>VMBT01000328.1_pt1 | contig 31627 bp, 40 predicted proteins | sample 4404301 | NCBI WGS metagenome assembly VMBT01 (sample SAMN12238535, study PRJNA552566) | marine metagenome | isolation source: Coastal seawater | place: USA: coastal Georgia, Sapelo Island | collected 2008-08/2009-08
CGGCATATTCTTCGGTGATCGGGTCTTGTGTGCTGCTTGTCGCGAGCTTTAAGGTGCGCCAAAGCACAAAGCCAAGACCTGCAATCATGAGGGCGCCATCGATGGGAGAAATCTCAGCATCTATTAAAAGTGTGGCAATACCTAAGCTCACCATTAACAGGATGGGATATTCACTTTTCAGCACGCGTGAGTGGTAAGTCAAAGGCGCAACAACGGCGGTAGCACCAAGGATCAGGCCGATGTTGGCGATGTTAGAGCCAATGGCATTACCAATGGCAATGCCAGGTGCACCATCTAAGGCAGCCATCAAAGAGACCATCATTTCGGGTGCTGAGGTGCCAAAGGCAACCACGGTCAGGCCAATCACCAGTGGTGATACACCGAGGTTGCGCGAAAGTCCTGCGGCGCCAGCAACAAAGCGGTCAGCGCCCCATATTAAGATGAGCAGACCGAATAAAATGCCAGCGCTAGCTAAGAGCATGAACTATCTCGCGAGTTAAAATTTCGAGGCGCATTCTGCGGGATAAGCGCCTGGGAATCTAGGTCAGGTGCCACGAGTGCGGGTTTTGCCGCATCGTTTGCAGTGTTCTTTAGTGACAAGCTTGCCTGCCTTGCTATCAAATTGCGTCGTCGTATCCACAGACCATTTATGATGACCGGAGCGACACAAGGTATTGCCTTTGTGTTTCTCACTCAGTTTGGGTTTTTTAAACGCGAGTATGTCTGCCATGCGTAGACTCTAACGCATCTTTGAGGAGTCTCGCTTGAGCGATCGACTGTTAATAGGATTTTCCGGCTGGCCGCTCCTATGGTCAGACTATTTCCCAGAGGATCTACCTGAAGATTGGCAATTGGCTTATTACAGCAACGATGCGGATGCCTTAGTGTTGAGCGCTGATCAGTTGCATGCGATAGATACTGAAGACCTTGAGGAATGGTGCGACGACCTACCGGACTATTTCCGTTTTTATCTTAAAGCCGATGCGGTTGCTGATGTGAGTGCTAAACATCTTGATGTGCTTGACGAGTATCTTGGCGCGTTTTTGTTACCAGAATCGGCTGTAAATTCTGATAATGATTGTTGTTGGTATGACATGGGTGATGGCTGTTGGGGCGAGCCTGATCAGCCACGGTTAGTATTTTTGGATTATGCGCAAACGGATCTGCGTTCAATGCGAGAATCGTTGCAAAAATTGCCGAAGGAACTCGACGCTTTGATCTTAGATCCAGAAATTAGCGATCCGCACAGCATCGCGGAGCTTAAAACATTGACGCAATTACTGGGTGTAGCTTGACCTGCGCTATCCTTATTAAGAGAATGCTTATCTTCAAATCTATTCTTTGTGCCCGCTTTTGAACGACGTTACCAGTACCAATCAGACGCCTTTAGTCCAAATTCGTGATCTTCACTTCAGTCGAGGTAGTCGCAAGATTTTTGACGGCATCAACATGGATATCCCACGTGGAAAAGTGACCGCGATCATGGGGCCATCTGGCACGGGTAAAACAACGTTATTGAAGCTGATCGGCGGCCAATTACAGCCAGATTCAGGTGATATTTACGTCGACGGCCAACACGTCAATGCGCTCAATAACAAGGCCTTGTATCAGCTACGTATGCGCATGGGCATGCTTTTTCAAAGTGGTGCTTTGCTGACAGATTTGACGGTTTTCGACAATGTAGCGTTTCCGTTGCGTGAGCACACTAAGCTGAGTGAGTCGATGATTCGCAAGCTGGTACTTTTAAAGTTAGAAGCTGTTGGTTTACGCGGAGCGCGTGATTTGATGCCATCGGAATTGTCGGGTGGTATGGCAAGACGTGTAGCACTTGCGCGTGCCATTGCGCTAGACCCCATGATGATCATGTATGACGAGCCGTTCACTGGACAAGATCCCATCTCAATGGGCGTTTTGGTACAACTGATTCGTAAATTGAATGATGCAGCCCGAATCTCAAGCCTCATGGTGTCTCATGATGTGGCGGAAACTATGCAAATAGCTGACTGGGTTTATGTGATCTCGGAAGGCAAGGTGGTTGAGTCGGGTAGTCCTGAGCAACTCAGATCTCAGGGTGGTGAGTGGACACAGCAGTTCATTAAAGGCCTGCCTGATGGTCCTGTGCCTTTCCATTTTCCTGCTGATGATTTGGCTAACGACCTTGGAGCTTGTTTGTGATCACACGTGTTCTAGCTCAACTCGGTAGCGTTGGCGTGAGTGCTTTATCGAGTATCGGTCGCGCGCACTTACTGATCTTGAACATGTTGGCAGGGTTGAATGACATCATTCGTCGTCCACGCCTGTTAATCGATCAGCTGTATTCGGTTGGTGTTCTTACTATTTTGATCATTGCGGTTGCCGGCTTGTTTGTTGGCATGGTGTTAGGCCTTCAGGGTTATTACATTCTCTCGCGCTTTGGTGGTGAGACAGCGTTGGGTTTGATGGTGGCTGCCTCTTTGGTGCGTGAATTAGGCCCTGTGCTAACAGCATTGTTGTTTGCGGGCCGAGCAGGTTCTGCGTTGACTGCTGAGATTGGCCTGATGAAAGCGACCGAGCAACTATCAGGTCTTGAAATGATGGCAGTTGACCCAAAGCATCGCGTGTTATCACCTCGCTTTTTTGCTGGCCTGATTTCAGTCCCTTTGCTCGCAGCTATGTTTAGCTGCTTGGGTATTTTCGGTGGCTGGCTTGTGGGTGGCGGCATGTTAGGTGTCGATCAGGCGGCCTTCTGGAATGGCATGCAAGGCGGCATCGACTTTAGCGATGACCTGGTAAATGGTTTTATTAAATCGGTGGTGTTTGGTTTTGTTTGTACTTGGATAGCGATCTATCAAGGTTACGACTGCATACCAACATCCGAGGGTGTGAGTCGAGCAACGACACGCACCGTAGTACATTCATCATTGGCGGTATTGGGACTTGATTTTGTCCTAACAGCGTTGATGTTTGGTTAAGTTGACTGAGTGATTCGGGAAAAACGATGAACAAATCAAAAGTGATAGAAATTTGGGTTGGCGGTTTTATGTTAGCCGGCATTGTGGCGTTATTTTGGCTATCGATGCAGGTAAGTAACCTGGGCACCTCATACACCGGTGATACTTTTCATGTCACAGCGAACTTCGACAACATTGGTGGTCTAAAAACCAAAGCCCCTGTCACGATGGCGGGTGTTGAGGTGGGTCGAGTGACATCGATTGTTTACGACCCTGAGTCTTTCCGTGCTCGTGTCGGCTTAGATATTCAAACTACCTACACCGGTAAGATTCCTGAAGATACCTTTGCCAAGATTCTGACAGCGGGCTTATTGGGTGAGCAGTATATTGGTCTTGACCCAGGTGGCGCAGAAGATCCCTTAAAAGAAGGTAGCGAGATCATGATCACGCAATCAGCGTTGGTACTTGAAGAAGTGATTGGTCAGTTCTTGTTTAGCAAGGCGAGTGAAGGGGATAAATAATGCGTTTAAAGCTGAATCTTTTTGTTTTGCTTGCGTTCTTCTGGAGTACGTTGGTTGTCGCAGCTGATGATCCACAGCAGGTTGTTAAGAATACGGCTAACAAGGTACTGGCTGAGGTCACCTTAAATAAAACCAACCTTGAGCAGAACCCTAAGTTGATTTATCCGCTTGTTGAGCGATTGATTGTTCCTTACTTCGATTTCAAAGCAATGGCGCAGTCTGCGATGGGGCGTTTTTGGCGTAATACCTCGGATGAGCAGCAGACGCGTTTAGTGAATGAATTTAAGGAGTTGTTGGTCGGTACTTACGCAACAGCGTTACTGGGTTATTCAGGTCAAGAGATCGAATATCCCCCTATGAACATGGAAGCGGGTTCAGACCGCGCTATGGTACCAACCAAGATTGCTGCTGCAGGTGGCCCGCCTATTCCAGTTAATTACCGATTGAAGCTGCGTGATAACGGTTGGATGGTGACCGATGTGGTTATCGATGGCATTAGCTTGGTGACAACCTACCGCAGCAGCTTTGCGCGTGAGATTCAGATGGGTGCCGCTAAATCAAAGGGTAAAGATCGTATGGCTTTGGGCATCGATGCTTTGATTCAGACCTTGGCGGATAAAAACAACTCAAAATGAATAAAGCTGCGCTAACTCCCGTTGATGAACGCAACGCGACACTGAGTGGCGTAGTGGATTTCGATACGGTGCCAGCACTTTATGATCAGCTAATCACTTGGCTGCCGAAGGCATCGGATGTGACGGTCTCATTGCAGGATGTGGTGTCATGTAACAGTGCTGCTTTAGCAATGATTGTTGAGCTGAAGGCAGATGCGTTGAAAATAGGCACCTCGGTGTCCTTTGTGCACGTGCCGAAAGAACTCGAAGACTTGGCGCACCTTTCTTGCAACGCGCTGCATCTGATCTGAGCTCTGGGATAGCGACAAAACGCAAGAAATCCCCCTTAAAGCGCTGATTTTCTTTATCATTGCGCACTTTCTCGGTTGAAAAGCCAACACATCACAAAAGAAGACGATTTAGGTGGATAAGTTAGTTATCACTGGCGGGCGTCCGTTGAACGGCGAAGTACGTATCTCCGGCGCAAAAAATGCGGCATTGCCTATTGTGGCGGCTACCTTGTTGGCGGAAACGCCAATGACGGTGACGAATGTGCCTCATCTGCAAGATATCACCACCAGTATGGAGCTTTTGTCGCAGATGGGTGTTGAGCTGACCATTGGTGAGCGGATGACCATCGAGGTGGATGCCTCGACCATCTCTAACCCAGTCGCGCCGTATGAGCTAGTAAAGACCATGCGTGCTTCGATCTTAGTACTTGGGCCTTTATTAGCACGTTGCGGCAAGGCAGATGTTTCTCTGCCGGGTGGTTGTGCGATTGGCTCGCGTCCGGTGAATTTGCACATTGATGGCCTGCGTGCGATGGGCGCCGAGATTGAGGTTAAAAACGGCATCGTGCATGCCAAAGCGGATCGTTTGAAAGGCGCGACTATCGTTTTCGAGATCGTCACCGTGACAGGTACCGAGAACTTAATGATGGCAGCGACCCTCGCTGAGGGCACTACGATTCTTGAGAATGCAGCACGTGAGCCAGAAGTGGTTGATCTTGCGAATTGCTTGATTGCCATGGGCGCAAAGATCAGCGGTGCCGGCACCTCAAAGATTATTATCGAAGGTGTTGAGAAGCTGCATGGCGCTGAGTATGCGGTGCAGCCTGATCGAATTGAGACCGGTACCTTTTTGGTTGCTGCGGCGATCACCGGTGGAAAAGTGAAAGCACGCGATACCGATCCAACCTTATTGGATGCGGTACTTCAAAAACTGCGTGATGCTGGTGCAGAAATCACTCTGGGCGATGACTGGATTGAACTCGATATGCACGGTAAGCGAGCGAAGGCGGTGGATGTGCATACCGCGCCTTATCCTGCGTTTCCGACCGATATGCAGGCGCAGTTCATGGCGCTTAATTGCGTTGCCGAAGGCGCTGGTGTGGTGCGTGAGACGATCTTTGAAAACCGTTTTATGCACGTGCAAGAGTTGCAACGTATGGGCGCTAGCATTGCTGTGGAGGGTAATACAGCGAGGGTGCGTGGGGTTGATAAGTTAACCAGTGCGCCAGTGATGGCGACAGATCTGCGTGCATCAGCAAGTTTAATCATCGCTGCACTGGCGGCAGAGGGTGAGACCCATGTAGATCGCATCTATCATGTCGATCGTGGTTACCAAAATATTGAAGAAAAGTTACAAGGACTGGGGGCGCGTATTCAGCGTGTGCCAGGTTAATGAGTATGAATTTTGAAGCGCCAATAACGATTGCCTTATCGAAAGGTCGAATCTTTAAAGACACACTGCCATTGCTTGAAGCAGCGGGTATTCGTCCGCTCGAAGATGCGGATAAGACGCGAAAGTTAATTCTTGAAACTAACCATGAGAATGTGAAGTTAGTTTTGATTCGAGCGACCGACGTACCAACTTATGTTCAATGGGGTGCGGCAGATTTTGGCGTGACCGGTAAGGACGTTTTGATGGAGCACGGCGGTGAAGGTTTATATGAGCCGCTTGATCTACAGATCGCGAAGTGTGAGATGTGGGTTGCCGGCTATCCCGATGCCGATATCACTCAGCGCCGTTTACGTGTTGCTACCAAGTATGTGAAATCAGCACATGACTTTTTCGCAAAGCGTGGACAGCAGTGCGAAATGATCAAGCTATACGGCTCTATGGAGCTCGCGCCGATTGTTGGGCTAGCTGACATTATTGTCGATTTGGTTGAATCGGGTAATACGCTTAAGGCAAACGGTTTAGTGCCACTGGAATATATGTGCGATATCAGCTCACGCCTGGTGGTGAACAAAGCGTCTTGGAAAATGAAACATAACGATTGCTTAGGCTTAGTAGATACTCTCAGCCAAGCTCTCAAACAAAAGTAACTGACATGGCAGATATTCGTAAGCTTAGTACCACTGATGTTGATTTCGATGCGCAACTGGAGCAGTTGTTGGCGTGGGAGTCTGTTTCAGATGATGCAGTCAATGATGTTGTGAAACAGGTCATTGCGGACATCCGCTCGCGCGGCGATTTAGCACTCATGGACTTCACTAATCGTTTTGATGGTTGGGAAGCAAAAGCGCCAAGTGATTTGGCGATTCCAGTAGAACGTTTAAAACAGGCTTGGGAAGGTTTAAGTGCTGAACAGCAACAAGCGCTGCAGCATGCGGCTGATCGCGTCAAAGCCTATGCCGAGCATCAAAAGATGGACAGCTGGCAGTACACCGAAGCTGACGGCACAGTCTTAGGTCAGAAGGTCACTCCTTTAGATCGCGTTGGCTTGTATGTGCCTGGCGGTAAAGCGGCTTACCCATCCTCGGTATTGATGAATGCCTTGCCCGCTAAAGTGGCAGGTGTGAAAGAGCTGGTCATGGTGGTGCCCACTCCGCGTGGCGAGGTGAACGAACTTGTTCTTGCTGCAGCACACGTATGCGGAGTGGACAAAGTGTTTGCCGTGGGCGGTGCGCAAGCGGTTGCTGCCCTAGCATATGGCACTGAGTCTGTTCCGCCAGTCGACAAGATTGTGGGTCCAGGCAACATCTATGTGGCAACAGCTAAGCGCACAGTATTTGGTCAAGTTGGCATCGATATGATCGCGGGGCCTTCGGAGATCTTGGTGATTTGTGATGGCCAAACAGATCCGGATTGGGTGGCGATGGACTTGTTCTCACAAGCTGAGCACGATGAAGATGCGCAATCAATTTTGTTATGCCCAGATGCAGATTATCTGAAACAAGTTGAAGCCAGCATTGAGAAGTTGCTGCCGACCATGCAGCGTCGAGAAATTATTGAGACCGCATTACGTGCGCGCGGCGCCTTGATTCATTGTCGCGACATGGATGAGGCGGCCAAGGTGAGTAACTTTATTTCACCTGAGCACTTAGAGCTGTCAGTGGCTGAGCCTGATAAGTACGTCGATAAGATCAAACATGCGGGCGCCATCTTTATGGGTCGTCACACGTGTGAATCGCTAGGTGATTACTGCGCGGGACCTAACCATGTGTTGCCAACATCACGTACAGCACGTTTCAGCTCGCCACTTGGCGTATACGATTTTCAAAAGCGCTCAAGCTTGATCATGGTGTCTGATGAAGGCTCGCAAACACTGGGCCGTACCGCATCTATCTTGGCACGAGGCGAGGGCCTTGAGGCGCACGCTCGTTCTGCGGAATACCGCTTAAAAGATTAAGTCATGACAAAAGATGCAAAAGCCTTTGCTGAACAATGGGTGCGTCCTGAGATACGTGCACTCTCGGCTTATCATGTTCAAGATGCCTCAGGCTTTGTTAAGTTGGACGCGATGGAGAATCCATTCACGTGGCCAGATGCGCTGCGTGATGAATGGGCAGAGCTGATTAAACACACAAATGTGAATCGTTATCCTGATCCACATGCCCAAACGCTAACAAAACAAATTGCAAAGAACATGGGTGTGCCAGAGGGTATGCGTGTGATGCTCGGCAATGGTTCTGACGAGCTGATTCAAATGATCGCGATGAGCTTGTCTGGCGATAACCGTGCTGTGATGTCGGTTGAGCCAAGCTTTGTGATGTATCGGATGATCGCGACGTTTTGCGACATGCAATATGTTGGCGTTAATTTAGATACGAACGATTTTTCGCTAGATACCGCAGCTATGTTGACTGCAATCAAAGAACATAACCCTGCGGTTATCTTTTTAGCTTATCCAAATAACCCAACCACTAATTTGTTTGATGCTGATGGGATTAAACAAATCATTGAAGCTGCTGAGGGGTTGGTCGTTGTGGATGAGGCCTACGCGCCATTCACTGATGAAAGCTTCATGCCATTGCTTGGTCAGTATCCAAATCTGGTTGTGATGCGTACGGTATCCAAGATGGGATTGGCAGGTTTACGCCTAGGTTTGTTGGCAGGCCCTGCTGAATGGCTGAATGAATTTGATAAGGTGCGCTTGCCATACAACATCAATGTGCTGACGCAAGCGAGTGCAGACTTTGCGCTTAAGCATCAAGCGACCTTTGATGAGCAAACACAGTTGTTACGTAAGGAGCGTGATCGAGTCATCGAGGGCTTGAGTCAGCTATCAGGGGTTAAGGTTTACCCATCGGATGCTAACTTTATTTTGATGCGTACACCTGAGGGCAAAGCCAGACCATGGTTTGAAGCGTTAAAAGCGAAAGGCATCTTGATAAAGAATCTCGATGGCGGTCATCCGATGTTAATCGATTGCTTACGCCCAACTATCGGCACCCCTGATGAGAACGATGCGTTCTTATCAGCAATGCGTGAGATCGCGGCTTAATCCAGATTGGTAGGTCGTTCGATCACTTCTACATGCACAGTTTGTGAATTTCCATCGCGGGTAAGCTCTATCTTCACATCTTCACCCGGTTGAATGTCGGCAACTAGGTCCACCATAACGCGTGCAGTTTTCGCTTCAATACCATTCACTTTTTGAATGACATCACCAGGCTTTATGCCAGCTTTATCCGCAGGACCATTGCGTAGGATTTGTGCGATCAGCAAACCTTTTGCATCACCGAGTCCAAGTGCTTGAGCCAGCTCAGGTGTTACGGCTTGTGTGGTAGTCACGCCGATCCAGCCGCGCACGACACGACCTTTATCGCGAATTTGTTTGAAAACTTTGTTTACCAGTTGCGCTGGAATAGCAAAGCCTACGCCTTCTGAGCCACCACTCTTGGTATAGATGGCGGTGTTAATGCCAATCACATCACCATAAGGATTAATCAGAGCGCCGCCTGAGTTACCAGGATTAATGGCCGCATCGGTTTGGATGAAGTTGTCATAGCTGGTTAAGCCCAATGACTGACGGCCCAATGCACTGACAATACCCATGGTGACTGTTTGGCCAAGACCAAAGCCGTTACCGATGGCCAACACCACATCACCAATCTGCAGATCTTCTGAGCGACCTAGTTGCGCAACGGGGAAGTCTTCACCAGAGGCTTGAAGAACTGCGAGATCTGTTTCGGGGTCGGTGCCAACAACGCGTGCTGCCATGCTGCGTCCATCACGCAAGACCACGCGAATCTCCGAGGCATTTTCAATGACATGGTGGTTGGTAATGATGTAACCATTTTTGTTAACGATCACGCCTGAGCCTAGGTTGTTACGTTTCTCGACACGGGGTTGCGAGAGCTCTTCGCCAAAGAAACGACGGAACAAAGGATCAGAAAAGAAGGGGTGTGCTTCGCGACGAGTTAATGTTGTCGTAAAAATGTTCACCACAGCTGGCGCTGTTTTTTGTACCGCATCAGCATAAGAGACGGGGCCTTCTTGACGCGCCAAGGTCATCACCGGTGAGGCGCTGTATTGTGGCTCGCCAAGAAAGTCGGGTTTAAACACCAAGACTAAAAAAGCGGCCGCAAGACCGGTCGCAATCGAGGTGAACACAAAGGTGAAAGTTCGGTAGAGTCGCATTAGTGGCCGTTCCTCTGGCAATGCTTGTATTTAAAGAGCATAGGGTACGGAATCTGATGGTCGCTGTCATGACAACCGAGGAAATGCTGATGACAACTGTTTCGGAGATAACGCGTTATTGCGACGAGCTGCTAGATGCGCACAGCTTCGATGACTATTGCCCAAATGGTCTGCAAGTTGAAGCTTCCGATGAGGTCACCAAGATTGTGTCTGGCGTAACGGCAAGCGCAGAGCTGATTGATGCGGCGATCGAGCAAAAAGCGCAGTTGCTGCTGGTGCATCACGGCTATTTTTGGCGTGGTGAGCCTCAGCCACTGACTGGCATGAAGGGGCAGCGCATCGCGAAATTGATCAAAAACGGTATCAGCTTGTTGGCGTATCACTTGCCTTTGGATGCTCACACATCACTGGGCAATAATGCGGGTTTGGGTGAGGCGCTTGGCTTTCAAGGCTCCCCAGTAGATGCTAAGTCATTGATTTGGTTGGCAGAAGGTAACCTTGAGCTTGATCAGCTAACGACACGGGTGCAACAGGCCACCGAGCGTGAGCCTTTGGTGATTGGCGAAAATCGTCCAATAAAGCAGATCGCTTGGTGTACAGGAGCGGCTCAAGGTCAGATTCACAAGGCGCAAGCTGCAGGGGCTGATGTCTACATTAGTGGTGAAATCTCAGAGTCTACCGTGCATGCCGCCCGAGAAATGGGTATTGCCTATATCGCCGCAGGGCATCATGCGACCGAGCGATTCGGCGCCAGATCCTTAGGAGAACATTTGGCGGGTCGGTTTGGTGTTGAACACCGGTTTGTCGATATCGCAAACCCGGTCTAAACCCAAACAACTTTTGGCATGGATTAGCCCTCTTTTCTTGACCCAACCTCGCCCTATATAAGAGAATCGCGACCGCATTGCGGGATTTATCAGTATTTTCGTATGAAATGATTTGCCTCAACTGCTCGCAAGCGACATAAAAATGTGAGGCTATCGGGAGTTTTCAATGAGTTCAGAAGGCGTAGACCTGAAAAAGCGCCGCTTCTTGACCGCGACAACGTCGGTTATCGGAGCGGTTGGCGCTGGTTTTGCCGCTGTCCCTTTCGTTGCTAACTGGCAGCCATCTGCGCGTGCGAAAGCCGCCGGTGCTCCAGAAGAAGCGAATCTCAGTGGTTTAGAAGAAGGTGGCCTGTTGCGCGTTAAGTGGCGCGGCAAGGTATGTTGGGTTGTTCATCGTAGTGAAGAGATGATCAAAGACTTGGCGTCACTTGACGGCAACTTAGCTGATCCAGCATCTGCTGTTCCTCAACAGCCGGCATATTGCACTAATGCAACACGTGCGATTAAAGATAAGTACTTCGTGGCTGTTGGTATCTGTACTCACTTAGGTTGTTCACCAACTTTCCGTCCTGAAGTTGCACCAGCAGACTTGGGTGGTGATTGGAAAGGTGGTTTCTATTGCCCATGTCACGGCTCTAAGTTTGACTTGGCTGGCCGTGTCTATGCCGGCGTTCCAGCACCAACTAACTTGGTGATTCCACCGCACATGTACAAGTCTGATGACGTGATCATGATCGGTGTTGATGGAGGTGCAGCATGAGTTTCTTAAATTGGATTGATGAGCGTTTCCCACTGTCAAAAGTGTGGAGCGAGCACTTAGCTGATTATTACGCACCAAAGAACTTTAACTTCTGGTACTTCTTCGGCTCGCTTGCGATGCTGATGTTGGTTAACCAGATTGTTACAGGTGTTTGGTTAGCGATGGCGTATAAGCCAGATGCAGACTTAGCGTTTGCTTCGGTCGAGTACATCATGCGCGACATGGACTACGGTTGGTTGATTCGCTACATGCACTCAACTGGCGCGTCCTTCTTCTTTATTGTTGTGTATCTGCACATGTTCCGCGGCTTGATGTACGGCTCATACCGTCAGCCACGTGAGTTGTTGTGGATCATTGGTGTGGTTATCTACCTAGTGATGATGGCAACGGCATTCATGGGTTACTTGTTGCCATGGGGTCAGATGTCTTACTGGGGTGCACAGGTAATCGTTAACTTGTTTGCAGCAGTACCGTTCGGCATTGGTGAGCCATTGTCAGAGTGGATTCGTGGTGACTACGTTATCTCTGATGCAACCTTGAACCGCTTCTTCGCGTTGCATTTCTTGTTGCCATTTGTTTTGGCGGCATTGGTGTTTGTTCACATCGTAGCGTTGCACAAGGTTGGCTCAAACAACCCAGATGGTATCGAGATCAAGAAGAACAAAGATGAGAATGGCATCCCACGTGATGGCATCAAGTTCCACCCTTACTACTCAATCAAAGACGTGTTTGGTATTGGTGTGTTCTTAATCTTCTTCACAGCGGTAATCTTCTTTGCCCCGGAAATGGGTGGCTACTTCATTGAAGCACCTAACTTTGAGCCAGCAAACCCGTTGAAGACACCTGAGCATATTGCACCGGTTTGGTACTTCACGCCGTTCTACGCCATGTTGCGTGCGGTTCCACCGATGTTTGGTTCTCAGTTCCCAGGCGTATTGGTGATGTTTGGTTCAATTGCGTTGTTCTTTATCCTGCCTTGGTTGGATCGCAGCCCTGTTAAATCAATCCGCTACAAAGGCCCAATCTTTAAGACTGCATTGGCAATCTTTGTTGTGACCTTCGTCTTCTTGGGTTACCTAGGTGTTGTCGCTTCAACCGAGATGATCTTGGGTGTGGAAGCGTCTATTTGGGCGCCTATCTTCACAGCGATTTATTTCGCCTTCTTCTTGTTGATGCCTATCTACTCGAAGTTGGATAAAACCAAGCCAGTACCAGAGAGGGTAACGTCATGAAAAAGCTGATTGCAGTTGCAGCTCTGGCGCTGTTACCTCTGACCTCATTTGCAGGTGGTGGTGCAGCTGTCCAACTTGAAGATGCAAATATCGACCTGACTAACCATGCTGCGATTCAGCGTGGTGCTAAGTACTTCACTAACTACTGCATGGGCTGTCACTCAGCTAAATACGTGCGTTATCAGTTGATGAAGCAAGTGGGTCTGAGCGAAGAGGAAATCAAAGACAACCTGATGTTCGATAAGAACAAGAAGGTGGGTGATTTGATGACTATCGCGTTAGCACCTGAAGATGCGGGTAAGTGGTTTGGTGCGCCTGCGCCAGATCTAACCTTGGAAGCACGTCTTCGTAAAGGTCCCGATTGGATTTACAGCTACCTGAAAGGTTTCTACTCAGATCCTTCGCGTCCAATGGGTGTGAACAACACTGTGTTTAAGAACGTGGGCATGCCTAACGTTTTGTGGGAACTCGAAGGTGTTAAAGAAGCGGTTTACCGTTACGACGTGGCGCACAATGGCCACGCTGTAGAAAGCTTTGATAACAAAGCGGATGCAGAAGCAGCCGCAGCAAAGCACGGTGAAGGCTACAAGGTAGAAAAGCACGTTGAGTCACTGAAGGTGGTTAAGCCAGGTCAGATGTCTTCTGCTGAGTTCGATCAGGTGGCGCGCGATCTTTCTACTTATCTGGTCTACATCGCAGAGCCTAATAAGCTTGAGCGCCAGCAGATGGGTTTGTGGGTCATCTTGTTCCTCTCGATCTTCACCGTCATCGCATACATGACGAAGAAAGAGTGGTGGAAGGACGTCCACTAAGCGAGTAATCGCAAGGCTTAGCGCGGCGTTAGCGCTGTAACGCAAGCCAAAAGGCGCGCAGTTTGATATACTGTGCGCCTTTTTTTATGAGTCTAGACAGAAGCTTATGTCCGCATTGGGCAAGGCTTGCAAGGAGTAACAATGGCTGAAGCTGCGAATCGACGTACCGTGATGACCCTTTTTTCTGACCCGGTCAGTATTCACAGCCATCGTATCCGTCTAGTCCTTTCTGAGAAAAACGTGACTTGTGAGATCGAAGATGTGGATCCAGCCGCGATGCCGGAAGACCTACTTGATCTCAATCCATACGGTACCGTACCTACATTGGTTGATCGTGACTTGGCGCTGTTTGATACCCGCGTGATGTGTGAATACATCGATGAGCGTTTCCCACATCCGCCACTGCTACCGGTTGATCCAGTCACCCGTGCAAATATCCGTCAGTACATGAGTCGTATCGAAAGCGATTGGTACCCAATGGCTGAAGATATTTTGGCTGGCGGCAAGGCAGCTACGAAAGCGCGTAAAGAGTTGAAAGAAGCACTCACTGCTTCAGCGCCAATCTTTGCGGCTAGCCCATTCTTTATGAGTGAAGAGTACACCTTGGTTGATGCGACCTTAGCTCCACTGTTGTGGCGTTTAGATGTTCTCGGTATCGAATTGACCGGTGCAGCAAGCAAGCAAGTACTGACCTATGCAGCGACTATGTTTAAGCGCGCGGGTTTCATTAAGAGCCTTACCGAAGGCGAACGCGAGATGCGCGGCAAGAAATAAGCCGATGACTTCCAATCGTCCATATCTCATTCGAGCATTGTATGAGTGGCTGGTCGATAACGATCAGACACCTTACCTGCTTGTTGATGCCATGCATGAAGATGCACAGGTGCCAACACAGTTTGTGGATGATGGCCGTATTGTGCTGAATGTCAGCCCCAGTGCGGTGATGGATCTTGAGTTAGGCAACGAGTTTATTAGCTTTAACGCGCGCTTTGGCGGTAAAGCCCAGCAAGTCTTTGTCCCACCGGATGCCGTATTGGGTATTTACTCCAAAGAGAATGGCGAAGGCATGCTCTTCCCGAGCGATGGCGAAGTCTATGAAGAGGTTGAGTTCATTGATGATGACGATGATCAGCCTGAACCACCTGATGATCCAACGCCACCTCGCGGCAAGCCTGCGCTAAAAATCGTTAAGTGATTAGTTGATTGAGACGACTGTCTCTTGGCTAGGCGAGTCGATGTGGTAGGTCGCTAAACGACTACCCAATAGAACTAACGAGCCCGTTCTGCGCTCAGTGCCTTCAATGGTGTAATCAAAACGATAGGTACGCTTTAGGCGTAAACCTTCGCGTGGCCAGCTAACACCTAAGCGACGAAGTGCGACGGTCTCATCGAGTAATTGCACATCATGTTTTAAGCAAAGACGCGAAGTGATCTGAACGGCAAGTTCATGGCTACGAGTGCTGTCAAACCAAAGCCAAACCAGAAAGGCGATAAGGAGCAGCGGCGTGATATCAACAAGTTGCATCTAAGTGCGCTTAAAGATCAGATCCCAAACGCCATGACCTAGGCGAATGCCACGCTGTTCAAACTTTGTTAACGGACGCTCTTCAGGACGTTCAACAAAATCATTTGCTGCAGTGTTACTAAATAAATCAGCTGATTCATTGAGAACCTCTAGCATGTGTTCAGCATAAGGTTCCCAGTCGGTTGCGGCATGGAAAAAACCATCGGTGGATAGTTTTTTATGCAGTAGCTCCAAGAAGCTGCGTTGCACAATCCGGCGCTTATGATGTTTCTTTTTATGCCAAGGGTCGGGAAAGAAAAGATACAGACCACGTAAGGAATCATCTGGCACCATATCACGCAGCACCTCAATTGCATCATGCTGGCACACGCGCACGTTGGTGCATTCAAATTCTTCGAGACGCATTAAGAGATGACCGACACCAGGCCCATGAACCTCTATGCCGAGATAATTTCGATCAGGGTTTTGACGCGCCATCTCGGCCAGTGATTCACCGTTACCGAAACCAATTTCGATGTGTACCGGATGCTCGTTACCAAACACCACTGACCAATCGAGTGATTTGGTGGCGTAATCAATGCCGAGTGTTGGCCAGAATAATTCGAATGCGCGCTCTTGGCCTTTGGTCAGTCGACCTTGGCGCAGCACAAAGCTGCGAATCGCACGTTGGCGTTTATCGTCGTTAACCGGTGCAGACATAACTTAGTCGAAGAACAAACCATCAACAGGTGATGATGCTGAAGCAAAACGTTTAGCGGGCATGCGACCGGCTAAGAAAGCTTCGCGACCAGCTTGAATAGCTTTCTTCATTGCAGAGGCCATCAAAACAGGTTTTTGAGCAGCAGCAATAGCGGTATTCATCAAAACACCATCGCAGCCTAGCTCCATCGCAACTGCAGCATCCGATGCGGTACCAACGCCGGCATCCACCAGTACAGGTACTTTTGCATTCTCAACAATGGTCATGATGTTAAGTTTGTTGCGCACGCCAAGACCTGAGCCAATTGGTGCAGCAAGTGGCATTACGGCAACACAACCCATCGCCTCAAGCTCGCGAGCAATAATTGGGTCATCGTTGGTGTAAACCATGATCTTGAATCCATCAGCGATAAGCTCTTCTGCAGCTTTCATGGTTTGCATGACATCAGGGAACAATGTCTTCTCATCACCCAACACTTCTAGCTTAACTAGGTCATGTCCATCGAGTAATTCACGTGCGAGCTTACAGGTGCGCACAGCGGTCTTTGCATCGTAGCAACCGGCAGTATTAGGTAAGTAAGTAAACTCAGAAGGCGGCAAGACCTCTAGGATATTCGGCTCATCCGCATTCTGGCCAAGATTCGTACGACGCACCGCAATGGTCACAATCTCAGCACCGCTCGCATCAATCGCTTCACGCGTTTCGGTCATATCTTTGTATTTGCCGGTACCCACAAGAAGACGTGAGGTAAAGGTGCGACCTGCAATGGTCAAAGTATCTGTTTGATCAGTCATGGGTTAACCACCGCCAATGGCTTGAACAATCTCAACGCGATCGCCTTCATTCAGTTGGCAATCAGCATGCTCACTACGGGGCACAAGCTCATCATTCACTTCGACGGCAATGCGTTTGCCGGTGAGCTCTAAAGCGTCAATTAAACTAGCGAGCGAACTGTTATCTGCTAGCGAATGTGTTTTGCCGTTGAGAGAGATGTTCATAAAGTTAAGAAATTTGTTAAAGGCGCATTTTACCCTAGCGAGGGCGTTAACTCAGTAAGCAAGCGCCGCTTTTAATTGCTTGGCAAGCTGTTCTGCTGATTCGCCATGCGACGCGGTAGAAAGGATCTTGCCCTCACGACCGACAAAATAAATCTTCGAGCTGTGATCCATGGTGTATTTCATCGCGGAGTCTTCCATTGCTACTTTGGCGTAGATCACCAGGTAGCGTTTTGCGATCGCTTTTAAGTTCTCCGCATCTGTCGAAGCGCCAATGATCGAAGGGTGGAAATATTTCGCATACTCGTCAGCTTTTGCTGGCGTGTCGCGATCAGGATCGATACTGATAAAAAGCGGTTGTATTTGCGCCATCTCATCATGTGACAAGCTACGTAATGCCATGCTCAATCCGCTGAGTGCGGTAATGCAGACATCAGGGCAGGCTGCAAAGCCAAAATAAATCGGTACGATTTTTCCGCGGAAATCTTCTAGCTTCACATCGCCGTTAGTGCTTTGAACAACAAAGTCTCCGCCGAGGTGTTCATAACCGGTCACCGGTTTTTGTTCGGGCATGCCTAGCCAAATGCCGAGCGCGATGCTGATAACAGCCACAAGGATGATTGGAAGTTGCTTCATGGTCAGCTTTGATTGCGATTTGAATGGAGATCAACCTACCATACTTGATGGCTGAAAATCCGATAAGCAAAGTAGACTTTTCTCAACGCGTTCTTGATTGGTTCGATTTGTATGGGCGAAAGAATTTGCCGTGGCAGAAATCGGTGTCGCCGTATCGCACCTGGGTATCTGAGATCATGTTGCAGCAGACTCAAGTCAGCACCGTGATCCCTTATTTTGACAAGTTCATGCAGCGATTCCCGACGGTATGCGATTTGGCGAATGCGCCGATTGATGATGTGCTGCATCACTGGTCAGGCCTTGGTTACTACGCGCGTGCACGCAATCTCCATAAGACAGCGCAGCAAGTTTGCACTGAAATGGCAGGCGAGTTTCCAACAGATCCTGTTGAGTTGGAGAGTCTGCCGGGCATTGGTCGATCTACCGCAGGTGCGATCGCAAGTTTGTCGATGAATCTGAGAGCGCCGATTTTGGATGGCAATGTGAAACGTGTATTGGCGCGTTTCGCTGCGATTGATGGATGGCCGGGTAAGGCGCAGGTTTTGAGTCAGTTATGGGAGCTTGCTGAAAATTACACGCCAGATCAGCGTGTGGCTGAATATACGCAAGCGATGATGGATCTTGGTGCAACCTTGTGCACTCGATCAAAACCCCAATGTAATGCCTGCCCGCTGAGCGATGCGTGTTTAGCCTATGTACAAAATGATTGGCAACGATATCCAGGCAAAAAACCTAAAAAAACATTGCCGGTGAGAACTGCGCATTGGTTGGTGCTGAGTAATGAGCAAGGTGAGGTCTTACTTCATCAGCGACCACCCACGGGTATTTGGGGTGGGTTATGGAGCTTTCCTGAATTGCCCGAAGATCAAAGTGTCGATGCTTTCTGTCGCGATCAATTTGGCTTAGAAGTGAGTTTGGGTGAGAAACTGCCAGTTAGGCGCCATACCTTTAGTCACTTTCATCTAGATATCCATCCGCAGCAATTACTGCTGCGCAAACGCGGTTGCGTGGTCTTTGAGGCAAATGATCTCGTTTGGTATAACACACACCGCCCCGATGCACGGGGATTGGCAGCGCCGGTTGCGCGTCTGCTTGATGAACTGACTTAGGAGATTCTCATGGGTGCAATGGTGAATTGCGTAAAAATGAAGCGCGAGCTGGAAGGTTTAGATAAACCACCGTATCCAGGCGATTTGGGTCAGCGTGTTTTTGAGAATGTTTCTAAAGAGGGCTGGGCAGAATGGTTGAAGCATCAAACCATGTTGCTGAATGAATATCGTTTAAGTCCGATCGACCCAAAAGCGCGTAAATTTCTCGAAGAGCAGATGGATAAGTTCTTTTTTGGCGATGGCGGCGAGACCCCACCAGAATTCAAGCCAGAATAAGGGTTTTAGCTTGACGTAGCCCTGTCATGTCGCTTTAATACGCGCCTCTTGACGGTCACGTCAGGCAATATGCCCGGGTAGCTCAGTTGGTAGAGCAGAGGATTGAAAATCCTCGTGTCGGTGGTTCGATTCCGCCCCCGGGCACCATACATAATAATGCCGAGCTTCGTGCTCGGCTTTTTTGTGCCTGCTGATTTGAGTTTATGCCCTCATAAAGTTCCTTAGCTCTTTAGGTTTCTATTGTGTTGTACATTACGCATCACTAATACAGCCGCTTTGGCATTTATTGCGCTGCTGCGTTTTTTTGCACGACGTCACTGCCAAAGAGACTAACAACCTATTGGACATAGCCTATGTCTGATAACAAAAAACTAACCGAAGGATATTTAGTAATGATCAAGCCAATTGGTTCTGACGAGCTACAACCACGCTTCGTTTATGACGTTGCGCAACATGATGCATTGAGCAAAGAAGCTGAATCACTGCCTTCAGTGATTATCAGCTCACAGGCTGCAGGTAATGCAGTCATGATGGGTGCGGGTTACTTCAACCCATTGAAAGGTTTCATGAACGTTGCAGATGCAATGGGCGCAGCTGAAAAGATGACCCTAAGTGATGGCTCATTCTTCCCAGTGCCTGTGATGTGTTTGCTTGAGAATGCGGATGCGATCGGCGATGCAAAACGTATTGCTTTGCGTGATCCTAACGTTGATGGCAACCCAGTTTTAGCTGTGATGGATGTTGAAGCGATCGAAGAGGTCTCTGCTGAGCAGATGGCGATCATGACCGACAAGGTTTACCGCACTGATGATTCTGAGCACCCAGGTGTTGCAGCATTCAACTCACAAGGTCGCATTGCTGTTTCAGGCCCAATCCAAGTATTGAACTTCAGCTACTTCCAAACTGAATTCCCAGATACTTTCCGTACCGCAGTTGAGATTCGTAACGAAATCGCTGAGCGCGGCTGGAAGAAGATTGTTGCCTTCCAGACCCGTAACCCAATGCACTTGGCGCACGAAGAGTTGTGCCACATGGCAATGGATCGTTTAGGTTGTGACGGCTTGGTTATCCACATGTTGTTGGGTAAGTTGAAAGCGGGTGATATTCCTGCGCCAGTTCGTGATGCAGCGATTCGTAAGATGGTTGAGTTGTACTTCCCACCTAACAGCGCAATGGTTACTGGTTACGGTTTCGACATGTTGTATGCAGGTCCTCGTGAGGCAGTACTTCACGCTTACTTCCGTCAGAACATGGGTGCGACGCACTTCATCATTGGTCGTGACCACGCTGGCGTTGGTGATTACTACGGCGCATTCGATGCACAAACCATCTTTAAAGATGAAGTACCTGCAGGCGCAATGGAGATCGAGATCTTTGAAGCTGACCACACTGCATGGTCTAAGAAGTTGAATAAAGTGGTGATGATGCGTGAAGCACCAGATCACGAGAAAGATGACTTCGTATTGCTTTCAGGTACCAAGGTACGTGAGATGTTGGGTAATGGCATTGCGCCACCAAAAGAGTTCTCTCGTCCTGAAGTGGCTCAAATCTTGATTGAGTACTACCAAAGCTTGTAAAAGCTAAGGCTCAAGCGAGCAATAAAAAAGGCGTGCTAAGCACGCCTTTTTTTGTGTCTCTTACTTAGCGATGTAAATCACTAAGCGAAGCGTGATTAAGGCTTCTTAGGAGTCTCGTATGGCTTTTCCTTATGGAAATCAACCCAAGTGGTTTCGTAACCAACAAAGAATTGGCCAGGGGTGATTTCTTTCTGAGTAGTTGTTACCCACTTAGTTTCACCAGTCGGTACTTTTGGACGAGTAAATGTGCCACCGCTCATAATCGTTATCCTCTATGGTTGTTGTTGGAAGGAAAGTAACAAAGCGTCAGCCCCTTCCAGAAAAAACTGACTGTTAATCTTTGCGTGTGTAGTGAGCGTTTTTAGGGATCACATGGCGCACGCCGCCTTGGGGGTTCTCAACATCACCGGTGTAACGCGGGATGATGTGAACGTGGACATGAAAAATACTCTGTCCAGCTGCCGGACCAACATTCACCCCAATATTGTAGCCATCGGGTGAGAACTCTTGATCCAGCAATGTCTTTTCTTCAGTGATCAAGGACATGATGGCGCTGACTTCTTCAGGATTAAGATCGAAGAAGCTCGCTACATGGCGCTTTGGTATCACCAGTGTGTGACCTGGGCTAACCGCGTAACTATCACGAGCACTATAAGCATGCTCGTTTTGTAGCGATACACCGCGAGGGTCTTTGCAGAAGAGGCAAGGATTATTGGGGTCTCGTTTTTTAGCTACTTCTTCGGAGGCCACAACAAGCTCGCTTTAGTACTTCTTTAAAACACACGTTTAGATCTAAAACTATTAGAACTAAGCGCAGCAAATCTATCACTGTTTCCGAATATTACCTAGTCGCCTTATAGGTTTGTTCTATAGCGATTTTTTAAACCCACATTGCAGAATCTTATGATCAAGGGCGAGATTGCTGCTGAAAAGAAATAAAAATGACTCCATTTTTTGAGGAAATGTAAGGGTTTTGTCGGGGTCCAGAAGAATATTAACGAAGTTTTATATACAAAACAGCGATTTAGAAGGTGATGCCTGTCTGCATAGATTTTTTATATGACCCTGAATATATATCTGAGGTGACGCATTGACTTGATGGGGATATCCTCGCCGAGCTAAAAAATTTAGTGAGGTTTAATAACAATGTTTTCAAGCAATCCATTTGATTTCCTAGCGGGATCATTCATTACAAATGATGTGATGCAGGCGTATCTCATCCTTATGGTTATTTTTGTCGCTGGCGGCACCATTCTTCACGTTGCTAAAAAGCAAAGTGCGCGTTATTTCTCTGAAATGGCTGCGAAGCATCGTTCAAACGCTAAGCGTTCTGTAGGTGCTGGTGAGAAAATGGGTATTGCAGCAGGCATCTTGGTTAACGAAGTCGCTCTTGCTGGCGAATTCTGCAACAAAGAGCGCCAAGCTTCACACTTCCTGAGCATGTGGGGCTTTATCCTTTACTGCATCGGTAACGTTGTTTTGATCTTCGGTGATGCAACAAGTGCAATGGGCGCTAACTTGTGGCACTGGGGTGCGTTGATGTTGGTTGTTGGTGGTGCTTGGTTCTGGTTCCGCATTCGTGTTGACGTTTCTGCAGAAGGTACTAAGTGGTACAAGCTTGTAGAAGCTGACATCTTTATCGTTTCTTTGATGCTGACCGCATTGTTCGGTTTGATCTGGTCATCGCAAGCAGCTGGTCAAACTTTGGGCATGAACGTCGCAACATTGTTCTTTGTCCTATTCGCGATTTCGAACACCGTATTGTTCGGCAGCGTATTCTGGTCTAAGTTTTCACACATGTTCTTTAAGCCTGCAGCGGCTTACCAGAAGAAGGTATCTAAGGCAGATGGTTCTAACTTGAACTTGCCTGCTGAGTACGATCTTGCAGATCCTGCAACTCACGCTCGTTACCCTGATCTGCCGTTGTACATGGGCACCAACCCACCAAACATGGGTAAAGGTATTCGTGCTCGCGCAGCAAAGAATTACTAAGAACTAATAAGAATTACAGAGAGAGAAAAATCATGCCTACTTTTGTATATATGACTCGATGTGATGGTTGTGGCCAGTGTGTTGATATCTGTCCATCAGACATCATGCACATCGATAAAGGTCTCCGCCGTGCTTACAACATCGAACCAAGCATGTGTTGGGAATGTTACTCGTGCGTTAAAGCGTGTCCTCACAACGCGATTGACGTACGTGGTTACGCAGACTTCGCTCCACTAGGCCACTCAGTTCGTGTTAACCGCGACGAAGAGAAGGGCATCATTTCATGGCGCATCAAGTTCCGTAATGGCAAGAAAGATATGGACCTATTGGCTCCTATCACTACCGTGCCATGGGGATCAGGTCAGCCTGAGCTGAAGAATGTTCCAGCACCTGGTAACGACCATGTTGCAAGTCAGCATTTGTACAACGAGCCAAAGTACATCCGTATGGACGAGGCTGGTGTACATACTCTGGAATCTAACGGTCTAGAGATCAAAGAAGGAGTTCAATACTAATGGGCTACAAAACTATCATTGAAGACGATATCGATATCCTCGTTGCAGGCGCAGGCCTCGGCGGTACCGGTGCAGCTTTCGAAGCTCGCTACTGGGGTCAGAATAAAAAGATCGTTATCGCAGAAAAAGCAAACATCGACCGTTCAGGTGCTGTAGCACAAGGTCTGTATGCAATTAACTGTTACATGGGTACTCGTTTCGGCGAGAACAACCCAGAAGATCACGTTCGTTACGCACGTATCGACTTGATGGGCATGGTTCGTGAGGACTTGGCGTTCGATATGGCACGTCACGTTGACTCAGCAGTACACCAATTCGAAGAATGGGGTCTGCCAATCATGATCAACGAGAAGAAAGATAAGGTTGGCGGTAAGCACCCATACATGCGTGAAGGCCGTTGGCAGATCATGATTCACGGTGAGTCGTACAAGCCGATCGTTGCTGAAGCTGCACGTAAGTCTGCAGACAAAATCTTCAACCGTATCTGTGTAACTCACCTGTTGATGGACGAAGCGAAAGAGAACCGCGTAGCGGGTGCTGTTGGCTTCAACGTACGTACCGGTAACTACCACGTATTCAAGTCTAAGACTGTTATCTGTGGTGCTGGTGGTGCTTCTAACATCTTTAAGCCACGTTCAGTGGGTGAAGGCGCAGGTCGTGTTTGGTACGCACCTTGGTCTTCAGGTTCAGCTTACGGTTTGATGATCGAAGCTGGCGCGAAGATGACCCAGATGGAAAACCGTATCGTATTGGCACGTTTCAAAGACGGTTACGGCCCAGTTGGCGCATACTTCTTGCACCTTAAGACTTACACTCAAAACGCTTACGGCGAAGAGTACGAGTCAAAGTGGTTCCCAGCACTTCAAGAGATGGTTGGTAAAGAATACTTGGACCCAGAAGTGTCACACCGTACACACCGTCCAATCCCAACCTGTTTGCGTAACCACGCAATCATCAATGAGGTGAACGCAGGTCGCGGTCCGATTCACATGGTTACCATGGAAGCGTTCCAAGACCCACACTTGGAAGAGATTGGTTGGCACAACTTCTTGGGCATGACCGTAGGTCAGGCAGTACTTTGGGCAGCTACCGACGTAGACCCTAAGTACGAAAACCCTGAGTTGACTACTTCTGAGCCATACGTAATGGGTTCACACGCTACTGGTTGTGGCGCGTGGTGTTCAGGTCCTGAGGACGTATCTCCTGATGAGTACTTCTGGGGCTACAACCGTATGACGACTGTTGAAGGTCTATTTGGTGCAGGTGACGCTGTTGGTGGTACTCCACACGCATTCTCATCTGGTTCATTCACCGAAGGTCGTTTGGCAGCTAAAGCAGCTTGTAAGTACATCGACGATGGCAAAGCAGAAGGTATTAAGGTATCTGACGCACAGATCCAACGCCGTAAGGAAGAGATCTACAAGCCAATGGAAACTTACACTGTTGGTCGTAACGAGATCGTAGCGGGTACTGTTAACCCTAACTACATCAACCCACGTCAAGGTCTTGACCGTCTACAGAAGTTGATGGACGAGTACTGTGGTGGCTTTGGTGTTAACTACATGACTAACGACAAGTTGTTGAAGATTGGTCTGAAGAAGATGGCGATCTTGGGCGAAGACTTGGAGAAAGTAGCAGCTTCTGACGTTCACGAATTGCTTCGTGCATGGGAATTGAAGCACCGCTTCTTGACTTCTGAGTCTGTGTTCCATCACACCTTGTTCCGTAAGGAAACTCGTTGGCCTGGTTACTACTACCGTGGTGACGCGATGAAGTTGGACGACCAAAACTGGCACGTTCTGACTGTTTCTCGTCGTGATCCTAAGACCGGTGAGTACACTATGGAGAAAGCTCCTCTGTACCACTTGGTTGGTGACGTAGAGAAGAAGCCAGCTGAAGAGCATTAATATATTGCGCCGGGCTTGAATTATTCAGGTCCGGCCATATATTGCTTAAATAAAGGACTAACATGTTCTGTGTTGGTCCTTTTTTTATCCCTAAAACAAACCTTCGCAGTACTGTGAGAGAGAGAATTACCGATGAACATTCTTGAATTATCAGATGAAGAAATTTTGGCAGCCGCAGACCCAATGTGGGCGGATTTGGTCAAATATTCGAATGAGCAGAATTACGGTGCATTCACCCGTCATTTTTCTAGCACCTTTATTAAAGGCGCAAACGAAGTTGAGATGGGCAAGCAGTTCGCACGTAGCGATTTGGCGAAGAACCTTTCAGAAGATACCGAGTACCTAGGCATGATCCGCCGCGGTGATTACGTGACCGTGATGTACAAGGTGATTCACAAAGAGAACAAGGGTGAGTGGTTAGGCCGTCTGGTGCTGGGCTACGAAAAAGATAAGATCCGCATTTTTGGTGCGACCTTGTTCTAAGGAAAAGACTGATGTCAGATACGATTGAAGACGGTAAGTTTGTTGAATTGAATTATCGCGTGGTCGACGTAAAGACTGGCGATACCTTGGTCACCGTAGACTACCCACTGGGCTATGTACATGGCGTCAATGACGTGATGGCAGAGGCTGTGACCAAAGAGCTATACGGTAAAAAAGCCGGCGATACGATCGAGGTCGATATCGATATGACGGCTGTGTATGGCGAGCGTGATGAATCGTTGGTGTTTACTGATCACATCGAGAATGTGCCAGAAGAGTATCGCGAGATCGGCACCACTATCACCATGGAAAACGAAAAGGGTGAGATGAAGAGTTTCATCGTGACCCGTTTCGATGACAAGACCTTGACCGTTGATGGCAATAATCCCTTGTGTGGTCGTGAAGTGCGTTTCGTACTTGAGGTGTTGAGCATCCGCGAAGCCACTGATGAAGAGATTGATTTGGGTGGCGCAGTTGATGCTAACCCAACCCTAGATCAAATCCTTGAGCGCGCGGAATGAGCTATTCCAACGCGTACATTATTTATCCGATTAACCGAGCACTTGAGAAGTCAGTTGCTGGGGCGATTGGCTTGCTGCCAGAGAGCATGGCGGGTTCTGTTGCACGTGATGGCAGTGTCACTATTGCGGACATCTTTTTCCACGCACGTGGCAATTATGAACAAAAGACCTTCAATGCGAATATTCTTGAACCATTAAGTGAGGCAATTGAAGCAACAATCACTGATGAGCTTAAAGCGGATGACGCTTTATCTTGGGCGGATAAGCAAAACCGTTTAGGTAATGTGTGTGCTGCTTTAGGTCAAAAGATGTTTAGTGTTGAGCACTACGAAAAAGCGCTAGCGTGTTTTGATCAGGCGTTAACGGTCTATAGCCAAGAAGAAACACCGGCTGAATGGGCGTTAACCCAATATAACATTGGTACTGCCAAGCAGGCGTTGGGTCGCCAAGAGAGCTTGGGTAAGGTGCTCAATGAAGCAGTTGATGCGTATATTAATGCGCTATTGGTTTGGAATAAACAAGACAACCTTGAAGAGTGGATGCTCACCATGCATCAGCTTGGCGTGACTTACCATCAACATGGTTTGGCACTCAAGGGTAATCGCACCTTCCAAAAGGCAGTTGTTGCACATAAGAATGCTTTGTCTGTCTTAAATGCCGATGACTATGCGTTGGAGCTAACCGCCACGCACAATAATCGTGCGGCTGTATTGCAGCATTTGGCTGAATCTGAGAATAACCCAGACCGCGTTGAAGAAGCGTTGCGCGCTTATGAAAAAGGACTGGCAGTGTGTATGGAGCAGCAGTTGCCATTCCATTTGGCAGTGATGATTCGAATTAATAAAGCGACAGCTCAGCTCGTCTTGGCTGAGATGACAAAGAATGCTGGCTTAGCTGAAGAAGTCGCAGATGAACATGAGTTAATTCTCGAATGCTTCCCGCACGCATTGCAGCCTTTGTCTAAAAAGCATTGTCAGGCACAAGAAGAAAAAGCCAGAAAGCTCGCTGAAGAGTTGGCTGCTTAAAAAAAGAAAAGGCGCGTTAAACGCGCCTTTTTTATATCCGCTCCGAAAGCTCGTATTCAACGTTTATAAAAGCGCCGATCTCAGAGCAAAACTTCACAATACGCGAACCAAAACCGACCTCTGGTGCGTCCTCATCCTTATCAACTGACAATGTGAGCACAACGCCAACACGGGGTGAGAGATTAAGATTTTTACAAATCTCAATGATCTTCTCTTTCGAAGGTTCAATCTTTTTTAATAGGTCATCATCAATCAGCTTAAACATATCAACCACTTGCTCATCCGAGTTGATTGTTTTGGTTGAGAACTCCCAAGAGCTCAATGCGGGCTTATCAAGACTGCCACGAGTGCCTCCGTCATTGGTGGCTGTTGGTTCTAAACCAATGAATTCTGTCACTTGCGCCGGGTCGAAGTGATAACCGTAGATGCCAAAGTAAGCGCGTCCAATATTCGCAGCCACAATAAACTCCTCGTGGGTGAAATCTAAAAGCGAATTATAACGGACAGCCTGCGCCACAGAACGATTCGCGCGTCCGAAACAGGCTTATTGTTCAAGAATCCACGTTAAAGCCGTGTCGAGATCGGTTTTGGTAAATCCGGTGTGGCCACGATCACTAAAATCATAGAGGCGTTTCGGTGCTTGTGCGTGCTCGGCGAGCTCTTTGCCAAGTGCAAAAGGAATCACGCGGTCATCACGGCTATGCAATATCGCTAATGGCTCGGTCACCTGGGGAAGTTTCGAGAGTGAATCAAAAGGGTGTTTGAGTAATAACTCAATAGGCATCCACGGATAATCACGCTTCGCCATCTCGGTAATGCTGGTATAGGGCGCGCCAAGCATCACGCCTTTGAATTGGCGATGGGCTGCCATTTCAAGTGCCACGCCACTACCTAGTGATTCTCCATAGAGCACGATATGCGTATCCGGAATGCCTTTGTGATTGAGCCAATCCAGTACTGCTTGGGCATCGGCGTAGAGGCCAGCTTCGGATGGAATACCAGCATTGTTACCATATCCGCGCCAGCTGAAGATCAAAAAGCCACGCTCAGTATCACGAAAATTATCGATGTGTCTTTTGCGAGTACTCAGATTGCCAGCATTGCCATGCAGCATGACAACCGTAATGGCATCTGCATGCCTGGGGGGTCTAAACCAAGCTTGTAGGGACAGAGTGTCATTTACTGGAATGCGGTATTCAGTAGCTTCAGGAAATATCGCGCTTTTATTTGCCACCTGTGAGTCGGGTTTAAAAAGCAGGGACTCTTGAGCAAAGAATAAGGCGGCACATACGCCAAGATAAACAACAAGACTTAGTGTGAGTAGCTTTTTAACAAAGGCGAACATCAAAGAATTTCGAGCATCACCATAACGCCGATTTTATCAACGATATTCTTATCACGGAGCTCATCGGTAGCCTGATCAATACTGAAAAAAGACTCACCAAGCGCTTCGGCTAATTGACCAATGGATGCAGAGCGGTGCTCTTCCAGGTGCTTGATGATGAGTTCCTGCAGTTCGTCGTCAAGCATTACTGAGGTTTTGTTGGTGCGACTGGCTGCGTTGGCTGAGAAAGAGGGTTTGGCATGCGCGGCATCATCTCATCAATTAAACGACGGGTTTTTGCGCTCCAGACAAGATAGTTCTTTTCACGCAAATACGCTTTACTGGAGATGTAGTTAAGAACATTACGTAGACGAACAAACTGTACAACCGAATCAATACGCAAAATTTCTTTGCCTTTCTCATCAAAGAACAAAATTGAAGGGGCGTAGAAAAGCCCTAACTCCTTAGCCCAGTCTTTTGCTGTTGTCGCTTTGCCGCTTGGCGTTACGACTGGCACATCACTCCACATGTCGAGTTGTACAGAATCAAAGTATTGATCCATGCGACGCTGAATTTGTTGTTTACGCAGCGGATCGGTATGCAAGATGTCGCAGGCATGACAATTGCCTTGTTCAAAAAACACGGCTAGTGGTCTTGAACCAGGAATAACGCTTCGATCCAGATGGAAGGGTGGCTTTTCAAAGAAGGGTTCTTCGACCATGTCTTCAGCTTCAAAGCGTAAGGTTGAATCTCCGCGTGCGAGATAGTCTGGAAAAGATTCGACCAGATAATGTTCGTCAGCAACATATTCGAGAGCTGCTCTAAATTGATACGCAGGGTAGTAGCCACGTAATCGTAGTGCGATATCACCGTTAGGTTTATAAAAAACCAAAGAGGGCGTGAAGTTAGTATCAAGACTGATTGAGTAATCTCGCTCACTCATAACCTGTCCTTTAGGCGTGGTTAACTCTTCAGGGCTCCAGATATCTAAAGGAACAATGTCGAAATGTTTCCGCGTGTATTTCACGATATCTGGAAGCTTGAAATTAGTTTCCATGAGCTGCTTGCAGTAAGCACATCGCTTCTGACCAAAGTAGGTCACCAAAACTTTCCCATTCTTATTTGCCTCGGCGAGATCTTCATCAAGCTCGAGAAAGTTTTGTTTAAACCAGTCAGGATAAGTGACAAGATCGCTAGTGGGTTGGTCATCAAAACTAAAATCATCACCCGCAGCGAGTGCCATGCTCACGGTCAGTGAGAGCACAAGAATGAAAATCAGCGAGACGATTTTGTTCAACATTTCAGGGTGTTAGGTTTTTCTTTTTCTCTTTCTAAGTGTTCGCTAGAGTGGGCCTAATTGCAAGTGAGGTAGATCAAATGTTGGATTGGGAATCGATAGATACGGTATTGCTCGATATGGATGGCACCCTGCTAGATCTACACTTTGATAACCATTTCTGGCTTGAATTTGTCCCGCATAAATATGCCGAGCTTAAGGGTCTAAGCATAGAAGAAGCTAAGGCTAACTGTACGGCTCAAACCACGGCGGTTGCGGGTACCCTCGATTGGTATTGTCTGGATTACTGGTCAGATCGACTCGGGCTAGATATTCCGCAGCTGAAAGAGGAGGTAGCTCACCTGATTAATGTCCTACCGGATGTGACTGAATTCCTCGATGCATTGGCTGCGCGAGGCAAACGTCGTGTCTTGGTGACCAATGCACACCGTAAATCGCTTGATCTAAAAATGCGTAAAACCCATCTCGATCAGCATTTAGATTGCTTGATTAGTTCACATGATTTTGGTCATGCGAAAGAATTTGATGAATTTTGGCCAGCGCTACAACAAATTGAGCCGTTTAATCCAAATCGAACGCTTTTTGTTGATGATTCGTTGCATGTACTGAAGTCAGCAGAACGCTATGGCATTGCAAATATCGTGGCAATTACCTTCCCTGATTCGCGACAAGAAAAACGCCAAGTAACTGATTTTATTCCAGTTGAAGGGTTCTCTGAGCTGCTTCCTGGGTTGCTGAAGGCTTAAATTAATCCTTTATTAGCGTTTAATTAATAAGCTAATACTTATATACTATCGCGTCATAAATTTCCTATGTGGTTGCAGTGGCAACCGCTTCGGCAGCGACTAAGGAGTCCTCCCCATGAATATGAAGCCGGGTCAAACCATTACCCATTTCCTTATTGAAGAGCAGCGCCAAATTAAAGGTGCGACCGGTGAGTTCTCAGAGCTTGTCAGTGACGTTGTGACCGCCTGTAAGGTGATCTCAAACCTAGTTAACAAAGGTGAGCTGATTGGCGTACTCGGTTCTGCCGGAAGCGAGAATGTTCAAGGTGAGACACAGAAGAAACTCGATATCCTGACTAATGAAGTGTTCATTGAAGCAAACGAGTGGTCAGGTAATTTGGCGGCAATGGCATCAGAAGAGATGGATGATATCTACATGATTCCGAAGCAGTACCCACGTGGTAAATACTTGCTTACCTTCGACCCGCTAGATGGTTCTTCAAACACTGATGTTAACGTATCGGTGGGTACCATTTTCTCAATCTTGCGTTGTGATGGTGAAGAAGGCACATGTGATAAAGAAGGTGCATTCTTGCAGCCAGGTACCAAGCAGGTTGCAGCAGGTTATGCCTTATATGGTCCATCAACCATGTTGGTTTTGACCACCGGTCATGGTGTTAATGGCTTTACTTTGGACATGAACATTGGTGAGTTCATCCTGACCCATCCAAACATGCAGATCCCGGAAGATACACGTGAGTTTGCAGTGAATATGTCGAACATGCGTCATTGGGAAAAGCCTGTTCAGCGTTATGTTGAAGAATGTTTGGCCGGTAAGACAGGTTCACGTGGTGAAGACTTCAACATGCGTTGGATTGCTTCAATGGTGGCAGAAGTTCATCGTATTCTTACTCGTGGCGGTATCTTCATGTACCCAATCGATCAGAAAATGAAAGATAACGGTACTGAAGGTAAGTTGCGTTTGTTGTATGAAGCAAACCCAATGTCGATGATTGTGGAGCAGGCCGGTGGTGCATCAAGCACTGGTTATGAGCGCATCATGGACCTTAAGCCAAAGTCATTACACCAGCGCGTACCAGTGATCTTGGGCTCTAAGAATGAAGTTGAGCGTTTGGTGTCATATCACGCTGAATAAGCTCTTAAGAACTAAAAAGCCCGGCACTGCCGGGCTTTTTTATGCGTGATGGCTAAGCTTAAGCCGCAGGCTTATCGCTTCGCGGTTTATTGTGATGACGACGTTTTTGGCCGTTACCACCTTTTCCGCCCGAGCGATTGTTATTGCGAGGTGGGCGAGGTTTACGCTCCATCTTAACCTTGCTACCTGGGTCAATCTCAGCGATCAGCTCGCCCGTTACAGGCTCCATTGGGATCTTATGACCGATGTAATCTTCAATATCTGGAAGTGAGAACGCATAGGTCTCGCAAACAAATG
>VMBT01000333.1_pt1 | contig 31276 bp, 29 predicted proteins | sample 4404301 | NCBI WGS metagenome assembly VMBT01 (sample SAMN12238535, study PRJNA552566) | marine metagenome | isolation source: Coastal seawater | place: USA: coastal Georgia, Sapelo Island | collected 2008-08/2009-08
AATCTGCCCTGTGAGGGCCTACACTGGTGAATTTGCGCTTTCGATCGGTTTCTAAGTTCTTTTTCAACGCATCAAAGAGCGTTAGCTCGTCCGACCAGCCACGTTGATAAGAGAATTTAACCTCAATATCGAGATTCCAATCGTTCAATTGATCTTCTATGTAAGTGATTAATCGCTTTATGTATGAAGACCGATTTTGTTGGATTTCTAATCCATATTCGACCAATTGTTGATCCCAGGTTGTTGCATTCTGGTTTTGTTTTAGACTGGCATTTCGCTGATCCAACGCTCGGTGGTACTTCTGAACAATCGATAAATAATCATGTTTCACGTGAAACAATCCATTATCGATAAAAGCTCGTCTTCCTTCCGGCTCGTCAGTAATCAGTGCTTGCGGATCTGGCCCTATCCATTCGATGGGTAAAAGATGAATGATATCGGAGCGACGTTTCGCTGTTTCACCATCCAATTTGATGAGAGTGTTTTGTTTGTCTTGCTGCAAACCCAAACGATGGTTTTCTCCACCCTTTCCTACGAACTCAGTAAAAAGTTGGTACTGAGTCTGACCGTCTTTGATCAAAGGTGAGATTTCACGATGTCGAAAACTTCGACCTCGAAAAAGTAAATAAATCGCTTCTAATAATGTTGTCTTGCCAGATCCATTGTCACCAAGGATCAAATTGAGTCCTGATGTCAGATCAATCTCTGCATCATCAAAACTTCTTAGATTGGATAGGACAAGTCGCTTCAACATAGAGAAAAAAAGGGGCTCAAGGCCCCTTTCTCATCGTTTTAAATCCTTACAGACGCATTGGCATAATGACGTAACGTGAATCTGATGTATCACTTGGTGTTACCAAGGTACTTGAATTCGAATCAACAACAGCAAATGCCACTTTCTCGGTTCCAATAACAGAAAGAACATCCAACAAATAACCCACATTAAAACCAATGGTCATTTCGGGACCTGTATAGTGAATTTCAACCTCTTCCTCTGCTTCATCTTGCTCAGGGTTGTGGGCTTGTAAATGCAAAAGATTTTCGGTTAAACGAAAGCGAATTCCACGATATTTTTCATTCGACAAAATAGAAGTACGTGTTAACGCTTGTTTCAATATCTCTTTGTCTGCAGCAATTGGGTGTGTATCACCTTGAGGCATAACCCGTTCATAATCTGGGAATCGACCATCAATCAACTTAGAGGTGAATGATGTATCACCCATGGTGATTCGAACATGACTATTACTGATGTCCACAGTGATTTCATCATCACTATCAGTGAGCAAACGACTCAATTCAATCACTGCCTTACGTGGCAAAATCACTTGCATATCTTTGCTAACAGACACTTTGAAGTCAGCATCACACAATGCCAAACGGTGTCCATCAGTTGCTACTGTACGTAATTGACCCGATTTAATTTCAAACAATAAACCGTTCAAGTAATAACGAACATCTTGTTGTGCCATAGCAAACGATGTTTGATCGATTAAACGTTTGAAAACTGATTCAGGACAAGTGAAAGATTCACTCGCAGCAGAAGGTTCAATAGATGGGTAATCACGAGCAGCCAACATGCCCATGCTGTAACGACCGCGACCTGATTTCAAAACAACCTTTTCGCCATCAATATCTAGTGTGATGTCAGCTCCTTGCGGTAGCGCCTTACAGATATCAATGAGCTTTCGAGCAGGCAAAGTAAATTCAACATCATTTGAGAGTTGTGCTGTAGCTGACGTCGTTAACTCAACCTCTAAATCTGTTGCGGTAATACTCAAACGATTGTTACTTCCTGTAATCAAAATGTTTGCCAAAATGGGGAGCGTTTGACGTCGTTCAACAACATTGCCGACCATCAATAACGGCTTCAACAAATCATCTCGATTCGCTTGGATTTTCATTTTTTCCTTATCCCCTTCTCTTTAAATTAAATAAGTAATTTATAGAAATTTATTATTATTATTATGCCTGGGTATAACTGCAAAAAATAATAAATATTTCTTATTTTTCAATTACTTAATATAAAAATATCGTGATTAATAGTACTCAATTTCTTCTGTTTAGCCTGTGTATCAATTGTGGATAACTTATGCATTTTTGTTTTTGCATCTTTTGTTCAACAGTTATCAACATTAGCTACTCAGGGTTCTCAACAGGTTATTAAAGTCTTCAGCAACGTGAACGTCAGATTCACGTAATTCAGCAATTTTACGGGTCGCATACAACACAGTTGTGTGGTCGCGCCCACCGAAAGATTCACCGATCTCTGGAAGACTATGATTAGTTAATTCTTTCGCTAACGCCATGGCAATTTGGCGTGGTCGTGCAACTGTTCTACTGCGTTTACTTGACAATAAATCGGAAACACGAATTTTGAAATATTGAGCGACAGTTTTCTGAATATTTTCTAACGTGACTAATCGAGCTTGGGCATCAATCATGTCGCGCAGAGCTTCTTGGGCAAAATCAACCGTCACTGCCCTACCCGTAAATTGGGCATTAGCATTGATACGGCGTAAAGCGCCTTCTAACTCACGAATGTTAGATCTCACATGCTTCGCAATGAAAAAAGCAACTTCACTTGGCAGTTCTAAACGGAATAATTGCATTGCTTTACTCATTAAGATGGCAACGCGTGTTTCTAGATCTGGTGGTTCAATTGAGACAGTTAAACCCCAACCAAAGCGAGATTTCAGTCGGTCCTCAAGACCTTCTACTTCCTTTGGAAAACGATCTGAGGTTAAAATAATTTGTTGACGAGATTCGAATAAAGCATTGAAAGTATGGAAGAATTCTTCTTGAGAGTGTTCTTTACCAGCGAAGAACTGCACATCGTCAATGAGTAATGCATTTACACTACGCATGCGCTTTTTAAACTCGTCTATTTTGTTGTGCTGCAGCGCTTTAACCATCTCGGCAACAAAACCTTCAGAATGCATGTAAAGCACTTTCGCTGCAGGATTGTCACGTTTAATTAGATTACCAACAGCGTGCATCAAATGTGTTTTACCCAGACCAACACCACCATAAATGTATAAAGGGTTATAGGCCTTGCCAGGGTTCTCGCCAACTTGAATACCCGCAGCTCGAGCTAACTGGTTGGATTTACCTTCTACAAATGAATCAAACGTGAAATCGATATTGATTGTCTCAGGCTCTTCAATGACAGCCTGAGGTGCTGGCTTACTCGAAGAAACAATCGCCGATGGCGCAATAACAGGTTGATCGATGGCTTTTGCCAAACTACCTATTTCAAGTGTGATTTTGGTTGCTTCTTGGTTTGGGACATCCTGAAGATAGCCTTGAAGCAAAGAAAGATAGTTCTTTTTTACCCAATCAAGCACAAAGGCATTGGGCGCCATAAGGCGAAGATGTAGGGGTTCTTCGTGACATTGCAGAGGACTGATCCACGTGTTGAACTGTTGTTCCGGGATGTCTCGGCTTAATCGATCAGCTAATGCAGGCCAAATATTGATGGCTAAGATCCAGTGTAAGAGTGATTTTATAATAATTTTAGGGTTGGAATAATAACTGTAAAATAAAGAGTTATCCACATCAAAATATTATGATAACAGGCACTTATGAGTTAGTGTATACTCACTTACAGATTTATACACACGGCACCATGCACTGTGTAAAGAGAAATTTGAAAAGACTTTAGATACCAAGCAAAACTTTTGACAAATGATGTGGCATGCCGTATCTTCTCGCGCCTTTCTGGGTCTAGCGATGCAAGCCCCATTTAATTGAATGATTTATCGACGGGAATCCGGTCATGAAACGTACTTTTCAACCAAGCAACTTGAAGCGTGTTCGAACTCACGGTTTCCGTGCGCGTATGGCAACTAAATCAGGTCGTAAGATCTTGAATGCACGTCGTGCGAAAGGCCGCGCTCGCTTAATTCCTTAAGCAGCTTAAGAGTGGGGGGCTTGATGTCCCATCAGTTCACTCGAGACCAACGCTTACTGACATCGGCTGACTTTCAACGGGTATTTGATAACCCGCTGAAGTCAGCCGATTCGTTTTTTACGGTTCTTGCAAAAAAACGTCTTGAGGGTATTGATTCCCGATTGGGTCTGGCGATTGCGAAAAAACAGCTGAAAAGGGCGGTTGATCGAAATCGCATCAAACGCTTAATCCGCGAAACCTTTCGACAAGAACCATCACTTAAAGCTCAGGCGATCGATTTTATTGTGATGACGCGTCACTCGGTTCGTGCGAAGACAAACGCTGAACTCCAACATTCGTTACAACAGCTGTTTGCGCAGGCGCTTTCTAAACTTGATCAAGCATGACACTGGGCGACGAGTAGCTTAAACTCGCGAACCATCTTTAACAGCAACCAACATCATTAGGCTGTATTCAATGGACAATATTCGTTTGCTGCTTTTCATGGCACTGGCATTCATCTCATTATTATTGTGGGAAGCTTGGCAGGCTGATTACGTTTTACCAAAACAACAATCTACGCCCGTTGCGCAAATGAACAACGCGGCTGATGTGCCAGTAGCAAATACGAATGACGCACCGAGTTTACCCCAGGCATCAATGCCAACGATTGGTAATGTAGATCCTACTACGGCACCTAAATTGGTACATGTCGTGACCGACACGCTGGATGTATATATCAGTTCAGTGGGCGGCTCAATTATCGATGCCAAGCTCAACAAGTATCCGATTTCAGTAGATCAGCCGGACATTAAGTATCACTTAATGAGCGAGCGGATGAGTGATTACTTCATCGCACAGTCGGGCTTGCTTGGTGCAGATACAGAGCGTACGCCAAACCATACATCGACCTTTGCGGCTTCTCAGGCAAGTTATCGCATGGCTGATGATGCCAATGACTTAGTGGTTGATCTGCAATGGGCAAGTAAAGATGGCTTGGTTGTTACTAAGCGTTACACCTTTACCCGCGGTAAGCATGCGGTGAAGCTTGAGCACATCATTAATAATGGATCGTCTAGCGAATGGGCGGGCCGTGATTATCGTCAGTTAAAACGTGGTGAGCCTACCGACAGTGGCAATGCGTTGATGTACACCTATACGGGTGGCGCAATTTACGACCAGGTCGACAAATATCAAAAATACGATTTCGGTGAGTTAGCTTCACAAAAAGTTGATCGTGATGCGACCGATGGCTGGGTTGCGATGATTCAGCATTACTTCCTTGGCGCATTTATTCCTGATCGTGGTGAAACACAGCACTTCTACAGTAAAGCGGCAGGTGCGCAATACGTCTTGGGGACTTACTCACAAGCGAAAAATGTTGCACCAGGTCAAACGGCCAGTTTTGGCGGTCAACTCTTCATGGGCCCAAAACTACAAGCAGAGCTTGAGCCTTTAGCACAAGGACTAGAACTCACCGTTGATTACGGTTGGTTGGTTTTCATTGCTAAACCCATGCATGTGATTTTGGAATGGATTAATGACTTTGTACAAAACTGGGGATGGACCATCATCATCTTCACCATTTTGATCAAGTTAGTGTTCTACAAACTTTCTGAAACCAGTTATCGCTCAATGGCGAACATGCGTAAGTTAACGCCACGCATTCAAGCGCTGAAAGACCGCTTTGGCGAAGATAAGCAGCGCATGCAGAAAGAGATGATGGAGATCTATAAAAAGGAAAAGGTGAATCCGCTCGGTGGTTGTTTGCCCATGTTGATTCAGATTCCATTCTTTATTGCGCTTTACTGGGTACTACTCGAAAGTGTTGAGTTGCGCCAAGCACCATGGATCCTATGGATTGATGACTTAGCAGTTAAGGATCCTTACTACGTGTTACCTGTGATCATGGCCGTCTCCATGTTTGTGCAACAAAAGCTCAACCCTCAACCACCTGATCCTATGCAACAAAAGATCATGATGTATCTGCCATTAGTGTTTGGTGTGATGTTTGCCTTCTTCCCAGCGGGTTTGGTGTTGTACTGGGTATTCAACAACCTGTTATCGATTGCACAGCAGTATGTGATTACTAAACGCATCGAAGCAGGGGAGTCCGCTTAAGGTCATCGCGTGAGTGAACGCGACACCGATACGATAGCGGCGGTTATAACGCCACCTGGTCGAGGTGGCGTTGGTATCGTTAGACTTTCGGGTTCATTAGCTTTTTCCATAGCGCAGCAGGTGGCTTCGAAAGTACCCGAGCCGCGCATGGCACATTACGGCCCCTTTATAGATCACGATGAATCGTTAATCGATAACGGCATCTTGCTTTGTTTTAAAGCGCCACATTCTTATACCGGTGAAGATGTAGTCGAGTTTCAAGCACATGGCGGCCCGGTTGTTTTAGATCGATTGCTCCAACGATGTGTAGCAAGTGGCGCACGTTTAGCTAACGCCGGTGAATATACCGAGCGCGCATTTCTTAACGACAAGATTGACCTTGCTCAAGCAGAAGCCATTGCCGACCTTATTGATGCTGAAACGACCGCTGCGGCAAAGCTTGCCGCACGTTCTTTACAAGGCGAATTTTCTGAACGGATACATAACTTAGTGAGTGCGCTGACGCATTTACGGATGTACGTTGAAGCAGCCATTGATTTCCCAGAAGAAGAAATCGACTTTCTCTCTGATGGCAAAGTTGCAGGTGATGTGGAGTTGCTCATCGAGCAAGTAGAGACTTTGCTAGCGGCGGCCAATGTTGGTCGCGTGATGCGCGATGGAATGACTTTGGTGATAGCAGGCCGACCGAATGCGGGTAAATCAAGTTTGCTTAATGCACTGGTAGGTAATGAAAGCGCGATCGTTACGGACATCCCTGGAACCACGCGTGATGTGGTTAAAGAACAGATCCAACTAGATGGCATGCCTTTACATCTCATAGATACCGCGGGCTTGCGAGATAGCAGTGATGTTGTTGAGCAGATTGGTATTCAGCGTGCCCATGATGCAATTGCGCAAGCAGATCGTATTTTGTGGGTTTATGACGGCGACGCTGATCCTGAGCATCGTTCATTTGAAGAGTCGAACTTGCCACCACATGTCCCGGTTACCTTTTTGCATAACAAAGCAGATAAGACTGGGCGAAAAATTGGTTTAGATGCGAACAAAAAAGTCTTTGCGGTCAGTGCAAAGCAGGGCGAGGGTATCGTTGAGCTTAAAGCGTATCTCAGACAAACCATGGGGCTTGAACAAACTACGCAAGGTGAGTTCTTAGCTCGTCGCCGCCATATCGATGCGATTGAACGCGCCTTAGAACACATTCGTACAGGCAAAGCCGCATTGCATGAGGGGCTTGCTGGGGAGTTGATGGCCGAGGATCTTCGCCACGCTCAATTGGCACTATCTGAGATTACCGGCGAGTTCAGCGCTGATGACTTACTCGGTGAGATATTCGCCGGCTTTTGTATTGGTAAGTAACGGTGCGTATTGGATTCTTCGATTCAGGTATAGGCGGTTTAGCGTTACTTGAAGCAGCACTAAAGGCCTTTCCGAATAATCACTATTTGTATCTTGCAGATAACGCCTTTGCACCTTATGGCGACAAAACCGAAGAAGAAATTAAACAGCGTTGTTTAGCGATCCAAAACTATTTTGAATGTCAGGATGTTGAAGCCATTGTGGTGGCATGTAATACCGCAACCGCTATTGCCATCGATGAGATGCGAACTAAAACAGCGTTACCTATCATAGGCGTAGAACCTGCGATAAAGCCTGCTGCTCTCTCGGAACAAACCGATGTTGCCGTACTTGCCACAAAAGCAACGTTGCTGAGTGAACGCTATAAAAAACTCAAAGCAAAATACGACGGTAAAGGGGTTTATGAATCACCTTGTGCTGGCTGGGTCTCTGCTTTGGAAGAGAACCAGCGTGAAAACTGGCCAAACCTTTTGAAGTCGGCACTGGCTGAAATAAAAGAAAATAAGGTGAGCCACATCGTATTGGGATGCACGCACTACATTGGTCTTAAAGATCGAATCCAAGATTACTTTGGTTACGCCTTAACTTTTTATGAACCGACGTCAGGTGTAATGCAGCGCATGAAACAAATTTTGAGTGAGAGCCTGGAAGATTCAACCCAGGTATTAGATGTGCACTTGATGGCGACAAGCTCAGTAGATCGACTTGAGGAGTGGGCGGTGAGAAAAAGCCTCAAAAAGCACAGCGTTTCTGTCATCGATTTGTGACATGACGCGACCTAAATGCTTGTTTAAACTATAACTTCACATTTTTTAGCGACGAACCCATGTTTCACGCAGATCATTATGCAGTCATTGTTGTAGGCGGAGGCCATGCCGGTACCGAGGCGGCCTTGGCGTCTGCGCGCATGGGTCAAAAAACCTTATTGCTCTCTCACAACATCGACACCCTAGGTGCGATGAGCTGTAACCCTGCGATTGGTGGTATTGGTAAGGGCCATCTGGTTCGTGAAGTGGATGCGCTAGGCGGTCTGATGGCAAAAGCGGCTGACCGCGGCGGTATTCAATTCCGCACTTTAAATTCGCGTAAAGGGCCTGCGGTTCGCGCGACACGTGCGCAAGCAGATCGTGCTCTATATAAAGCGGCTGTTCGTGCTGCATTAGAAGAACAAGAAAACCTCGATCTGTTTCAGCAAGCCGTTGATGACCTGATTGTTGAAAATGGTCGCGCTGTTGGCGTGACCACGCAGATGGGCTTGAAGTTTAGAGCGGACACCGTGGTGTTGACCGTCGGCACTTTTTTAGGTGGTCGCATTCATATTGGCCTAGAAAATTACCAAGGCGGCAGAGCAGGGGATCCACCGGCAAATGCTTTATCACTGCGCCTTCGTGAACAGCCCTTTACCGTTGAGCGATTAAAAACCGGAACGCCGCCGCGTATTGATAAGCGCTCCGTAAATTTTAGCGTGTTGGAAGAGCAGCCAGGTGATAACCCAGAGCCGGTGTTCTCGTTCATGGCGGATCGCAGTTGGCACCCACAACAAATCCCGTGTCACATCACTCGAACCAATCAACAGACGCACGATATCATTCGCGGTGGAATGGATCGCTCGCCAATGTATACCGGCGTAATTGAAGGCGTTGGTCCAAGATACTGCCCATCAATTGAAGATAAGGTAGTTCGTTTCGCCGATAAAGATTCGCATCAAATCTTTATTGAGCCAGAAGGCCTAACCAGTAATGAGCTTTATCCAAATGGCATTTCGACATCGTTGCCATTTGATGTGCAGTGGGAGCTGGTGCGCTCAATGAAGGGTTTTGAGCAAGCGCGTATTACTCGCCCTGGCTATGCCATTGAATATGACTTCTTTGATCCGCGTGAATTGAAATCATCATTAGAAACTAAACACATTGAAGCCTTGTTTTTCGCAGGACAAATCAACGGCACGACCGGTTATGAAGAAGCGGCAGCACAAGGTTTATTAGCGGGTACAAATGCGGCATTGAAAGCACAAAACAAAGAAGCCTGGTGCCCGCGTCGTGATGAAGCCTATTTGGGCGTGTTGGTTGATGATTTGATAACACGTGGCACGCAAGAGCCGTATCGAATGTTCACAAGTCGTGCTGAATATCGCTTGATGCTCCGAGAAGATAATGCTGATCTGCGCCTAACCGAAAAAGGCCGAGAGCTAGGTTTGGTTGATGATAAACAATGGCAGTTCTTTGAAGAGAAGCGTGAAGCAATTGCTAAAGAGCAACAACGTCTTAAAGAAACGTTTGTGCGCCCGAATGACTTGAGTATTGAACAGGCACACGAGTTGCTCGGCGATGAGCTTCGTAAAGAAACCCGTGCCATTGAATTAATAGCGCGACCAAAAAGTGATTATGCGAAGGTGACTTCGCTTGCTGTTGTCGGCCCAATGCACAGTGACAAACCTTGGGCGGAACAAGTGCGCGAGCAAGTTGAGATACAAGCTAAGTACTCTGGTTACATCAACCGACAAGTGGCAGAGGTTGAGAAATCAAAAACCGCAGAAGCGGTCTCTTTGCCTGAGGATATTGATTACGCCTTAGTAAAAGGCTTATCCGCTGAGCTGACAGAAAAGTTAGCGCGCCTACGTCCACAAACAATAGGTCAAGCTGGCCGTATCCCTGGTATTACACCAGCGGCTTTATCACTGTTACTCATTCACCTTAAAAAACGATCTGCATAAACGAGAAGACCCGTGCTTATTCTTATCTCACCGGCAAAGAAACTGGATTACGACACACCTGTACCAAGCAAGCTCAGTACTAAGCCTGAGTTTTTGAAAGACTCGCAAGTTTTAATTGATCGTTTGCGCCAGTTTTCTTCAATGGATCTTGCAGAGCTAATGAAGCTCAGTATGAATTTGGCCGAACTTAACTTCGATCGTTATGCCGAGTGGACGCCAAAGATTACAAAGAAAAATGCAAAGCAAGCGTTGCTCGCCTTCAAAGGTGATGTCTATGCCGGTATGGATGCCGAAAGTTTTTCAGAAGATGATTTGGCCTATGCACAAGAGCATTTGCGTATTTTGTCGGGTCTCTATGGGCTGCTTAAACCGATGGATTTGATGATGGCGTATCGCTTAGAAATGGGCACATCGCTAGAAAATTCGCGCGGTAAGAACTTGTATGAATTTTGGGATACCACTATCACCCAAGCGATTAATAAGCAGTTAAAAGCGCAAGGTGATGATGTTGTTATTAACTTGGCATCCAATGAGTACTTTAAGTCAGTAAAACCAAAGCTAATCGAGGGTCGGATCATCACGCCGCAATTTAAAGAGCGTAAAGATGGCCAATTTAAAATGATTGGTATCTATGCGAAAAAAGCGCGCGGTTTATTAAGCCGTTATATCTTGTTAAATCGTTTGCAAGATCCAGAAGCGATCAAGAAGTTTGATGTTGATGGCTATGCGTTTAATAAATCACAAAGTAAAGGCGACACCTGGGTGTTCACCCGCGGCTAAGCGCTTCTAATTGATTTAGCGACCCCGGTATTCGTTGAGCAAGTAGCAACGATATAAATGCCATGCCTGCGCCGATATAAAAAACGATGGCGGGTGAGTCTATCCAAATAAAACCAAAGGCCGCTGGAATGATCACGGCAGCGATATGATTAATCGTGAATGATACGCCGGCAGTTGATGCTATGTCTTGTGGATCAGCAATACGCTTAAAGTAGCTTTCAATACTGATCGCCAAAGAGAACAAGATGTGATCGATGATAAATAAAGCGGCTGCCATCGCTGCGTTATCCACTAAGGCATAGCTGATAAAGATCACGATCAAGCCAAGGTACTCAAGTGTTAGCGCTTTATGTTCGCCCCATTTAGCAATCAACTTGCCTATGCGGGGTGCTGCCCAAGAGTTAATAATGTGATTGACTAAAAAGAGCAGAGCGATATCTGACGCGCTAAAGCCAAACTTTTCCACCATCAAGAAGCTGGCGAAAACAATGAAGATTTGTCGACGAGCGCCACTCATAAACACGAGCGCGTAGTACAAAGAATACGCCGGACGCAGAATCAGTTTTTTATGTTGCGGAATCGCATGAGTAAACGATGGGAAATAACGCCATGCCCACAGCACTAAAACGATCGCACCAATACCTGTGATGGCGTAGATATAAACATAGTCAATCGCAAGCCATTCAATCGAGAGCCATATGCCAAGGAACACAGCGATTGATGCATAAGATCGTGCGGCCGAGAGATGACCTAACACAACGGGCACACGCTCTTTATCAATCCATTGCAGCGCTAACGATTTTTGTACGGTGTAGTAATAATGAAAACCCACCGACATGATCACCGTGGTGACATACAAGCCAAGGTTGCTTGGAAAGAAGCCGGTTAATGCAACACCTATACCTAAGATTGCAATCGAGAGTAACGCAAAAGTTTGTTCGCGAAATATCAATAAAAGGAAAACCGTGGTGAACGCAAGAAAGCCTGGCACTTCACGGAGGCTTTGTAGAAACCCCATCTCGATCCCACTGAAGCCAGCTTGCTCGACAGCAAAGTTATTAATCAGCGTATGCCAACACGCAAAGCCAAATGCGGCGGCGAAGCTCATTAACCATAAAAGCTGTTCGGGAGATTTTGATTTCATCGCGGCAGCTTAAAGCTGAATGGTGAAAATGCATAGCAAAGCCTGAAAGGCACCGCGATAATACCGGCATGAAATATGGACACAAACGTAACGAAGCGATCGCTCAATGGCCCTTACAGCTAACAGAGGGCCTTGCTCAAATGGGGCTCGAGATACCCGTTGAGCAACAAGCGTTACTGCTTGATTACCTTGCGTTGATTGATAAGTGGAACAAGGTCTATAACCTCACTGCCGTACGCAATCCTGAAGAGATGGTCTCTCGTCAGTTATTAGATAGTTTGTCGATTGCACCTCATATTAAAGGCCCTGAATTGCTCGATGTTGGATGTGGCGCAGGTCTGCCAGGTATTCCGCTAGCGATTGTGCATCCTGAACTGCGCGTTACACTGATCGATTCAAACGGTAAAAAGACACGCTTTGTGCAACAAGCGATCGCAGAGTTAAAGCTGACTAACGCCAACGTTATTCAGGGTCGCGTAGAAGATCTGACCCAAGATGAACACTTTGGCACGATTACCTCGCGCGCTTTTGCTGACCTGCATTTGATGATCCGCCTTACCAAGCACTTGCTCAAACCGAATGGTCAGTGGGCAGCGATGAAGTCCGGTATTGAGGAGTTGGATGAAACTCAGTTGCCAGAAGGCAAGCAAGTTGCGATACATGAGCTGCACGTGCCGGGCGAAAATGCTGCTCGTCGTTTGTTGGTGATTACGTAGTCGTTGTCCTGAGCGAGTGCGCGCCGCTATTATGTGCAGCCAAATTGATTTGCTGACTTCAGCACACCACTAGAGACACCAATGGCCCGAGTTATTTGCGTTGCTAACCAAAAAGGCGGTGTGGGTAAAACCACAACGACGGTCAATACCGTGGCAGCGCTAGCGCTGATGAAAAAGCGTGTGTTGTTGGTTGATCTTGACCCTCAAGGCAATGCGACCATGGGCTGCGGTGTCGATAAACACGATATCGAGCTGTCATCACTTGAGGTTTTGCTCGGTGAAGCCAGTGTTGCTGAGGTGAAAAAGCCCGCGGTAGAAAATTTGTTTGATGTGCTACCGGCGAATGGCGATCTCACCGTCGCAGAGGTTGAGCTAATCGACATGGATAACCGCGAGCAACAGCTAAAGAAGGCACTTGCGGCTGTGGCGAATGACTATGACTACATCTTTATTGATTGTCCGCCATCTTTAAACATGCTCACCTTGAATGCGCTAGTGGCTGCCGATGGCGTGTTGATTCCGATTCAAACCGAGTACTACGCACTTGAGGGTTTGTCTTCATTGCTTGTCACTATTGAGCAAATCAAGGCACATGCTAATCCAGGTCTTTCGATTGATGGCATTGTGAGAACCATGCACGACCCCCGAAACAACCTGGCGACGGATGTTTCAGCGCAGCTGATCGAGCATTTTGGTGATCGTGTGTTCCGTACTATCATCCCACGCAATGTGCGTGTTGCTGAATCGCCAAGTCATGGTTTACCGGTGATGTTGTATGATAAATCATCACGTGGCGCGATCAGCTATATGGCGCTAGCGAGCGAGTTATCTCGCCTTCATTAAGGTTCAAAGCAAAAACACATGGTAAAGAAACGTGGATTGGCGCGCGGATTAGACGCGCTTTTAGGTGGCGGCAGACCAAGTAAAACGGAGCCAGCTGAAACGACATCAGTGGTTGAAACATCTGATGCGCCCAGCTCAGCTAAAGTCGCTGAAGGGCAAAGCGTGCTGCCTGTCGAGTTTCTCCAGCGTGGTCGTTATCAGCCACGCCGTCATTTCGATGAAAACAAGCTGCAAGAATTAGCCGATTCGATTAAAGCACAAGGTATGGTTCAACCCATCGTTGTGCGCTCGGTTGGCGACAATAACTACGAGATTATCGCTGGTGAGCGTCGTTGGCGTGCAGCACAGCTTGCTGGCCTGGCCGAAGTCCCTGTTTTTATTAGAGAAGTTGACGATCAAACCGCCATGGCAATGGCCTTGATCGAGAATATCCAGCGTGACGACCTCAATCCTTTAGAAGAAGCGGTCGCATTGCATCGTTTACTCGATGAATTTGGCCTAACCCACCAAGAAATTGCCAATGCGGTGGGTAAATCTCGTACCACCGTCACCAATTTAATGCGCTTGCTCGAATTGGCGCCAGAAGTGAAAGCATTGGTTGATGAACGCAAGCTGGACATGGGTCATGCACGTGCCTTGTTGGCGCTGAAAGCGGGCGATCAGCGTAAAGCCGCTAACGAGGTGGTGAAAAAAGGTTTATCAGTTCGTGCAACCGAGGCCTTGGTTAAAGCATTGTTGAACCCTAAACCGGCAGCAAGCAAAAAAACAGGGTCTAGTTACGACAATGATACCCGTCGTTTGTTAGATGATTTAACCGATCGCTTAGGTGCGAAGGTGGACTTGAAACAGACGGGTAAGGGAAAGGGTACTTTACAGATTAGTTTCAATAGCTTGGATGAGCTCGAAGGGATCCTAGAACACATCAAATAGTCGCTTTGGCGGGCCTAAATTTTTGACATCAAAAAATGGCCTGAAGATTCCACAATGATAAAGCGCCCATATATTGAATTTTCTATAAGGCAATAGTTTGACCTTTGTCAGGCATCTCCCTATACTGCCCCCGCTTTTTGGCCAAGACCGTAGTTGAACGTTATGCATAACCTCGATGAACGTCGAGCTAAAAACATCTTATTAGCGCAAATTTCAGTTGCTGTTATTGTTGCGCTGGTCGCAGCAGTTTTCGATATTCGTTATGCGAGAGATGCCTTTATTGGCGGTCTTGCAACAATTATAGGAACCGCTGTTTTTGCGTTTTGGATCTTTGGTCCCTACAGCGCTAAGGAACCCGGTCAGTTGGTGGCAAGGTTCTATGGTGGTGAAATTTTAAAGATTGTTTCAATCGTTATTGTTTTCGCTATCGCGATGAAAAAAATCGATGATTTAGAGCCAGTGGCATTATTTACTGCGTTCTTAATCGTTCAGGTATTACCCCCGCTACTGGCGAATCGCATCGCCCGTTGAGAGTAATAAAGAGAAATGGCTGGTTCAGAAGTTACATCGTCACAATATATCCAACACCATTTGACCAACTGGACTTATGGGTTAAATCCTGAGACTGGCGAGTGGGGCTTTGCGCACAGTGCGCAGGAAGCTGCAGCAATGGGCTTCAATGCAATCCATGTTGATTCAATGATGTGGTCGATTGGTCTGATCGTTATCGCCATGATTTTCTTCCGCGGCGCTGCTAAAAAAGCATCGGCTGAAACACCTACCGGTTTCCAAAACTTCGTTGAGATGATCGTTGACTTCGTTGACGACGCTGTGCGTGGTTCGTTCACCTCTAAGAACAACATGGTTGCGCCATTGGCGTTAACCATTTTCGTCTGGGTCTTCCTGATGAACTTGATGGACTTGATCCCAGTGGACTTGGTTCCTTGGATTGCAGGTCAGATCGGTTACTACGTATTTGGCGTTGATCCGCATCATGTATATATGAAGATTGTTCCAAGCACCGACCCTAACGTGACCTTCGCGATGGCGATTGGTGTGTTCTTCTTAATTCTTTTCTACAGCATCAAGATAAAAGGTGTTGGCGGCTTTGTTGGCGAATTAACCGGAATGCCTTTCCAAACTAATAATATGTTGTTGAAACCATTTACGACTGTGATCAACTTGGTGCTTGAAGGCGTCAACCTGATTGCTAAGCCAATTTCATTGTCACTGCGTTTGTTCGGCAACATGTACGCGGGTGAAATGATCTTCATCTTGATCGCGTTGATGTACAGCGCGGGCTGGGTAATGGGTATCTTCGGTGGCACCTTGCAGTTCGTTTGGGCTGTATTCCACATCTTGGTTATCACGCTGCAAGCGTTCATATTTATGACGTTGACCATCGTTTACCTAGATATGGCACACGCTGATCATCACTAATTTAAAACTTAACTTTTAACTTCTACCTGAACTAAGGGGAAAATCATGGAAATGGCACAAGCTCTGCTTATCATCGCAGCTGCAATCATGCTGGGCCTTGGCGCTGTAGGCGCTGCTGTAGGTATCGGTGTTCTCGGTGGTCGCTTCTTGGAAGGCGCTGCGCGTCAACCTGAGTTGATCCCAATGCTGCGTACTCAGTTCTTCATCGTCATGGGCTTGACCGACGCGGTACCTATGATCGCTGTAGGTCTGGGCATGTACGTAATGTTTGCGCTGTAAGCGAAACATTAACGAACATATTTAAACTCACTCGTCCACTCGAGGTATCGGGATGAATATCAACCTGACACTTATCGCACAGCTCGTGTCCTTTGCTGTATTCGTATGGTTCACCATGCGTTTCGTATGGCCACCGCTGGTTCAAGCGATGGATGAGCGTAAAGCCAAGATCGCTGATGGTCTGGCAGCTGCAGAGCGCGGTGCTCATGAGCAGGAATTAGCAGAGAAACGTGCTGCTGAAACCATCGTTCAAGCTAAGCAACAAGCAGCTGAGATCAAAGCGAATGCTGAAAAGCAGGCGTCAATGATTGTTGAAGAAGCCAAGAACAAGGCCCAAGAAGAGGGTTCTCGTCAATTGGCTGCGGCACAAGCAGAGATCGAGCAAGAAACCAACAAAGCGCGTGAGCAGTTGCGTAGCAAAGTGGCTGAACTGGCAGTGGCCGGTGCAGAAAAAATCTTGCGTAAAGAGATCGATGCTAATGCGCACAAAGACATCGTAGACGCTGTCGCGCAACAGATCTGAGGCAGGCCCTATGGCTGGAGACGCTACAACTATCGCTCGACCTTACGCTGAAGCAGCTTTTCAGCGTGCGGTTGAAACTAATGCACTTGGTCAATGGGCTGACATGTTTAGCCTTTTAGGTGCGGTTGCTCAAGACGCTGCAATGCAGGCTGTGATCAACAACCCAAAGAAAACCGCTGCACAAAAAGCTGATCTACTGATGGATATCGGTGGCTCTAGCATGAGCGCAGAAGGCAATAATTTGATCAAGTTGCTGGCTGACAATGGTCGCTTGGCAGTATTGCCAGAGATCGCTGCAGCGTTTGCCCAACTTAAAGCTGGCCATGAAGGCACGATCGACGTAGAAGTCGCGACCGCTTTCCCGCTTTCAGCTGAGCAAGAGCAAACACTAGCAAGTGCACTAAAGAAAAAGCTTGGTCGTGATGTTCGCATTACGAGCACTGAAGATAACAGCTTAATCGGTGGCTTCCGTCTCCGTGCTGGCGATATGGTTATCGACGGTTCTGTATCAAGCCAAATCAGCCAATTGGCAAACCAATTAGGAATTTAACAGGGTAAGCAACCATGCAACTGAATCCCTCTGAAATCAGCGAGCTGATTAAGAAGAAGATCGAAAACTTCGATGCTTCAACTGAAGCTCACAACGAAGGCACCGTAGTTTCTGTAACTGACGGTATTGTTCGTATCCACGGTCTAGCAGACGTAATGTCTTACGAAATGCTGGAATTCCCAGGCAACGTATTCGGCTTGGCGCTTAACTTAGAGCGTGATTCAGTTGGTGCGGTTATCCTGGGTGACTACAAAAACATCACTGAAGGTGACTGGGTTAAATGTACCGGTCGCGTATTGGAAGTTCCAACTGGCCCTGAGCTACTTGGCCGCGTTGTTGACGCGCTAGGTAACCCAATGGACGGTAAAGGTCCAATCAATGCTTCAACTTCAGCACCAATTGAACAAGTTGCACCAGGCGTTATCGAGCGTAAGTCGGTAGACCAACCTGTCCAAACCGGTATCAAAGCGATCGATGCAATGGTTCCAGTAGGCCGCGGTCAGCGTGAGTTGATCATCGGTGACCGTCAGGTCGGCAAATCTGCGATTGCAATCGATGCGATCATCAACCAGAAAGGCACTGGCATTAAGTGTATCTACGTAGCAGTGGGTCAGAAGAACTCAACTGTTGCAGGTCTGGTTCGTAAGCTTGAAGAGCACGGCGCAATGGAACACACCATTGTGGTTTCTGCTCCTGCAGCTGACTCAGCAGCAATGCAATTCATCGCTCCTTACTCTGGTTGTACCATGGGTGAGTACTTCCGCGACCGCGGACAAGACGCGATGATTATTTATGATGACTTGACTAAGCAAGCATGGGCTTATCGTCAGGTTTCATTGTTGCTACGTCGTCCACCAGGTCGTGAAGCGTACCCAGGTGACGTTTTCTACTTGCACTCACGTTTGCTTGAGCGCGCAGCTCGTGTAAATGCTGACTACGTTGAAAAGTTCACCAACGGTGAAGTGAAAGGTCAAACCGGTTCATTGACCGCGTTCCCTATTATTGAAACTCAAGCAGGTGACGTATCAGCGTTCGTACCAACCAACGTAATTTCGATTACTGACGGTCAGATCTTCTTGGAGTCTGATTTATTCGCAGCAGGTATGCGTCCTGCGATTAACGCGGGTCTGTCGGTATCTCGTGTAGGTGGTTCGGCACAGACTAAGATCATCAAGAAGCTCGGCGGCGGCGTTCGTCTGGCATTGGCTCAATATCGTGAATTGGCAGCGTTCTCGCAGTTCGCATCAGATTTGGACGAGGCAACTCGTGCACAGTTGGAGCGTGGTAAGCGCGTAACTGAATTGATGAAGCAGGCGCAGTACAGTCCTTTGAATACAGCTGAAATGGCGTTCTCGTTGTTCGCAGCTAACGAAGGTTACTTAGACGATGTTGAAACCTCTAAGGTTGTTGCATTCGAAGCAGCTCTTCACCAGTACCTAGCAGCTAACCAATCAGCATTGGTTGCAGATGTTAATGCTAAGGCTGACTGGAATGATGACGTTGAGGCTAAGTTCCACGACGCCATGAAGGACTTCAAGGCAAACAACACTTGGTAAGCACTTAATCTAGCGACTCCAACGAGTCGCTAGGTTTTTCGATTTAAAGCGAGAGACACATGGCAGGCGCAAAAGAAATTCGCACTAAGATCGCTTCCGTAAAAAGTACGCAGAAGATCACGCGTGCAATGGAAATGGTTGCTGCTGCGAAAATGCGTAAAGCACAAGACCGCATGGGTCAGTCTCGTCCGTACGCGGACAAGATGCGACAAATCGTAGGTCACGTCGCTTCAGCTAACCCTGAGTACACGCATGACTTCATGAAAACACGTGAAGTTAAAAAGATCGGCTACATCATTGTGTCGTCTGACCGTGGCTTGTGTGGTGGTTTGAACACCAACCTGTTCCGCCGCTTGGTACGCGATATCAAAGCACTGCGTGAATCGGGCAATGAAATTAAGTATTGCTTAGTGGGCAATAAGGCACTGGGCTTCTTCCGCCGTGTAGGTGGTGAAGTGTTGGCACAGGTAACGCATTTAGGCGACCAGCCACACGTTGAAGATCTTGTGGGCACCATCAAAGTAATGCTGGATGCGTTCAGCAATGGCGAAGTGGATGAGATCCGCTTGGCGTACAACACCTTCGTTAACACTATGACGCAGGAGCCAACAATTTCTAAGTTGGTCCCTTTGGCTGCAGGTGAAGATGAAGATGAGCTGAAGCACCACTGGGATTACATTTACGAGCCTGGTTCTCGTGAAGTATTGGATGCACTGTTGGTTCGTTATATCGAATCAATCGCGTATCAAGCGGTGGTAGAGAACGCAGCATGTGAGCAATCAGCACGTATGGTTGCGATGAAGGCTGCAACAGATAACGCCGGAAACATGATTGATGAGCTGCAGTTGATTTACAACAAAGCACGTCAGGCAGCGATTACCCAAGAGATCTCTGAGATCGTGGGTGGCGCAGCAGCGGTATCAGGCTAAAACGAATTTTAAATTTAACCGCAGCTTCGGTTGCGAATGTATTGATTGAGAGGAAACGCCAATGAGCACGGGTAAGGTCGTCGAAATTATCGGCGCGGTGGTCGACGTTCAATTTGATCGCGGTGCTATGCCAAAGGTATATGACGCGTTAAAGATCGAGTCAGCAGGTTTGACCCTTGAGGTTCAACAGCAGCTGGGCGACGGTGTTGTACGTGCTATCGCAATGGGCTCAACTAACGGTTTGAAGCGTGGTGCTGAAGCGAGCAACACAGGCGCGCCAATCCAGGTGCCAGTGGGTCAAGCAACCCTAGGCCGCATCATGGACGTTTTGGGCGAGCCGGTTGACGAAGCAGGTCCTATCGGTGAAGAGACGCGTATGCCGATCCACCGTGAAGCGCCAAAGCTAGAAGATCAATCATCAGCAACAGAAGTTCTTGAGACGGGTATCAAAGTTATCGACTTGATCATGCCGATCCAGAAGGGCGGTAAAGTTGGTCTGTTCGGTGGTGCGGGTGTAGGTAAAACCGTAACACTGATGGAACTGATTCGTAACATTGCGGTAGAGCACTCAGGCTTCTCAGTATTTGCAGGTGTAGGTGAGCGTACTCGTGAGGGTAACGACTTCTACCACGAGATGTCAGAAGGTGGCGTACTCGACAAAGTATCACTGGTATACGGTCAGATGAACGAGCCACCAGGTAACCGCTTGCGTGTTGCATTGACGGGTTTGACCATGGCGGAATACTTCCGTGACGAAGGCCGTGACGTATTGATGTTCGTAGACAACATCTACCGTTACACCTTGGCGGGAACCGAGGTATCAGCACTGCTAGGTCGTATGCCTTCTGCGGTAGGTTATCAGCCAACACTGGCAGAAGAGATGGGTGTACTCCAAGAGCGTATTACCTCTACTAAGACAGGTTCGATCACTTCGTTCCAAGCGGTATACGTACCTGCGGACGACTTGACTGACCCTTCACCAGCGACCACCTTCGCGCACTTGGATGCGACCTTGGTATTGTCTCGTCAAGTAGCTGAGCTTGGTATTTACCCAGCGGTAGATCCACTCGACTCAACTTCACGTATTCTTGACCCACACGTTGTGGGCAACGAGCACTACGACACAGCTCGTGGCGTTCAAGGTGTATTGCAGCGCTACAAAGAGCTGAAAGACATCATCGCGATCTTGGGTATGGACGAATTGTCTGAAGAAGATAAGACCGTTGTACAACGTGCTCGTAAGATTCAGCGTTTCTTGTCACAACCATTCTTCGTTGCAGAAGTCTTCACTGGTGCACCTGGTAAGTACGTTACCTTGGCGCAAACCATTGCAAGCTTCAAAGGCATCTTGAATGGTGAGTACGACCACTTGCCAGAGCAAGCGTTCTACATGTGTGGCGACATCGAAGAAGCTGTCGAAAACGCAAACAAGAAGAAGTAATGCATAACAGCAAGGTTCTGTGAAAACGGAATCTGGAGAAGACAAATGGCAATGACCATTCATGTTGACATCGTAAGTGCTGAAGGCAATCTCTACTCTGGTCAGGGTGAGATGGTTTATGCGCCTGCTGCGATGGGTGAAATTGGTGTGGCACCTCGCCATACACCGTTAATTTCACCTCTAAAAGCGGGTGAAGTTCGCGTTGATGTGGGCAACGGTAAGCCGCAAGAGCATTTTTATGTGTCTGGCGGCATGATCGAAGTTCAGCCTTTTAAGGTCACCATCCTTGCAGATACGGGTATCCGTGCAGCAGATTTGGACGAGGCAGCCGCTCAAGAAGCGAAGCGTCGCGCCGAAGATGCCATGGCTAATCAATCAGCCGATATGGATCTGGCGAAAGCACAGGTTGAATTGGCTGAAGCCGTTGCACAGCTACGCGCTATTGATCGTCTCAGAAAGACAAAGTAAAGCGCGTCAGCTCTTGCTAGAATCAAAGGCTCTAAGTGCAAACTTAGGGCCTTTTTTGTTATCAACGTTTTAGGGAGAAAACGAATGACCCTTGCAGTCGTTATCTTGGCCGCCGGCAAAGGCACACGGATGAAATCTTCAATGCCGAAAGTGCTTCATCCTCTGGCGCACAAACCCCTTGTTCAACATGTTATCGATACCGCGCGCTCATTAGATCCGAGCCAAATCGTGGTGGTCTATGGTCACGGTGGTGATCAGGTACGCGAAGTGGTGATAGACGCTGATCTTTCTTGGGCAGAACAAGCAGAACAATTAGGTACTGGTCATGCGGTGCAACAAGCGATGCCACACATCAAAGAAGCGGATCGTGTACTGGTGCTCTATGGTGATGTGCCACTGACAAGTGCCGAGACCTTGCGCGAATTACTCGATCAAGCCGGTAAGGGCATGGGTTTACTCACCATTAATTTAGATGACCCTAGCGGATATGGCCGCATCGTTCGTGATGACAAAGGTGCTGTTGAACGTATTGTTGAACAAAAAGATGCCAATGCTGATGAGCTCGCTATCCAAGAAGTGAACACCGGCATTATGGTCTTCCCAGGTGAGAAGCTATCGGGCTGGCTCAATGGCCTATCGAATAACAATGCGCAGGGTGAGTACTATCTAACCGACTTACTTGCGATGGCGGTGAGCGATGGTGTTTCAATTGCAGTCACTCAGCCAGAGCATCAATTCGAAGCGGATGGCGTGAATAATAAGCTTCAGTTGGCAGAGCTAGAGCGCGCTTACCAGCGACTTCAAGCTGATCGTTTAATGACAGATGGCGTCTTACTTCGTGACCCGAATCGATTTGATTTGCGTGGTAGCTTAACGCATGGCACGGACTGCGAGATCGATATCAATGTAATCATTGAAGGTAACGTGACCTTGGGTAATAACGTCAAGATCGGTGCAAATGTGGTGCTGCGGAATGTCAGTATTGGCGATAACACCGTTGTAGTTGAGAACTGTATTTTTGATAACGCGACGGTCGGTGCGGATTGTACGATTGGCCCGTTCTCCCGATTGCGACCAGGCGCAGACCTAATCGGTGGCGCGCACATTGGTAACTTTGTTGAGATCAAAAAGTCCGTGGTTGGACTGGGCTCTAAGGTTAATCACCTCACCTATATTGGCGACAGCCAAATTGGAGCCGGGGTGAACATTGGCGCTGGAACAATCACCTGTAACTACGATGGTGCGAATAAACACACCACGGTGATTGGTGACAATGCGTTCATTGGCTCAAACTCCGCATTAGTGGCACCTGTTACGATAGGTAAGGGCGCAACCATTGGTGCAGGCTCAGTGATTAGAAAAGACACGCCGGATGACAAGCTAACCTTGTCAGGTGGCAAGCAGGTCACCATAGAGAATTGGGAACGACCAAAGAAACAACCTAAGTAAGCGAAAGACTATGTGTGGCATTGTTGGCGCGGTTTCACATCGCGATGTTGTAGCAGATCTTGTTGAAGGATTACGTCGACTGGAATACCGCGGCTATGATTCAGCCGGCGTCGCTATTCTCAATGATGGCAATATTCAAAACCGCCGCGCAGTAGGCAAGGTCGCAAAGCTTGCTGATCTCATTAAAGAGCAGCCATTAACTGGAACCACCGGTGTCGCGCATACCCGATGGGCAACCCATGGCGTGCCAGCAGAACGTAATGCACATCCACACCGCAGTGGCGAAGATGTGGTTGTGGTGCATAACGGTATTATCGAAAATCATGCTGAACTTCGCGACTCATTGAAAGCTGATGGTTATACGTTTCAATCCGAAACAGATACCGAAGTTATTGCACACCTATTAGCTCGCCACCTTAAAAGTGGTCTATCGCTTGAAGCATCGGTTAAGGCGGCACGTGAAGAGTTGGTTGGTGCTTATGGCATGGCGGCGATCAGCCCACATGAACCAGATGTCATGGTAGTGGCTCGCGCAGGCAGCCCTTTGGTCATTGGCATCGCTGATGATGAGCATCTCATCGCATCAGATGTCTTTGCGTTATTACCGATTACTCAGCGGTTTATCTTTTTAGAAGAGGGTGATGTAGCGGTATTAAGTCGAAAAACCATTGCGATTTTCGATAGCGAGAACAATGCTGTTGTGCGCGATGAGAAATTTTCAGAGGTAAGTGCTGAGAATACAGAGAAGGGACACTATGAACATTACATGCTCAAAGAGATCTATGAGCAGCCAGCCGTCATCGCAGAGACATTAGAAGGCCGAATCTATAAAGGCCGATTATTAGAGGAAAGCTTTGGCCATACCGCAACTGAGCTTTTCGACAAAACGAAAAACATTCACATTATTGCGTGTGGTACGAGTTATCACGCAGGCTTGGTGGCTAAGTACTGGTTAGAAGAAATTGGTATCCCGTGCCACGTTGAAGTCGCCAGTGAGTACCGTTACCGTCAAGTTGTTGTGCCCGAAGGCACTTTATTTATCTCAGTGTCTCAATCAGGGGAAACCGCAGATACGCTCGCAGCCCTTCGCGCCGGCAAAGGCGCCAAATACTTAGGGTGCTTGACGGTGTGTAACGTGCCCGAGAGCTCATTGGTGCGTGAATCGGATGTGGCAGTGATGACACGCGCGGGTAAAGAGATTGGCGTTGCATCAACTAAAGCATTTACGACACAGCTTGTTGCCTTGCGCCTTATAACTATCGCGCTAGCTCGACGACAGGGTATGAACCAAGATCAAGAGAAAGCCTTGGTTGAAGAACTTCACGCCTTACCTCGTCAGGTTGAGGTGGTGCTAGAGCTTGCTGATGAAATCAAAGCGATGGCTGCATCCTTTGCCGATAAACAAAATGCGTTGTTCTTAGGACGCGGCACTTTCTATCCAATAGCGATGGAAGGCGCACTGAAGTTAAAAGAGATTTCTTATATTCATGCTGAGGCCTATGCCGCAGGTGAGTTAAAGCACGGCCCATTGGCACTGGTAGATGAAATCATGCCTGTTGTTTGCGCACTACCTGATGATCCTTTGCTTGAAAAAGTGCTTTCGAATCTTCAAGAGGTGAGGGCACGCGGAGGCGAGCTGTTCTTGTTTAGTGACAAGAAGGTGAAAATCCCACTCGATAAATATCAAGACCTCAAGTTAGACGATATTTGTCCGTCAACCGCACCCATTGTTTACAGTATTCCACTGCAACTGTTGTCGTACTTTGTGGCGTTAGAGAAAGGAACCGATGTTGACCAGCCGAGAAACTTGGCGAAGTCAGTCACTGTCGAATAAGCGACTTCTCACCCACCAGTTACTTGCTGTGGTTGAGATTTAGGTTGAAATGAAAGCGCTCACCATCAAAAACGAAAAGTTTATTCGCTGGGTAATATCAGTCACTGGTCTAAGCTTCGCGCTACTCATTATAGTGCTAAGTTTTTGGGTGCCATTGGTTAACGCTGTTGCCAATCATTTCTTAAAAGGTGTTGCGCACATCAGTGTGCAAGCAATTACCTACCAAGATAAGCAGCTGTCATTTAACGATGTGTGGGTGAGAGCACCTTCAGATCTGCGTATCGTCGTAAAGAAGCTCGCGATTGAAACAGAAATTCAGCAGATCCTCGATGGGCAATATAAGGCTAAAGCAATCGAAATTGACCAGCTAAAAACGCATGGATTGACAGAAGATCTATCGATAAAACAAATTTCGGCAGCGCATGTAAAACTAAACACCAATAATGAATTGATAGTCGAAAGACTCAATGCCGTCGGCTATAAGCAGCAGAGCATCAAGATAAGCGAGCTAATAGGCACTCAAATTCGCTACGGCCAAGATGCACTATCGATAGATAGCATCAAAGTTAAAGAGGCGGCTATCGATGCGCCGGTCAAAATTACTTTGCCCTCCTTGGCATTAAATGATGCTGAGCTCAAAAATCTTTCGGAACCTACTGAGATTGGATATTCAGTAAAAGTGATGGAAGCGAAAGATTTACGGACAGACATTCTTGGAGCAGCAGTAAACACTGCTTCGCTATCTAACATTAAGGGAGATGCTTCAAGTATTCGTATTCAAGGCCTCGACGTATCAAAGGCAAACATCAATCTTACGAGAGATCAAAGTCGCCAATGGTATGGCTTACCTGTGAGCAGCGGCTCGTCAGGTAAGAAAGCGTTTGCTTGGGCTATCTCTCAGATAGTTTTAGAAGAATCTGAAGTAACCATTGAAGATGGTGCAGTTACGCCAGCCTTCAATGATGAGCTTTTGATTGAAAAGCTCATGGCAGAAAATGTGGGTGGCGAGATAGTTGATACTAAAGCCCGCCTGTCAGCAACGCTGGGAAAGTACACACCTATTCAGTTAGAGACGGAATTTAGCCATCAAGCAGGCTCGCTCGCTATGAAAGCAAAGGGTGAGGTGAAAGGGCTAGTGCTTAACCATATTGATGGTTATATCTCGAATGACTTGGGTCACAACTTTGAGCGAGGCCAACTAAGCGATACTTTCACGCTAGCGATAAAAGATAAGCAAATGACAATGAGCAATCAGCTTGAAGTGCGCGACCTTAAAGCGATTGCGATCGAAGGGAAGCAAGGACCTCCTCTTGGCTTGGCGGTCAAGTTACTTCAAGACAAAGATGGCATTTTACGCATCTCGGTTCCTATCGAGGGTGATCTGGATAACCCGGAGTTTAAGATCGCTAAGGCGCTAACGCCGGTGATTACCAAGGCGGTGACCTTAGCAGCAGCATCCAATATTCAGCCATTAGGCACCGTATTACTGGTTAAAGACTTGCTTGATAAAACGTTGTTGAAAGTCAGCTTTGAGCCGGCTTTCTTTCAAGCTGGTACGGCAGTCTTATCAAAAGGTCAGGCAGAGAATATGCGAGAGCTGGCGAAAAAGCTGAGTAAAACGCCAAACCTGCAAGTGAGGTTATGCGGGGTAGTAACGCCAGTCGATAAAGCTAAGCCGGATGAGGCATTTAAAAAGTTGGGCGAGGCACGAGCTGACGCAGTGAAAAAACTTCTCTTAGCTGAGCGTCTCCCAAGCGATCAAGTCATTCCCTGCCCACCTTATCGAGATGACGCAGAGGCGGCAAAACCACGGGTTGATATCACCCTTTAATCAGACAATCTCGCAGCCCTTGAAGCTAGGTTTCGTTAAACTAGCCAGATGGATGTATCTCATATTTTAGATGGCTTAAATGATGCCCAACGCGATGCGGTTACCGCACCTCTGGGTAGCGCCTTGGTGCTTGCTGGCGCAGGTTCTGGCAAGACCCGCGTACTCGTTCATCGTATCGCTTGGCTGCTACAGGTGGAGCAGTTATCGCCATGGTCAATTCTGGCGGTGACCTTTACCAATAAAGCGGCACGTGAGATGCGTCACCGCATCGAAACACTGTTGGGCATGCCAATGGGGGGCATGTGGGTTGGTACCTTTCATGGCCTAGCGCATCGTTTACTGCGAGCTCATTGGCAAGAGGCTAACTTGCCGCAAGGTTTTCAGATACTCGATAGCGATGATCAATTCCGCATGATCAAACGTATCGTGCGTGAACTTAACCTTGATGACAGTAAGTGGCCTCCACGACAGGTTCAGTGGTTTATCAACAACAACAAAGATGAAGGCCGCCGTGCAGACCATCTTGATGCGGCAGGAGATCCGTATCAGAGACAGATGATTGCGTTGTATCGTGAATATGAACAGGCTTGTCAGCGCGCAGGTGTTGTCGACTTTGCGGAGCTTCTTCTCCGCGCGCATGAATTATGGCGGGATCGCCCTTATGTATTGCAACATTACCGCGAGCGATTCAGTGCGGTTTTAGTCGACGAGTTTCAGGATACCAACTCGATTCAATATGCTTGGCTGCGTATGTTGTCAGGCGAGCAACACAAGTTATTTGTCGTGGGCGACGATGATCAATCCATCTATGGTTGGCGCGGCGCGAGAGTTGAGAACATCCAAGAGTTTCAATCGCATTACCCCGAAACAAAAGTGGTGCGGTTGGAGCAGAACTATCGATCGACCGGCAACATCTTAAAAGCGGCTAACGCGGTTATCTCAAATAATCCAACCCGATTGGGTAAAGAGCTGTGGACCGAAGATGCCGATGGTGAACAGATTCGTGTTTATGGTGCTTTTAATGAGGTCGATGAAGCGCGCTTTGTAATCGATAACCTAAGGGAATCGATAGAACAGGGCAGCGCGAGACAGGATATTGCTATTCTGTATCGTACGTCAGCGCAATCACGTCTCTTTGAAGAAGCGCTGATTCAACAAGGCATTCCCTATCGTGTTTATGGCGGTTTGAAGTTCTTCGAGCGCGCAGAAATTAAAGATGCCTTAGCTTATCTACGTTTAGTAGCGAACCGCCATGATGATCCGTCGTTCGAGCGAGCAGTAAATCAGCCGCCACGTGGGATTGGCAGTAAAACTATCGAGGCAATACGTGCACATGCGCGTGACTTTTCTTGTTCGCTTTGGTCAGCATCGCAAGACTTGCTAAAGGGTGGTCGTATGACACCACGGGCATCTGGTGCGTTACAAGGCTTTGTTAATCTTATTGAAGAAACTGCATTTGAGACAAAAGAATCCGAGCTGCCTGAAAAACTCGAAGAGGTGTTGAATCGCGCGAAGTTACGCGAACACTTCGAGAAATCGCGTGATGGCAAAGGCCAAGACCGCATTGAGAACCTAGAAGAACTTGTTAATGCAACGCGTCAGTTTGAAGTGCCACCCGATGAAGAGCAACTGACTGGGCTTGATGCATTTCTTGCTCATGCTGCACTGGAGGCGGGTGACAATCAAGCTGAAGCCTATGAAGACTCTGTCCAGCTGATGACGATGCACTCAGCGAAAGGTTTAGAGTTTCCCATTGTTTTTATCGGTGGTGTTGAAGAGGGCTTATTCCCACATTCAATGTCAGCGGATGATCCCGAGCGCTTAGAAGAAGAACGTCGTCTTTGTTATGTGGGTATGACTCGAGCGATGCAGCAGCTGACTTTATCGCATGCTGAGTCGCGTCGTTTACATGGGTCTGATACCTATCCGCTGCCTTCTCGTTTCCTTAGAGAGATCCCTCCGGAGGTTATCCAGGAGGTGCGTGCAAGAGCACAAGTTTCTCGGCCGTATAGCTCAGCGGCGGGCAGCTTAAATATGGCAGAAGAAATCACGGGTTTTACGCTTGGTCAGCGTGTCACCCATCCAAAGTTTGGTGAAGGCGTTGTGCTTAACGCTGAAGGCCAAGGCAATGGTGCACGCATTCAGGTCAATTTTGAAACCGTCGGCAGCAAGTGGCTCGTAGTGGCTTACGCTAATCTGACAGCGGTATAAGCGATGGATGCGGCAGTTATTCCGCTAAGCTTGTATGTCCACATTCCATGGTGTGTTCAAAAATGTCCTTATTGTGATTTCAATTCACATCAAGCCAAAAGCACGCTTGATGAAGAGCGGTATGTTCAACAGCTTTTAAACGACTTGGCTGATCAAGCCAACTTTATACAAGGCAGGGAGCTCACCAGTATTTTTTTTGGTGGCGGCACGCCAAGTTTGTTCTCAGATAAAAGTATTGGCTATTTTTTGGATCAAGCGAGTCAGAAGGTGAGCTTCTCATCCGACATCGAAATTACCTTAGAAGCTAATCCTGGCACAGCCGATGCAAAGTTTTTCTCAGGCTATCGAGCTAGCGGGGTAAACCGACTCTCAATTGGCGTACAAAGCCTCGATGATAAAAAGCTTAAAGCGTTAGGCAGAATTCATTCATCTAAAGAAGCAATTGTTGCCATTGAAATGGCACGTAAAGCTGGCTTTGAGAATATGAACCTCGACATGATGCATGGCTTACCAGATCAAACGCTTGATGAAGCGATGGATGATTTAAAGGGACTAATAAGCTTAGATCCAGAGCACATCTCTTGGTATCAATTAACACTAGAGCCAAATACGCTTTTTTATCAAAAGCCACCGGAGCTTCCTTCCGACGACTTGCTGGCAGACATGATGGATCACGGGCAATCGTTATTGTCGGATAAAGGTTATGTGCAATATGAAGTGTCGGCTTATGCAAAAGGGGAGCAAGCCAAACACAATGTAAATTATTGGCAGTTTGGTGATTACTTAGCAGTGGGGGCTGGCGCACATGCAAAGCTAACGAGCTCTGAAGGTAAGATTCATCGCATCACGCGCTTGCGTAATCCTAAAGACTATTTAGCGAGCAATAACACCTTAAGTAATGATCGAGTTTTAGCGCGTGAAGAGTTGCCGATTGAGTTCATGTTAAATGCATGTCGATTAAATCAGGGCGTGCCGGCTAACTACTTTGAGCAGAGAACAGGCTTGTCTATCACAGATATCGAGACGCAACTTATTCAAGCAAAAGCGCGAGATCTTCTTATTGATAGTAATGATGTTATTCAGCCAACAGCATTAGGGCATCGTTTTCTCAATGACCTGTTAGCTATCTTTGAGCCTGATTAACTTTTTGGCACTAAGTGATACACCGTTTCGTTAAGCTGGCTTACCCCACGCTTAACAAAATTTTGATTCTCCGCTAAAGCATCAAAAGTCTTGAGTACATTAATCCTGTATTTATCTGCGTAAAGCATTTTGACTTCATCGGGTAGAACGGAAAAGGGAGGCCCTTGCATTTCGTCTTGTGGGTACTCGAGTGTGATTAAAAATGTTTCTTTAAAGACACACAGTGATTGAATATGTTTCACATAATCCTTTCGCATGTTTAGCGGCAAAGCAATTAAAGAAGCACGATCAAACACAGCCGTCACATCAGATAAATGTGCTGGGGTGAGATTAAAAAAATCACCGACATAGATTTCAATGCCCTCGCTTGACCAACACTCCAAGCCATCACGCCTACTTTGTGTGGCAGTGAGTTGGTTCTCAGTAAAGAAGTCGCGAACAGCGATTGGACTCAGTTCGATACCGACGACTTGATACCCTTGATCTCTTAACCACAACAGATCAACACTTTTGCCACACAAAGGAGCAAAGACTTTGCCGCCAGCTTGCATCGCGTTTGGCCAGAATTCTGACAAGTGCGCATTGACCGACGCTTGATGAAAGCCAATTTGATTGTTTGTCCAACGATCGTGCCAGTGTTGTGGGTCCATGAGGTTCTCGTCTTGGGTTATTAAGTGGCGTTATTATTCAGGCATGAGCGAAGCACTTCAATTTACCCACATTCAATGCCCTTACTGTGGCGAAAATCTTGAAATCCAGGTGGATTGCTCTGAGGGCTCTCAGTCCTACATTGAGGACTGCCAGGTGTGCTGTTGTCCTATCGAAATGCGACTGACCGTTGGTTTAGACGATTGGCAGATTGAGGCAATGCGCGATGACCAGTGATTACCAACCGATCGCCTGTGGGCTATATGACCAAATCGAGCTGCTGTTGATGCGCGGGGGTGAGATTGAGATACAACAAAAGAATGGTGCTGTTACCCGAGCTCAGAATTTGTCGTTAAAAATTCAAAACGGGGCAGAGAATCTCTGTTTTTTGGATAAAGGGACGGAAATTTGTGTCCGTTTGGATGAGATTGTCCGACTCACCTCGGAGCAGGGCAGTGTAGAGCTAACTAGCTGAAAAATAG
>VMBT01000335.1_pt1 | contig 31253 bp, 30 predicted proteins | sample 4404301 | NCBI WGS metagenome assembly VMBT01 (sample SAMN12238535, study PRJNA552566) | marine metagenome | isolation source: Coastal seawater | place: USA: coastal Georgia, Sapelo Island | collected 2008-08/2009-08
CAATCGAAACCTGAAGCGGGTCAAATTCAATTTCAACGCTCTCTTTGTGGCCTGTGCCACCTTTGCTGACATCTTTGTAATTTGGATTTTTCGTCGATCCGCCGCTAAATCCGGTACGGACCTCAATCACGCCGGAAATGCTTTCAAAATCGGCCTCAACGCACCAAATACAACCGCCAGCAACATAGAGCCTCTCAGAGGCGATGCTTGCATGACCGCATATGGCATACACAAAAAGGACTGGTCCCAAAACTGAAAAAAACTTTGCCATATGCGATCATTCTCTGATGCTCCAAGATTACATAGCAAGCCAATTCTGCCAAGCCTTGGCATATGAACTTCACGCAAGAGTGAAGACATTTTAAGCTTGGACAGTGATCAAAAGCGAATTACCCTCTGCGAATGCAAGGAGAGAGTGAAAATGGTTGATAAAATCACCACACATCAGGCAGAGGATGATGCGAGAAACCAAGACATTCTAATCTATGTAAACGGCGCACTAAAACCCCGTAGCGAGGCAATGGTAAGCGTCTATGACAGTGGATTCATGTTAGGGGATGGCGTTTGGGAGGGTCTGCGGCTTTATAATGGTACTTGGGCCTTTTTGGATGAACATCTTGGGCGTCTGCAAGAGGCCGCAAAGGCCATCGATCTCGATATGGGAATGACCGTTGAAGAGATTAAAAAAGCCCTTTTGGATACCCAAAAAGCCAATAATATGATAACTGACGCTCATGCGCGCCTGATGATAACAAGAGGCGTCAAAGTACGGCCATTTCAACACCCTTCGTTGTCGCGATCCGGCCCGACTTTCGTGATCATTATGGAACATTCCCGCCCGAATGTTCCAAGGCCTGTGCGTTTGGCAACAGTTCCCCATCTACGTGGATTGCCTATGACACAAGATCCAAAATTGAATTCCCATTCTAAACTGAACTGTATTCTTGCCTGCATCGCTGCAGAAAAGGCGGGGGCGGACGAAGCGCTCATGTTGGATATTCATGGGTTTGTGAACACAACAAATGCCTGCAATTTCTTTGTCGTTCGTAAAGGGGAGGTTTGGACAAGCACGGGTGATTATTGCATGAACGGAATTACCCGACAAAAGGTTATCGACCTGTGTCGCGCGAATGGTATTCCGGTATTTGAAAGGAATTTTTCCCTTGTGGATACCTATGGGGCGGAAGAGGCATTTCTTACGGGTACCTTTGGGGCCCAGACACCGGTTAGCGAGATTGACGGACGGTTGATTGGAACCGGTCAGCTTGGGCCGGTGACAGAAGAGATTCAGTCTCTGTATAGGGAACTTATTGCAAAAGAGTGTGCTTGATGCAGCTCGCAGTATGGTCTGGACCGCGAAATATTTCCACGGCATTGATGTATTCCTTTGCCCAACGCAAAGATTTTGTCGCCATAGATGAACCTTTTTACGCCTCCTACCTTTCGCTGACGGGGTTGAACCACCCAATGCGAGACGAAGTCATTGCTTCCCAACCCATTGATCCAAAGATCGTCATTCAACACTTGATCGATCCCCCGCGTCATGGCCCCAAACATATGTACCAGAAACACATGACACAGCATATGATTGATGCCATTCCGCGCGATTGGATAAAAACAGTGACCAATGTGTTTTTGATTCGCCATCCCGCTCGGGTTATCGCGAGCTTTTCGAAAAAATACGAAAACCCAACAATCCATGATATCGGATTTCAAAAACAGACGGAGCTTTTCCGCTTTTTGCGCAATGCAGGGCAAAACCCTTTGGTGATCAATAGTTATGATATTCGGCGCTCTCCCGAAAAGATGCTGAAAAAGCTTTGCTTAACTCTATCGCTTGATTTTGATCCTGCGATGCTGTGCTGGGACGCCGGCGGATCGCCTTATGACGGGATCTGGGCGCAGCACTGGTATGGCGCAGTTCATGCGTCAACGGGATTTTCTGACCCCGAAGGGCCGCTGCCGCAACTGCCGCAAGCTCTTAGGCGTCTAGAACAAGAATCACTGCGTGATTACGAAGAAATGATGGATTACTGTCTTTAGGCCGCAGAGATATTCAACATCCGTTCATTAAAAATCTTTGCGGAATGTTCTTCAAGATAGATCCGGAGCCATGGGGTAAAGCGCTCAGGCCATCTTTGCACTTCGGCCTGAAGGTCATGATAATCAATCCATCGTGTTTCCATAACTTCTTCTGGATTGAAATTCACAGCTGGTTTTTCTGAAACATGGATTAGAAACAAGTCGACAACTTCGTGCTCGATCAATCCATTTCCCACATTTGCGCGGTATTCGATCGTGTCGCGGTAAATCGGTTGCGTGTTTTTCAGCCCCAATTCTTCATTCATCCGGCGGCGTGCACAGGCTTCGGGGCTTTCCTTCCAGTTTGGATGAGTACAGCAGGTATTGGCCCATAGTCCGGGGGTGTGATATTTGCCCAAGGCTCTTCTCTGGATCAAAATATCCTGTCCATGCACCATAAAGACTGATACAGCTTTGTGCTTTAACCCCTTGAGGTGGGCTTCGAGTTTTTCAACCGATGTAATTTCACCGTTGACCCAGGCCGGGATCATAATAGTCATATCCGCTCCGCTGATACGATCCCCATCAGATGCGCAATGTTCTTAAGCCCGATTTTGAGATGAGCCATCGGGCGTGCTTTCACCAGTTTTTTGTTCATATATGCTTCAAAGGTCAATCTTTGAACATCAATGTCGTGACATAATGACACAAAGCGTTCGCGGCGGTCGTCAGAGCGATAATAGGCATTCTGCATAGATGCCAACACTCGAAAGACGGTTTTATGTTCTTTCATGAAGAGGCTTCGCGCAAGGCGCAAGTCACGCGCCCGACCAGACGCAAGACAGGCTGACGCCGCGGTCGCAGCGACCCTACCACCGACCATCGCGTAATAAATACCTTCGCCAGAACTTGGCGCGACAACACCTGCCGCGTCTCCTGCAAGCACAACATCACGCCCGTTGTCCCAGCGATCCAGAGGCTTTAGGGGAATTGGCGCCCCTTCTTTTCGGATTGTCTTACACCCCTCAAGTCCCGAGGACTTGCGCAGTTTTGCGGTTGCATCTTTAAGGTCAACACCGTCTTCTCCGGTGCCCATTCCCACGCTGGCTGATGCTCCGTGGGGAAATACCCAGCCGTAGAAATCAGGAGAAATTGCACCATCATAAATCACATCACACCGACTTGGATCATAGGCAGAACCGGCGCTGGGGGCTTCGATAATTTCGTGATAGGCGATCACATAGGGTATTTTGTCCCCACCAGGGACCTCTGCGCGGGCCACCGAAGACCGGGCGCCATCGGCCCCGATAATCAGCTTTGTTTCAAGCTTTGCGTCCTGCCCCGTTGCTTTGTCCTTATAATGTACAACGGTTTGACCGTTCAGCCGTTCAATTTTTCGGAAAGTTCCAGTAACACGTGTCGCTCCGGCGGATTGGGCACGCATCCGCAAAAACTCATCAAAATGTTCCCGGTCTACCATCCCGACATAGCCGTTTTCTATCGGAATATCGACCGAGCGCCCAGTCGGAGACACCATCCGTGCCGTATTAATGCGGGCGACAAGCTGATGATCAGGGATCGCGAAATCGGAAACAAGTCGGGGAGGAATGGCGCCCCCGCAAGGCTTTATGCGACCGGCTCTATCCAGCAGAGCCACTTTGCGACCACTTCTTGCAAGGTCCTCTGCGGCTGTTGCGCCAGAAGGGCCACCACCAATAACAACAACGTCAAACATCTTTATTCTCCTGGTACAAGCCTGACCGACACGGCTTGGGTCGACATAATGCGAAGAGCAAGCGTGGATGAGGCAATAAATAATGCCGCCTCAAACAAAAACACAGTTCCATAGGCAGCGGAGTCCTCTGTTAAAACCATGCGTAAAAGATCGACCATGGACGCCCCTAAAAGCCCGCCAAAACCGGCGGCGATGGCTTGTGCCGCGCCCCAAATTCCCACACGGGTGCCTTCACGATCATTGCGGCCCTCTCCGGCGAGTGACATCATTGAGCCAATCGCGCCAACAGCAAACATACCGTTGAAAAATCCAAGCGAGACAACAGCGATGGACAACTGCATTGCGCTACCTCCAAGCCCGAGTGCGGCAATCACCGTAAGGCTGATGGCGGAGCCGACGCAGCCCGCAACGACCCAAGACCTTAAGCTTCCTATATTAAGGCCCGTGCAGAGAATTCCGACACTGATCATGCCGAAAAACACGCCGCCGTTTTGTGCTCCCGACAAGGATGTGGAGGCACCAGGCGTAAAGCCAAAGACCAGACCGGCATAGGGTTCAAGGATCAATTCCTGCATGAAATATGCGGTCATTGACAAAAAGACGAATATAGAAAAACGACGAGCAGCGCGTTCAGCCCAGATTTCTTTGATTCCGTCCGTAAAAGACATATGGTCTGTTTCTGTGGTTTCTGTTGGCTGTTGCTCAATCCCAAATATTGCTGCCACCGTTAGTATGAAAGCGATGACAACCACTGCTCCGACAATTTTTAGCAACAGGGCGTGTGAATATGGATCAAGCATTGCACCTGTAACACCCGCAGTGACTGCAATTCCTGCAATCATCATCAACCACGTGATCGTCGCCGCCGCTGCGCGCCGTCTTGGGGCTGTGGCTGTGGCTAAAAGGGCAAGCAATGATGTACCCGAAGCCCCCACGCCAAGCCCAATAAGCGCATAGGCGACCACTGATATGAAAAGCCCAAGCGTTAGCTGGGTTTCCAAAACAGGGATGGCCATTGCAGCCATAAACGCCCCTGCTCCAAGAATTGCCATTCCGCCAATTACCCAAGGCGTCCTTCGTCCCCCTGTGTCAGAGCGAAACCCCCAATTCGGGCGGGTGATCTGAATGCCATAGTGAAGCGCCACAAGGCACCCGGGGAGGACAGCTGGAAGCGCAAGCTCTACGATCATCAGCCTGTTGAGCGTTGAGGTCATTAAAACAACAATCGCTCCGATTGCCATTTGTATGACGCCCAACCGAACGATTGATACCCAAGTCAAGTTCATGGTAATGCCCCCAATGTGCGTAGGGCAAAGGCGCTGACCATCATTCCACTGACATACATCATTACGCCAGTGGCATTATACCAAGGTGCTTTTGCCTTGGGATCACGCAACAGTATTTGCATCGCCCAAATCTGACCAAGGACCAGCATTGAAATTAAAATACCGTATATAGAAGGCCCCATCCATATATAAAGCAGTATGATCACCCCAAATTGAGGTAAGGCCATGGTGACGCAAGCGACAAATGCGGCAAGTTGCGGCCCAAGAACCACAGGTAAAGAACGAACACCTGTTTCCTGATCTCCCTTGAGCGCTTTGAAATCATTGAGCGTCATTATTCCATGGGCTCCTGCCGCGTAAAGGCAGGCGATTGCGATGATTTTTGCGCTTGGCATTGCCGCAGAAATTACAGCCGCCCCCGTAAACCAAGGAAGCCCTTCGTAGCAAAGCGCTACAAGGCCGGGACCCCACCATCCTGACTTTTTAAGCCGCAACGGTTCAGCAGAATAGGCCCAAGCGGCTGCGACGCCCAAGACCGTTGCAGCAAACCCCCAAATTCCAAGCTGATATCCTACGATTACTGACAAGATGGACATGCCAATAGCAATCCAAAGTCCCCATTTGCCGGGAATCCGACCTGATGGAATTGGGCGCTCTGGTTGGTTGATCGCATCCACGTGACGATCACACCAATCATTTGCCGCCTGGCTCATACCACAGACAATTGGTCCAGCGAGAACAACCCCAAGCCCAACGAGCCACAACCGGCTGTCAAACCCAACACCCGCAGACACAGCCCCACAGGCATAGGCCCACATTGGTGGAAACCATGTGATTGGTTTTATCAGCTCCAAGGCTGCAAAAAAATTGGGCTCCCGTCGGGAGTGTAAACTCTGCAAGACAGACATATGTCTAGTTTGCATGACAACTTTGTATTAAGCAAGCAAAACCGCGCATCAAAAAAAGGCGGTATTTTTAAAAATTCAATTTTTTAGATTTGGAAAGCTTCAAAAATCTTGATCTTTTGAGACCAGATCAAATTTACGCAATTTCACATAGAGGCTCTGCCGTGATAGACCGAGCATTTCCGCAGCGGCTGCACGATTATTTTTTGTCATCTCTAGCGCTGTTTCGATACAAATCTTTTCTATCATATCGTTCGTTTCGCCAACGATTTCCTTCAAAGTTGCCGAACCAACAAGCTCAGACACACTGGATCCAGAATGAGCGTTGCTTTCACTGGCATGCGGCCTCAACGTCTGTGCGCGATTGGAATCGCGGATGACAAAAGCGGCCAATGGTTTGCTTGTGCTGCCAAGTTTTGCCACAGATACTTCGACACCTAATTTTGCCCCGAATTCATTTTGAAGTTCAGTGGCATAAATCCGGACTTGACCTGAGCGCACAACGTTGTCGAGCATTACAGCCAGATCAATTTGCCCCCGCGTCAGAAAATTCGCAAGGCTGCGTCCCTTTACCTTTGGAAGACTTGGCGCGTTGATAAGGTCAAGAAATCCATCGTTAGCTGCCTCAATGACACCGTTTGATTGTGTGAAAACGATCGCATCAGGGCCTGATTGATACAAAGACAGCAGATTTTTTGACAGGTCATCATCTTTAGCAACACTGTCTTCTTCTGCCTCTAAACGACACATAAGGTATCTTTGACCCGAAGACCGAAACAGAGACGGATAAAGACGGACGGAACTTCCATTTAGAGTCAACACAGCGTCACATTGCGCGTTTGCGTCTTCCTCTGTTGCGGCAACCAATTGGCTTATAAGTGCCCCACGACCGTTGCTTTGAAAATGTGATGGAAAATCTGTGTTTGTCAAAACCTCAGTCGCCAGCCCCATTATATCGCCAGCCATACCATTTGCTTCGATGATTTTCCCATCAACGATAGAGACAAAAACAACAGCATCCCGCGTATTGGCCATCAGAATTCGGAATCTTGCATCCAATCTCCGACTTTCTTCATACCCCCGCTCAATAGCGATTTGTGCTTTTATTAATTGCTGTTGCGTTTCTGCTATGGTGCGCAAATCACGCCCCAGCATAAGTATCGTATCCTGCGCCCCAAGCCGATGAATGCTATATCGAACAGGAAACTGCCAAATTGCATTGTCTTGATGATTCAATTCAACGGAGTGCATTACGCTTTGGCCTGATTTTATTTGATTGATTACAACATCAAGCTTTTCAATGCTTTCAGTTGTTAAAAAATCACGGATTGAACGGCCTTCCCAATGTGAAAGATTGCCGAGACTTTTTTCCGTCTCATTCACGAGGATCGAAAGAATGTTACCATCCAATTTTACAAAGAGCGCGATATCGGAGGCAGCCGCCAGAATACTTCCCAAATATTCTGGCTCAATCATCGGCACAGAGCCAAAATCCCAAAATTTAGAATCCCGTGTTTTCATCAAGAGGCTCTTTCAATTCTGTTTCTAATTGCCCGTTCGTTTTTCGGTTTCAGGAATCGTAAGGCCTCCTCTAGATCTTTGGTTATTAAGTCAACCTCTATCATGTCGTGGATTTTTTCCTCCAAGACGTCAACAATTTTTCCGCCAAGGACGAAAGGGGGCAAGTTTTCGCTTTTTTCTTTGATATTTTTGATCAGTTTTACAAGATCATCAAAGGCCCTGATGCCGGAACAAGAAAACATGATACCATCAAAATCACTGTTGTTTGATACATTGATGATTTCTTCTTCCTCTGCGCCGATTAGGATATTGATAGAATACCCTCTGCGCCGAAGTTGATCCGCAAGAACCAAAGGTCCAAGTGTGTGGTCTTCGCCTTGGCACACAATAAGGATAAGACCGCCAGCCTGTTCATTATCAGGATGATTGTCCCAAACACAGGTCAGATCTTGAAGCAAAGCTTGAATGCGCACCGTCCCAAGGCTCACCTGGCCGAAAGACCTTAGGTTTTTCATCCACCCATCCCCCAGCAAACGGGCCGCATCAGGAAGGCAGCAATCAATAAGAAGGTCGCGAGAGACTCCGCGCTTCAGAAGCGCCGCCATCACGTCGGATTGCACGTAGTTCCCGGTGGTTGTCGTAACATTTGCGATCCATACGGTGGTTTCAATAACCCGATCACGGGTTTCAGCGGGTGATTTTTTGCCGAGTTCACTTATTACTCTCTTTGCCAGCTCTTCAACGCGAAGGGTGCTGGTTAAGGACTTGGACGGCGAAAATTTATTTTCCGACATAAACACATTCCCGCTCGTCTAACGACGGGTTTCAGAGATCTGAAACTTATGGCCGCCAAACATTTTTTCCACTCTCGCGCAGATTGTTGAAAAAGTCAAAATAATTGGAAGCTTGCGCCGCCTGAGCCAGAACATTTTTTCACCCTTTGTGGTTCAATCATTGGAACCTATGAGAACATGAAATTTTTCATCTTTCAACAAAAGCTGACAGTTTCCCCAAAATATGTAACTTTCAATTGACACTTTTCACCCTAAGCGATTACGCTGGTCATGAGAGAGCTTAAGGAGTTGACCATGTCCCTTTCTTCAGAGGGTCACGCTACAGGCATAGGTCTGTACACTAAGGATCAACGAGAACGCAGAGACGCAACAAAGTGGACGGTAGTTCAAGGTATTCTTGCCCCCGTTCAGTTTGCCGTGTTTTTGGTATCGTTGGTGTTTGTGTTAAGATACCTCATGACGGGTGATGGATATGCCATTGCCACGATGTCTGTCGTTTTAAAGACCCTGGTTCTCTACTCTATTATGATTACCGGTGCGATTTGGGAAAAGACCGTATTTGGTCAATATCTTCTTGCGCCGGCATTTTTCTGGGAAGACGTTGTAAGCTTTGTTGTCATAGCCCTACATACACTATATTTATTATTACTTTTCAGTGGTTTAGCGAGCTCCTTCTCTCTCATGATTCTCGCTCTTCTTGCTTATTTCGTTTACGTCATTAATGCTGCTCAATTTTTATGGAAACTTAGACTGGCTCGCCGCGAACAACCGATGGAGACGCATCATGCCTGATGTATCTTTTACATCCTGTGCGCAGGCACCCGTCTTAAAGGAGCGTGGTCAAAGAGAGGTCTTTTGTGGCCTGACATCGATAATTTGGCTGCATCGAAAAATGCAGGATGCGTTTTTTCTTGTCGTTGGGTCACGCACCTGCGCTCATCTTTTGCAAAGTGCGGCGGGCGTGATGATTTTTGCTGAGCCCCGTTTTGGTACAGCGATTCTCGAAGAAACGGATTTGGCTGGTCTGGCGGATGCGCATCAAGAATTGGACCGCGAAGTTGACCGTTTATTGTCAAGAAGACCTGACATCCGGCAACTCTTCCTCGTTGGTTCCTGCCCGTCCGAGGTGATTAAGCTTGATCTTTCCAAGGCAGCAGAGCGACTTTCGCAAAAATACGCACCCTCCGTTAGGGTGCTTAATTTCACGGGATCAGGTATAGAAACAACATTTACCCAAGGCGAAGACGAATGTCTGACCGCGATGGTTCCAATGCTAAACGAATCATCCGACAGGCAACTTTTAGTCGTCGGCGCTTTGCCTGATGTTGTAGAAGACCAGATGCGTAGCCTGTTGGATGCGCTGGGCATCGGGCCTGTAAGTGTGCTTCCAGCGTCAAGCGCTGGAAATACTGTCTCAGTCGGCCCAAACACTTATTTTGCAATGACGCAGCCGTTTCTAGGTGAAACGCATTCCGCCCTTTTACGCCGTGGTGCTGAACATATCCCTGCGCCATTTCCATTTGGTGCCGAAGGGACGACCGCATGGCTAAGGGCAATTGCTGATAAATTTGGAGTATCGGACGATAAATTTGAAGGTGTTGTTTCCGCCCCTCGTGCGCGCGCGCAGAAAGCCATCGCACAAGCATCTGAGGTTCTTAAAAACAAATCAGTGTTTTTCTTTCCCGACAGTCAGCTTGAAATCCCGCTTGCGCGATTTTTGACAGTCGAATGCGGCATGACTGCTCTTGAAGTCGGAACGCCATTTCTTCATCGCCCATTGGTAGGCCCTGATCTTGAACTGATGTCACAGGGACCTGTGATTTCCGAAGGACAGGATGTGGATCTGCAACTTGACCGTGCGTTGCAACAGAGGGCAGACCTTACGGTTTGTGGTCTTGGCCTTGCGAATCCGTTGGAAGCCGCGGGATTGACAACGAAATGGGCGATTGAGCTCGTCTTTACCCCCGTCCATTTTTATGAACAGGCCGGCGATCTGGCGGGATTGTTTTCCCGACCACTGCGCAGACGTGCGATTTTGCGTCAGGAGGCGGCAGAATGAAGCTGACCGTCTGGACATATGAAGGCCCACCCCATGTTGGTGCCATGCGTGTCGCAACAGGCATGACAGGCCTACATTATGTTTTACATGCGCCTCAGGGCGATACCTATGCCGATCTTCTGTTTACTATGATCGAACGTCGCGACCATAGACCGCCAGTGACCTTCACGACATTTCAGGCGCGTGATTTAGGCTCTGACACGGCGAATTTGTTCAAAACATCGTGCAAAGAGGCCTATGAAAGGTTCAAGCCGCAGGCGATGATTGTCGGATCATCCTGCACGGCTGAATTGATTCAGGATGATCCGGGCGGGCTTGCTGAAAATATGGGACTTGACGTCCCAATTATACCACTGGAATTGCCCAGTTATCAGCGCAAGGAAAATTTTGGTGCCGATGAAACCTTTTTCCAGATTGTAAGACATCTTGCCAAACCTTGTGAAAAAACCAAGCAGATCAGCTGTAACTTGATTGGTCCAACTGCGCTGGGGTTCCGTCATAGAGACGATATTGAAGAGATCAGTGGACTGCTGTCCGATATGGGCGTGAGCATAAATGTGGTTGCCCCCATGGGGTCTTCTCCGGAGGATATCCAAAAACTGGGATCAGCGCATTTTAACGTTCTTATGTATCCTGAAACAGGTGAAAGTGCTGCACGCTGGATGGAGCGCGAGCTTGGTTTGCCCTTTACAAAATCAATCCCAATCGGAGTTGGCGCAACAAGGGATTTTTTGAATGAGGTCTCCCAGATTACCGGACTTGATGCCGTCGTAGACGAAAGCCGGCTGCGTTTGCCTTGGTATTCTGCATCTGTCGACAGCACGTATTTGACGGGTAAAAGGGTCTTTATTTTTGGTGATGGCACGCATGCCATGGCCGCCGCAAGGATTGCTCGGGATGAAATGGGTTTCGAAGTGGTAGGCCTTGGTTGCTACAACCGCGAAATGGCGCGACCCTTGCGCGGGCTTGCCAAGAGTTTTGGGTTAACTGCGCTGATCACTGATGATTACCTTGAGGTGGAAAAGCACATTGCAGAGCTTGCACCTGAAATGATCCTTGGCACCCAGATGGAGCGCCATATCGGAAAGCGGCTTGGTATTCCTTGCGCAGTGATTTCTGCACCCGTCCATGTGCAGGATTTCCCAGCACGTTATTCCCCACAAATGGGATTTGAGGGGGCAAACGTCATCTTTGACACATGGGTCCATCCGCTTGTCATGGGGCTGGAGGAACACCTTTTACATATGTTCCGTGACGATTTTGAATTTAATGATGCTGCAGGCCCAAGCCACCATGGCGGGCATGCGCCAAGTCAGAGCAGACCAGATAATTCGATCGAAAAAGAACCCACTCCGATAAAAAATGGTGACGTGATCTGGCTTCTCGATGCAGAAAAGGAGCTGAAAAAAATCCCCTTCTTTGTTCGTGGAAAGGCGCGACGCAATACTGAAACTTACGCGGCACAGAAAGGCGTAAGCCAAATTTCAATAGAAACCCTGTATGAGGCAAAGGCTCATTATGCGCAGTGAAGCACATATAACGGGCCATCGTGTCGGTTACCGCATCGCGTTGATCACGCTTGATGCACATGCCGCAGGTCCCTGCGCGCGGGCTTCGGAGGCGCTCGCTTCTGATTTTCCGGGGCTATCGATAGACGTCCATGCCGCCGCAGAATGGGGTGAAAACAAAGCGGCCCTTGAGGCTGCTCAAAAGGCAATCCTTGAAGCCGACATAATTGTTGTGAACCTTCTTTTTCTGGAAGAACACGTACAGGCCATTTTGCCACAATTGCTTACGCGGCGCGAGGCCTGTGATGCCATGATCGGCGTTATTTCGGATGCGGCAATTGTAAAGCTGACCCGTATGGGATCATTGGATATGAGCGCCCCGCAATCAAATGCAATGTCACTTTTAAAGCGGTTGCGCGGATCCTCTAAACCATCCACCGAAACCGGTGAGAAAAAGATGCGCATGCTGCGCCGGTTGCCTAAAATCCTTAAATATATTCCGGGCAAAGCACAGGATTTGCGCGCTTGGTTTATGGTCATGCAATATTGGCTGGCTGGATCAGATGACAATGTCGAAGCGATGCTGAGATTTCTTATCTCTCGCTATAGTCGTGTCGATAGCTGGCGGGGTGGACGCGCCCCAGCCCCCATCGAATACCCAGATGTTGGCATTTATCATCCCGATATCCGCGGACATATTACCACAGATCCCACTCAGATTCCAAAAATAGGCAATTCGGCTTACACCGTTGGACTGCTGTTGATGCGTTCCTATGTCCTTAGTTCCGATACCGCACATTATGATGCTGTTATTCGTTCTTTTGAAGCAAAAGGCATGCGGGTCATTCCCGCCTATGCCAGCGGTCTTGACGGTCGGCCAGCAATAGACGCGTTTTTTATGAAAAATGGGGTATCAGAGATTGATGCGCTTGTTTCATTGACGGGCTTTTCCTTGGTTGGGGGGCCTGCATACAATGATGCGGAAGCAGCCGTTCATAAACTTAAGACTTTGGATGTCCCCTATATCGCGGCGCATCCGCTGGAATTCCAAACGCTTGAACAGTGGAATGAAAGCGCCCAGGGTTTGGGGCCAATCGAAACAACGATGCTCATCGCCTTGCCTGAGCTTGACGGGTCAACAACACCCACCGTTTTCGCGGGGCGCCATGGGGAGTCCACACATACAGACGCCTCCGCTTTGAGAAATGCAAAACAGATGGCCCCCTGTGTGGAACGCATTGAAAGATTGGCGGCTCGGGTTGAAAAGCTTGCGCATCTGCGCCGCTCTGAAGTGGCAAATAAGAAAATAGCCATCGTTATATTTGGGTTTCCGCCAAATGCGGGGGCTGCGGGAACGGCAGCATATCTCAATGTTTTTGCCTCCCTTCACAATACATTGCGCGCGATGAAGACAGCAGGCTACCGTCTTGATGTGCCGGATACGGTTGATGATTTGCGCGACGCTGTCCTTGGCGGCAGTTCAAAAACCTATGGTCAGGATGCAAATGTCGCCGCGCATGTTCCTGCAGATGTTATTGTGTCGCAGACACCTTGGCTAAATGAGGTGGAAACGCAGTGGGGCCCGGCACCGGGTCGAGTGCAGGCTGATGGCCGTGGTGTTTTTGTGCTTGGTAAAGAATTTGGGAACGTCTTTGTCGGTCTCCAACCCGGTTTTGGATACGAAGGGGATCCGATGCGGCTGCTCTTTGAAAAAGGCTTCGCGCCGACGCATGCCTTCGTCACCTTTTACCAGTGGATCCAGAAGCATTTTAAAGCAGATGCTGTTTTGCATTTTGGTATGCATGGCGCGCTTGAATTTATGCCCGGAAAACAAACCGGTTTGAGCGCAAACGACTGGCCGGATCGGTTGATTGGTGATCTTCCCAATATTTATCTTTACGCTGCCAACAACCCGTCCGAGGCGAGCCTTGCAAAGCGTCGAAGCAATGCAGTTACGATTTCGCATCTTACTCCGCCATTGGCAAAATCGGGTCTATATAAGGCACTTGCCGAATTAAAGGACAGCTTAACCCGCTGGCGTGAGACGGCATCACATGACCAAGAGCGCACCGATTTATTGGAACTGATCAAAGAACAGGCGCACTCCGTCGATCTGGATGGAAATGATCCGGACCGTTTGTGGATCAAGCTTCTTGAAACCGAAGACGCGCTGATCCCTGAGGGGCTTCATGTTGTCGGCGCAGCCCTGAGCGATCAGGCGCGAAATGATTACCTTGCTCTTGTTGAGGATTGTGACAAAGACACACGTGCGCGTGTTGCAGAGTATTTATCAAAAGACAGCGAAATTCCTGCACTGCTGAATGCTTTGGCGGGTCGTTATACACCGCCAGTCCCGGGTGGGGATCTTATCCGATCCCCAGATATTTTGCCGACGGGTCGCAACATTCATGCCTTTGACCCCTTCCGCATGCCCACGGAGTTTGCCTGTCGGGATGGGGCAAAGCAGGCCCAGAACCTTCTTGACACCCATGACAGCCTGCCCAGAACCGTCGCTTTGGTTCTTTGGGGATCGGATAATATCAAATCTGATGGCGGTCCTATCGGACAGGCCTTGGCGCTTATGGGGGCGAAACCACGCTTTGACAGTTTTGGTAGGCTTTCCGGCGCGGATCTTATTCCGCTCAGTGACCTTGGTCGTCCCCGAATTGATGTGATCATGACATTATCAGGGATTTTCCGCGATCTTTTGCCCTTGCAAACCAAACTTCTGGCCGAAGCGGCGCTGCGTGCGGCGCAAGCGGATGAACCGCTTGAGATGAATTTCATTCGCGCACATGCCCTGAAATATGCCGAAGATATGGGGGTAGATCTTGAAACCGCCGCACTTCGGGTTTTTTCCAATGCTGAAGGAGCCTATGGGTCTAACGTTAACCAACTTGTTGATAGTTCCGCCTTTGGGGATGAAGATGAGCTGGCCGACGCCTATGAGGCACGCAAAAGCTTTGCCTATGGTGTGAACGGCAAAGCGGCCCAGAACGCTGACCTTCTGCAAAAGGCTTTAAAAGACGTCGATATAGCCTATCAAAATCTTGAAAGCGTCGAACTTGGTGTAACAACAGTTGACCATTACTTTGACACGCTTGGTGGAATTTCTAGGGCTGTAAAGCGTGCAAAAGGTCGTGATGTCGCGATTTATATAAGCGACCAAACGCGCGGCTCTGGAAAAATCCGATCTCTTGCCGATCAAGTTGCTTTGGAAACCCGTTCAAGATCATTGAACCCCAAATTCTACGAAGCTTTGCTCAGCCATGGCCCAGAGGGCGTCAAACAAATTGAAATGCATGTGACAAACACCATGGGCTGGTCTGCAACAACCGGTCAGGTTGAACCTTGGGTTTATCAAAGGATTAGTGAAACATTCGTATTGGACGAAGACATGCGTAATCGGCTCGCGGCGTTAAACCCCGTTGCCAGTTCGCGCATGGCCAACCGGCTTCTGGAAGCCAGCGACAGAGCCTATTGGCAGCCCGATGAGGCAACGCTTGCAGCGCTACAATCTGCTGCTGATTACCTTGAAGATCAAATGGAAGGGATCGCAGCACAATGACAAATACCACCCCAAAAAAACGGAGGCCAGCATGAGCCCCTTAGACAAACAACCACCTGATTTAAAAGGACTAGACGGAGAAGGATCCGTTCAGGTCCATCAAGACCCATCTGCCAAAATAGAGGGCGCCAAGGTCTTTTCAGTCTATGGAAAGGGTGGCATTGGGAAATCAACCACAAGTTCCAACCTGTCTGTGGCCTTTTCCAAATTGGGCAAACGGGTGTTGCAAATTGGCTGTGATCCCAAACACGACAGCACCTTTACATTAACCGGATCTCTCGTCCCCACTGTGATCGATATTTTGAAAGAAGTGGACTTTCATCCCGAAGAACTTCGTGCTGAAGATTTCGTCTTTGAGGGATATAATGGTGTCAAATGCGTCGAAGCTGGTGGACCACCTGCAGGAACCGGATGCGGGGGCTATGTTGTCGGACAAACAGTAAAGCTTCTTAAACAACACCACTTGTTAGAAGACACAGATGTCGTGATCTTTGACGTCCTTGGTGATGTGGTTTGTGGTGGATTTGCAGCGCCTCTTCAACACGCCGATCGTGCCTTGATCGTAACAGCTAACGACTTTGACAGCATTTATGCAATGAACCGCATCATTGCAGCAGTTCAGGCAAAATCCAGCAACTACAAAGTTAGGCTGGCGGGATGTGTTGCAAACAGGTCGCGCGAAACAGATGAAGTTGACAGATATTGCAAAACTGTTGGTTTCAACCGGATTGCCCATATGCCCGATCTTGACGCAATTCGAAGGTCAAGGCTTAAAAAGAAGACGCTTTTTGAAATGGATGCAGATGAGGACATCGTCGCCGTTCAAAAGGAATACATCAAGCTTGCGGAAACACTTTGGAACGGAACAGAGGCGCTCGCGCCGGCGCCTCTTCCTGATCGTGAAATTTTTGAACTTTTGGGGTTTGATTGATGTCCTATGACCAGACATTAAGCCGAGTAGAGACCTATTTTGATCAGACTGCTACCAAAACTTGGGAGCAGCTGACCTCTGACGCGCCGGTGTCAAAAATCCGCCAAACCGTGAGGGAAGGGCGCGACCAAATGCGTGCCTTGTTGTTATCGCGCGTTCCAGAGGATCTTAGCGGTGCGCGCATCCTTGATGCAGGCTGCGGTACGGGTATGATGTGTGAACAGCTCGCCGCGCGCGGAGCCAATGTGGTTGCTATTGATATCAGCCCGTCCCTTATCGCGATTGCACAAAAACGGCTTCCCCGTCATTTGACCAAACAGGTCACATTTAAATCTGGCGATATGCTCGATCCAGCGCTTGGTGAATTTGATTTCGTTTTTGCCATGGATAGCCTCATTTATTACGGCACAGAACAGATTTGCACTGCCGTCGTCGCGCTGGGACAACGGCCCACACAAAAGGTTATCTTTACGGTCGCGCCGCGCACCAACCTTTTGATGTTAATGTGGTATGCTGGAAAACTGTTTCCACGTTCTGACCGGTCTCCGGTGATGATGCCGCAATCTCCGCAAAAATTGATGAAAGGTGCCAAAGACTTTGGCGTGATGCAAGATCTGGGACGCATCAATTCAGGGTTTTATATCTCACAAGCGATGGAGTTTTCTGCATGACGCCAAAGCAACCCCATCCATTGACAAGGCTGACGATGCGCATGTTGCCGTTTTCAGATGCGGTCAGTGATGCGTTGCCATTTGGTCAATTGCTGCGGTTGTCGCTGTTTCAGATTTCAGTTGGAATGGCCTCTGTCATGTTGTTGGGTACCTTGAACCGAGTGATGATCGTCGAACTTGGCGTGGGCGCCATGATTGTCGCCTGCATGATCGCCCTACCTGTGTTGATCGCGCCATTCCGTGCTCTGCTTGGTTTTCGCTCAGACACCTATCGCTCTGCCATCGGGTGGAAGCGCATCCCCTATCTCTGGTTTGGATCACTCTGGCAGTTCGGTGGATTGGCGATCATGCCCTTTGCACTTCTGGTGCTCTCTGGCGCACAAGCTGTAGGGCCTTCTTGGGCAGGAGAGGTGCTTGCCGCAATTGCGTTTCTTATGACTGGTCTTGGGCTTCATATGACGCAAACGGCAGGGCTTGCACTTGCCGCTGACCGCGCAACAGAGGACACGCGCCCCCGCGTTGTGGCACTTTTATATGTCATGTTTCTTGTAGGAATGGGGATCAGTGCCGTCATCATAGGGTGGCTGCTCAGAGATTTTTCAAATCTCCAGCTGATACGTGTGATCCAAGGCGCCGCTCTCGCAGGGTTGGTATTGAATATGATCGCCCTTTGGAAACAGGAAAAAGTAAGCCCTATGTCTAAAGCAGAGCGTGAAACGCCCCGACCGTTGTTTCGAGACGCATGGTCTGACTTTATCAAGGGAGGCCAATCTGGGCGGCTGTTGGCGGTCGTCTTTATCGGGACCATGGCATTTAATATGCAGGATGTTCTTTTGGAACCCTACGGGGGTCAGGTGCTTGGCCTGTCTGTTTCTTCAACAACATTACTGACTGCAATGTGGGCCATGGGCGCGCTTCTGGGTTTTGCTTTTGCCGCGCGTTTGCTTTCACGTAATAAGGATCCCTACAGGATGGCAGGAAAAGGTCTTTTGGTCGGACTCGTCGCCTTTCCTGTGGTAATCTTTTCGGCTCCGATGGAGTCAACCTTACTATTTTTCACCGGCGCCGGACTTATAGGGTTTGGCGGCGGTTTATTTGCTATTTCCACGCTGACCTCCGCAATGGTGATGCCTGCAGAAGGGCTTGCCGGGCGTGGACTTGCGCTTGGAGCATGGGGGGCCGCGCAGGCGACTGCGGCAGGTCTTTCAGTGGCTTTGGGTGGCACGTTAAGAGACTGGATTGACTTGCTTGCACTTCGCGGAACTTTGGGAGAGGCGCTCGCCACGCCTACAACGGGATATTCCTTCGTTTACCACAGTGAGATTGCCTTACTGTTCGTAGCGCTTGTCGTACTCGGGCCGCTGGTCCGCGTGAAACGGCACGCGCCTTCCAACCAAAAGGGATCGGCACGTATCGGCCTTGCCGATTTCCCAACATGAGTTTCGCCGTACCAATGAAAGGACACCGACATGAGCGGTACATTTTTTGGAAACTTTGATCTAGCAAGCCTAGCCATCTGGATGTTTTGGGCATTTTTTGCAGTTCTCGTCTATTACCTTCAACGCGAAAATATGCGCGAAGGATATCCGTTGCAAAATGATGATGGGTCAGACTCCGCAAACCAAGGACCATTTCCGCTTCCTGAACCCAAAACCTTTACCCTTCCCCACGGTCGAGGAAAGGTGAGCGTACCTGACGGAAAACCAGAAGCAAGAGACTTGGCATTGCGCCGCACCAGCGATGCGAATGGCTATCCAATGGAACCCACAGGCGACCCGATGATTGATGGTGTTGGGCCTGCGTCTTGGGCGCCGCGCCGTGATGTGCCAGAACTTGACGGACATGGTCACCCCAAAATCATTCCCATGGTCGCTGCAGAAAATTTCCATGTTTCTGCAGGACGCGATCCCCGTGGCATGCCTGTGATTGCAGGCGACAAAGCGATCGTTGGCAAAATCAACGATATGTGGATCGATGAAGCTGAACAAATGGTGCGTTACCTCGAAATAGAGCTTGATCCGGAATTTGGTGAAGGCAAGCGTTTAGTTCCGCTTACAATGGCACGCATTCATTCAGATAACGTTTCGATACGGTCTATCTTTGGCAGGCATTTCAACAATGTCCCACGTCTTGCCTCTGACCGTCAGGTGACGATGCTCGAAGAAGAGAAAATCTGCGCCTACTACGCAGGTGGAACCCTCTATGCGAGCCCAAGCCGTAGTGAGCCCATCCTTTAACCAACACGGAGCCCCATAATGCCACATGATGATTTTGCAGTTGAACCAATCAAAGGTCTTCCGGGGATACCCCCCGAAGGCGAAGACATCTTGTGGCAGGGGCGCCCTAACTGGTGGGCGTTAAGTAAAGATAGCCTGAATATGTACTGGATTTTCGCCTATTTTATGGTTTTGGCGCTTTGGCGCTTTACATCATTATATGACCTTACTGGAACAGGGCATGCCTTTGCGCTGGCGAGTCCCTTAATCATCGCAGGCGTTGTCACATGTGCGATCTTGGCCTTGTTTGCGTATATTCAGGCGCGCTGTACCATCTATACTATCACGACGAAACGGGTGGTGTTGCGCATAGGGGCTGCCTTTAGCATTGCGATCAACCTTCCTTACAGCAGGCTCTCCAATGCCACGTTGGCGCTTCGCAAAGATGGAACGGGTACAATCGCCCTGGAGCTTTCAGAGCCGCGGAAATTTTCCTTTTTCGTCCTTTGGCCTCATTCGAGACCATGGAAATTCACGCACCCCGAACCAGCGCTTCGGTCCATCGACAACGCCAAAGAGGTGGCGCTGATCCTGTCGGAAGCTGCAAAAACAGAGGTAAACGCCCCTAAAATTTCGAAAACCTCAGATGCCATCGTGGTCGCGGAATAAAGGAAAGCCCATGACTGATCTCACACCAACACATACCGTCAAACAAAGCGAAATGATTTCCCGCGCGATGATCCGGGCGATTTGTGCGTTGATCATTGGTGTCTTGGCATTGGTGAGTTATGCAACCTTTACGGGTCGCACGCCCAGCGCCACGGTCCCTCAGGGCAATGTGGTCAAAAGCCGTTTGATCATAATTGAGGCAGAAAATACAGGCGCCGCGCGGATTTTCACTGCCGATGGAGAATTGATCGCGGACCTAAGCGCAAAACAGGGCGGATTTATTTCAAGCATTGACCGGTCCCTGCGCCGTCAGAGGGTGGTCGCAGACCTCCCTAAGTCAGGCCCGGTTCTATTGACGCTTGATGATCTGAACCGCTTGAAAATCAGCGATCCACAAAGTGGATGGAGTGCCGATTTGATGGCATTTGGAAGCAGCAATATAGGGGCTTTCGCCATGCTCCTGGATGCACCAACGAAAGGGAACTGAAATGGGATTTTTTACGCGTGAAATCGAAAAAGCGCCTTGCACTGTGGAAATCAGTCATAAATTTGAAAGTCTGCATGCGCATGTGCGGCTAAACAATGGCATGGTGATCGAACCGGGTGACACGGTTCAGGTGCAGGGCCCAGAAATTATGGCCCCCTTTGGTGAGATCGTTCGAGAAGATCGCGAAGCAATCATCATCCGAGCCAGTGGTTTAGAAAGGCTTTGGACCCGCCTGACCGGTGACTTCGAAGTCATGGAACTTTGTGAGTTTTCGTTTTCTGAGGAGGTTAAGCTATGACATTACATTCTGCTGATGCCGACACCGTCGAAGAGGCGCTCGCCGTACAAGAAAAACTCGACAGCGACAGTGCAACCGCCATGGCGATGCAGGAAACGCTTCTTTCCCCTCGGTTTTACACGACCGATTTTGATGAAATGGATGCGATCAATGTCGATCCTGTACGTGCCGATTGGGACAATCTGATTTCCCGCATGGTAAGCGACCCAAACAAGGGGCATTTCAAGAAAAATGAAGATTGGGATCACGTCGATTGGGACGGCATGGATCCGATCCTGCGGAAGGAGTTTATCGATTTTCTTGTGAGCTCATGTACGTCTGAATTTTCCGGCTGTGTTCTTTACAAAGAAATGAAACGGCGCGGTAATAACAAAGATATCACACAGCTGTTTCAGCTCATGGCCCGAGATGAAGCGCGCCATGCGGGGTTCATCAATGATGCCTTGCGCGAAGCCGGTGTCGCGGTCAACCTCGGGTTTCTGACACAGAAAAAGAAATACACCTACTTTCGCCCCAAGTTCATCTATTATGCCACATATCTGTCCGAAAAGATTGGATACGCGCGCTACATAACGATTTACCGCCATCTAGAGCGTCATCCAGAGCTTCGGTTTCACCCCATTTTCAAATGGTTCAAAGAATGGTGCAATGATGAGTTTTCCCATGGCGAAGCTTTTGCCCTGTTGATGAAAACGGACCCAAAACTGACCAGCGGGATCAATGTCTATTGGATCAAATTTTTTCTCACCGCGGTCTATGCCACAATGTATGTCCGTGATCATCAGCGCCCTGCATTTCACAAAGCGCTGGGAATAGATCCAAGTGAATACGGTCAAGAGGTCTTTGCCAAAACCTCAGAATTAAGCCGGCAGATTTTTCCGATCACCTTGGATATCGACAATCCGAGGTGGATCAGAAACCTGAAGAAAATGCATCAGGCAAACTTGGATCTTGCAGAGGCTGAGAACATGACCGGCCTTAGCGCTATTGTCACCCGATTGGGTGCCCGATTGAACGCTGGCCTTGCTTTTGTGTCTTTGATGACGATCCCAGCCAAATCAAATACTGTGCCTGCCTCGACCCGTCTGGAGCCTGTTTATTGATCGGACCAATTGGCATAGCCGTGCTTTGCGCACTTTTCGCTTGGTGGATTTCTACGGGGGCCATTTTGTTGGCGGTGCGCGTGGCTGATCGACGAAAAGGGGACACGCATGTCAAAATTGTAGTGCTGGCTATCGGACTGCTTGTGATCGGGCTTTGGGGATACAGAGAGAGCCTGACAGGGATTGATGTCCGCTCTGCCTATATTGCGTTTTTCTCGGCCCTTGCCGTTTGGGGGTGGATCGAACTGGCCTTTTTGTCAGGGGTGATCACTGGACCCAATCGGCTTCCTGCGCCGGATAAAATACCGGAATGGGAACGATTTATCCGGGCTTGGGGTACCGTGGCATATCATGAAATCCTGTTGGTGATGGTCTTGGCTTGGATGGTTTATGTCGGCTGGGGACAGGAAAACGGTGTCGGTCTTTGGACCTTTATAATTTTGTACTTTGCCCGCATTTCGGCAAAGCTGAACCTTTATTTTGGGGTGCCACGGATCAACACTGAATTCATACCTGAAAAGCTCAAACACTTGTCGAGCCATTTTCGCCAAACCCCAATAAATTCATTTTTTCCAATCGCAGTAACTGTCCTGACCTTTGCAGTTGCCTGTTGGATTGAAAGGGTCCTTTCGGCTACAGCGATTGCGGATAAGGTGGGATTTTCATTACTTGCCGCGCTCTCTGCGTTGGCCCTCATCGAACACTGGCTTATGGTGGTACCTTTGCCAGATGCAAAACTTTGGCGTTGGATGCTTCCCGCGCCCAATACCCTAAGAAAAGATATAAAGTCGGAGGATGTTCATGGACTTTGATGCCATTTTTACCGCGCAACTTACCCAATTGAAGGAAGAGGGAAATTATCGCATTTTTGCTGAATTAGAGCGTAAATGTGGCCAATTCCCAAAGGCAAAATGTCATGACGCGCAAACTCCTGACGAAGTGACGGTCTGGTGTTCGAACGATTACCTTGGCATGGGACAACATCCCAAAGTGCGCGAGGCTATGAAGGACGCGATTGATGCTGCAGGATGCGGGGCAGGAGGCACGCGCAATATTTCAGGCACCAATCACGAACATCTTTTACTGGAACAGGAATTGGCGGATCTTCACGGCAAAGAAAGTGCGCTTTTGTTTACGTCTGGCTATGTGTCAAACTGGGCGGCGCTCGGGACCTTGGGATCCAGAATTCCAAATGCAGTTATTCTTTCCGATGAATTAAATCACGCAAGCATGATCGAAGGTATTCGTCACTCACGTGCGAAAAAGATAATCTGGAAACACAATGATCCGGAAGATCTTGATCGCAAACTGGCGGCCCTGCCCAAAGATGCGGCGAAAATCGTTGCATTTGAATCCGTTTATTCCATGGATGGGGATATTTGCCCCATGAAGGAAATTGTGGAAGTGGCCGAAAAACATGGGGCGATGACCTATTTGGACGAAGTGCACGCCGTGGGTCTTTATGGGAAACGGGGCGGTGGTGTGTCTGAACAAGAAGGCCTTGCAGATCGGATTACGTTGATCGAAGGCACCCTCGGCAAAGCATATGGCGTTATGGGGGGGTATGTAACCGGATCAGCCGCCCTTTGTGACTTTATTAGATCCTTTTCCAGTGGTTTCATTTTTACCACTGCCATCCCGCCTGCAGTTGCGGCGGCCGCCCGCACCAGCATTGCGCATTTGAAAGTTTCAGAAATCGAACGGCAAAAACAACGCCGTCAGGTCGCAAAATTACGCGCCGGTTTGGATGCTGCAGGAATTCCACATCAGAAAAATCCAAGCCATATCATCCCCGTTATGATCAAAAACCCCGTCAAATGTCGCCAGATCGCAGATATCCTGATGCAGGATTATGGAATTTATGTCCAACCGATCAACTATCCTACGGTACCAAAAGGCACAGAGCGGCTTCGGTTTACGCCTTCGCCCTTGCACAGTGACGCAGATATCGAACATTTGATCAATGCGCTGAAAGTGTTGTGGAAACAATGTGCAATTGCGCAGGCGGTGGCCTAAACATGCTAAGATCCGCCTATATTGCGTAAATAAAAAATTTCCGTAATGGCACAGTTGCCGCGGCCAAAGAGAATCCTACTTCCAATAAAAGTTTAACTGATGGAGACCATAAAATGAAATTCACAATAACCAGACGCGGTGCGCTTGTGGGCGCTGGTTCACTGGCAGCTGTGACTGCATTGCCAACTGGAATTTTGGCAGACGCGCATTCAGCCCATGAAATTCTGATGCTCAACAAGGATCCAGACAATCCAGCAAACAAAATGCTATTTGCTCCAAATATTTTGAAAGTCAATGCAGGCGATACAGTCAAATTTCTTGCTTCAGATAAAGGTCATAATAGCGAAACAATTAAAGGTATGGTGCCAGACGGGGCAGAAGGCTGGAAAGGCAAACTGAACAAAGAAGTTGAAGTCAAGCTTGATATTCCGGGCTTTTATGGTTTCCAGTGCAAACCTCATGTCAATATGGGCATGATCGGTCTGATCGTTGTTGAGGGTGATGGCAAAATGGCAAATCTTGAGGATGCCAAAGGCGTGAAGCACCGCGGCAAGGCAAAAGACGCATGGGCTGCGCTTTGGGAAAAAGCTGACGCCGAAGGTCTTACAAGCTAATCATCCTTTGAAAACCAGAAAGAGAAAGGCGCCCTGTTTTGAGGCGCCTTTCCTCTTTTTAAGGTCATTAATTCAATTTTCTTAGAATAAAACTTCCTTTAAACTGCTTAAAAATCGTTTTGGGCGAAGGGTGTGGATATGAAAATCTGCGTGGCATTTTTTGGAATTACTCGGTCTTTGTCTCATACCAAAGACAGTATTTTGGAAAATGTGCTTTCTCCTCTTTCAGCCTTTTTTGACGTAGAAATTGTTGCTCATTTTTATGAAAATGCTTTTGATGAAACTGCAGAGGGCGGTTTGTTGGAAAATGAAATTCTGCCATTTGACGACATAAAGATACAGGCCGCAGAAGATCCAGAAAAGCTGGATGAGTTTCAAAAAATCAAGGAATTTGGCGATTATTGGAACAATGATTTCAAAAGTACGCGAAATCTATTTCTACAACTGGGTTCACTTCAGGCTGTGCATAGTTTTCCACAGGTCCGTGACAGCGACATTTGTCTGTTTTTGCGTCCCGATCTGCTTATGCATACATCGTTTTCCAAATCAATTGTTTCCATCAGAAATCTGAGAGATGACCGCATCCTGTTGCCGTTTTGGCAGAATTGGAAGGGCGGTTTAAATGATCGTTTTGCGTTTTGCAGAGGGGAGAGAGCAAAAAAGGCCTATGCCTGCCGTGGCAGGCATGCGCTTGAATTTTGCCAACGCACAGGCGGCGCTCTGCAAAGTGAACAATTGCTTCGCTATTCTGTGATGCGCTATGGCGTAAAAACCCAAGACCTCAATGCCACAGCCAGTCGCGTGCGCGCTGACGGTCGTATTGTGAAAGAAGATTTTGCGCGGCGGAGCTTTCGAACATGGCGCCAACGCCGCCGCCTGATAAAAGATTGGGATTTTTCTGATCTTGACGATCAATAAAGGCTTGACGCATTTGGTGAGTCCACTGGCGATCACACTGCGTCAAAAGCAGTCTGCGAAGGTTTTGGCCATATTGCGCATCAGAGTATTGTAAAGATCTGGACCAATAGTAATGCCAGCTCCGATGGCATCAATAATGCCCAGATTTACCTCCGTACCGGATGAAACGCTTTGGATCAGGCCCTGACTATACTGTGGTTCTGACAAAATGCAGTCGATCCCTTCTTTTTCAATCATTGAACGAATTGCTGCGATCCGTGCCGGGCTGACAGGTGCCGCATCACTAGGAGAAATCGCACCTGCCGCTGTGAAATTAAAGTCGTTTTCAAAATACTGAAAAGCGTCATGATAAACGATAAAGGATCGTCCCTGAACACCGCTGAGGGTTTTTGAAATATCCGTGGCTAAATCGGTGATATCCTTTTGTCCAACGGCCGCGTTTGTTTTATAGGTCTCTTTATTTTTCGGATCTATTTCTGAAAGATGTGCCGCAATAACAGACAACCAGACAGAGGCATTTTTTGCAGATAACCAAGCATGTGGGTCTATTCCGTGATGCTCATGACCATCTTTGTGCTCTGAAACATGATCCTTGTGCTCATCATGTTCATCATGATCCTCGTGCTCCTCATGATCCCCATGATCGGCATCAAAGGTTAATTCATCCCGAACCTCTAAGATGATGGTGTCCTCTGTATCCAAAAGAGCAATCATCTGAGCGTCCTTCATCAAAGTCGTTGTCGCGCGATCCAACCAAGGTGTCAAAGATGAACCCATCCAAAAAATAATATCTGCATTCTGAAGCGCCTTCGCGGCAGATGGTCTGAGCGTATAATCATGAGGGGATGCGTTCGCCGGGATTATGAGCGTCGGTTCACCAACACCTTTCATAACCATTGATACGAGCGAATGCACTGGCGCAATATCGACAACAACTTTAGGCGCTTCAGTAAGCGCTCGATTTGCGGTTGAAAACCAAATCAGGAGAACTGAAATAAGTATTCTGGACATAACCTTCACCATGTTATAACATAACACCGCTGCTTAGTGAATCTGTGCTCGTCTTGCAAGACGAATTTTTTTATCCCGATTCTTGGGGTGTTAGAGAAGGATTAAATGTGAATACTTCGGCACTGCATTATAACAAAAAGCTGCAGACAGCAGAGGCTTACTTTAAGGGGTGCGATGCTCAATTCACACCTGTGCGTCGGAAGGTTTTAGAGATTCTTCTTAAAAACAATATGCGCGCCGTTGGGGCTTACGAACTGCTTGAAGATCTGCGAGAGGCCGGATTTAGGTCGCAGCCGCCTGTGGCCTACAGGGCTCTTGAGTTTTTGATGAAACACGGATTTGTACATAAAATTGAGCGGCTCAACGCCTTTGTTGCTTGCTCTCTTCCTGGTGAAGAACACGCCCCTGCCTTTATGATATGCCGGAATTGCGATGTGGTTTCAGAAGCACACTGCTGCGGAACAGACTTGGCCCTCTCTTCTGCTATAATGACTGCCGGATTCAAAATAGAAGAAGCAGTGGTTGAGGCAAAGGGTTTGTGTCAAACTTGTGCAGGAGGATCTTGGTCATGAATTTGATCAGCCTCAAAAAAGTGACGGTCGCCTATGGAAATTCTACGGTTCTTCGAAATGTCGATCTTAACTTAAATTCTGGTGAAATTGTCACAATTGTCGGACCAAATGGGTCAGGTAAAACCACACTTTTACGAGCGATTATAGGCTCTGTACAGCCGAAAACGGGAACGATAACATTAAAACCCGGTCTCAAAATCGGGTATGTCCCCCAGCGATTAAACTTTGACCGTACACTGCCACTGACCGTTCAGCGGTTTTTAAGTTTATCAGATCCAGTATCCAGAGACATGTGTATCCATGCGCTTCAAAGGGCAGGTGTGCCTCAGCTATTAAAGGAGCAGATGTCCGATATTTCCGGAGGACAATTTCAACGTGTGCTATTGGCGCGGGCGCTTCTTGGACAGCCAGAGGTGTTGATATTGGATGAGGCCACCCAAGGGCTAGACCAACCGGGTTCTGCCGCCTTTTACCGCCAGATCGAAACGGTAAGAAATGAAACGGGTTGTGCCGTATTGATGATCAGCCATGATCTTCATGTGGTAATGAGTGCTTCTGACCAAGTGATTTGTCTGAACGGCCATGTCTGTTGCGCAGGAACGCCTTCGGCAGTATTGTCCACGCCCGAATATCGAGAATTATTTGGCACGGGCACTGGAGGTGCCCTTGCCTTGTATCGCCATGACCATGATCACGTTCATGAACATGATAGCTCAGGGGCTGAGGCCGTAACTTAATGTTGGATGATTTTTTGGTGCGCGCCGGTTTGGGTGGTTTGGGCGTTGCATTGGCCGCAGCGCCGTTGGGCTGTTTCGTTGTCTGGCGCCGCATGGCATATTTCGGAGAAGCAACGGCGCATGGTGCCATGCTTGGCGTTGCCTTGTCTTTGGCTTTTGAACAATCTATTTTTATAGGTCCGCTCATCGTTGCGGTGCTCATGGCCTGGACGGTATCATTATTTTCTCAAAGAAACTATGCAACAGACACTATTCTGGGAGTCTTTGCCCATTCTGCCTTGGCCTTGGGATTGGTTGTTGTGTCATTTATTTCAGGCGTCAGAATTGATCTTATGGCATATCTTTTCGGTGATATCCTTGCTGTTTCTGGCTCAGATCTTGCCATTATCTGGGGTGGAGTTGTTCTTATCTGTGGGCTTATGGCATGGCGATGGACGCCACTTTTGCTCGCTACGTTGAACGAAGAACTTGCTTATGCCGCAGGCATCAAACCAAAACGGGAGCAGCTGATCCTAACATTGTCATTAGGGATTACTGTGGCAGTCTCTATAAAGGTCGTTGGAATACTTTTAATCGCTGCAATGTTAATTATACCCGCCGCAGCAGCACGGCAACTTGCCCGCACGCCCGAAGGCATGGTGGCTCTTACGGCCGTTATCGGGGCAATTTCGGTAATTACAGGGCTCAGTGCGGCCTACCGCTTTGACACACCCACCGCGCCTTCAATTGTCTGTGTGAGCTTAGGCCTTTTTTGTGTTTTCAGCATTCTTGGCACATTAAAACATCGCTGATTTGCGTTAAGTTTCTAGCGCGCGACCATTTCGGCAAGTCTAATCAAATATTTTCCATAATCATTTTTTTCTGCATTTTTTCCAGCAGCCAATAGATCATCGCGCGTTATCCAACCGTTTTCAAATGCGATTTCTTCAGGGCAGCCAACTTGTAACCCTTGTCTCGCTTGCAAAGTACGCACAAAATTTCCCGCATCTAACAGGCTTCCAAAAGTGCCAGTATCCAGCCAAGCGTACCCCCTGCCCATGCGTTGCACGTTCAATTGATCTTCTTCTAGGTACACGCTCAAAAGGCTTGTAATTTCCAATTCTCCGCGTGCGGATGGTTCAATGTATCTTGCCCGTTCAGAGGCTTTATTGTCCAAAAAATAAAGACCAGTCACAGCATAGTTTGATTTTGGGTTCTCTGGTTTTTCTTCGATATGGCGTGCTTTGCCGGTTTCATCATAACTGACCACGCCATAGCGTTCAGGATCAGAGACCCTATACCCAAAGACCGTGCCGCCCACGGCCTGACTGCTTGCCTCTCTCAAAAGACTCTTGAATCCATGACCGTAAAAAACGTTGTCACCAAGTACCATCGCAGAGGCCGAACCGTTCAGAAAATCCTCTGCTAAAAGATAGGCCTGCGCCAAACCGTCAGGGGACGGCTGTTCTATATAGGTCAAAGATAGACCCCAGTTGGATCCGTCACCCAAAAGCCGTTGGAATTGTTGCATGTATTCGGGGTTGGTGATGACTGCAATCTCTTTGATCCCCGCCAACATCAGGACAGACAACGGATAATAAATCATTGGTTTATCATAAACGGGAAGGAGTTGTTTCGAAACACCCATTGTAATGGGATGCAAACGTGACCCTGTGCCACCCGCCAAGATTATGCCCTTACGTTCAGTCACCAATCGACTCCTTTTAGGTCTTTCATAACATCCATCATATCGCTTCGCCAATCGGAACGTTCTATTCCAAAGCTTTCCAATATCCTTGAACAGTCAAGTCGCGAATTCAGCGGACGTCGGGCAGGTGTGGGGTATTCAGATGTTTTGATTTTCTCTACAGTCATGGATCTTTTCGCCGCGTTGAAAACTGCCTCGGCGAAATCGGCCCATGTGGTATCTGAAGCACCCGAAAAGTGAAAGATGCCTTTCTGATCCGGCCCTGTTCCGGCTTTGGTAATAATGTTCATAGCCATATGTGCAATTGACCTCGCAGAGGTTGGTCCGCCCCATTGATCGGACACGATCTTCAGATGATCACGGTTAGAAGAAAGCCTCAACATTGTGCGCAGAAAATTGGATCCATGTGCCGAAAACACCCAAGACGTTCTGACGATCACAGCGTCAGCAAAAGCATCAAGTATCGCGATTTCCCCTTTGAGCTTACTTCTTCCGTAAGCCCCCAAGGGATTGGTACTGTCAGTAATTTGATAGGGCCTGTCCAGCGACCCATCAAAGACATAATCTGTAGATATGTGTACAAAAGGAATGTCTAAATCAGCACATACGGTAGCCATTTCTGCGGGGGCATCCGAGTTAATGACTGTTGCAAGGTCTTCTTCTTCCTCTGCCTTATCCACAGCAGTATAGGCTGCAGCGTTGATAACCGCATCGGGTTTCATTGTCCGAATGATTTCGCCGCAAGCAGCAGGACTTCTGAGGTCCACCTCTGATCGGCCAAGGCATATTGTGTCAGACAGAAAGCCCAGCTCAGTTGATACTTGACCGGTTTTTCCAAAAACCAGAACTTTCATACTCTGGTTCCAAGGCGGTCGGTGACAGAATGGCGGTTTTGAACTTTTTTCCACCAATCTTCATTTTCAAGGTACCAAGCAACGGTTTCTTCCAAACCCGTTTCAGGGGTAAAAGACGGGCGCCATCCAAGCTCCGTTTGCATTCTTGTAGGGTCAATCGCGTAGCGAAGATCATGTCCTGGTCGATCTGAAACGAATGTTATTTGTTCCGCATATCGTTTATTCTGCGGACGCAAACGGTCAAGAATCTCACAGATTTTATGAACGATATCGATGTTTTGTAATTCGTTTTCGCCACCAATATTATAAGTGCGTCCGGTTTGGCCTTGCCTCAGCGCAAGAAGCAATGCATCGGCGTGGTCTTCAACATGGAGCCAGTCTCTTATATTTTTACCTTCGCCATAGACTGGAATGGGTTGTCCAGAGATCGCGTTTAATATGACCACGGGAATCAGTTTTTCGGGGAATTGATAGGGGCCATAGTTGTTAGAACAATTGGTGACAATCACCGGAAGCCCATAGGTTTCATGCCACGCACGAACGAGGTGGTCACTTGCCGCCTTGGACGCAGAATAGGGACTATTTGGCGCATATGGCGTGGTTTCGGTGAATTGCCCCGTTGCACCTAGGGTGCCGTAAACCTCATCAGTAGATACATGGTGAAACCGGAAGGTATCTGGTTTTCCCTGTTTGTGCCAATAGAACCGCGCGGCCTCCAACAATGTGAATGTGCCGGTGATATTTGTTTCTATGAAGTCGGACGGCCCATCAATGGAGCGGTCAACATGGCTTTCGGCGGCGAGGTGCATAATCGCGTCCGGTTTGAATTCTGAAAGCACTGAATCAAGCGCGATTCGATCACAAATATCCACCTGTCTGAATTTATAGTTTGTCTTTTCCTCGACAGAGGTCAGGTTGTCGGGACAGGCTGCATACGTCAGTTTATCGATGTTGAAAACGTGATACTCCCGACCCACAGCCAACCTCACAACTGCAGATCCAATAAACCCGCAGCCTCCCGTCACCAGTAACTTCATGTTCGTTTCATTTGTAGTCAAATGGTTGTCCTAT
>VMBT01000336.1_pt1 | contig 31248 bp, 26 predicted proteins | sample 4404301 | NCBI WGS metagenome assembly VMBT01 (sample SAMN12238535, study PRJNA552566) | marine metagenome | isolation source: Coastal seawater | place: USA: coastal Georgia, Sapelo Island | collected 2008-08/2009-08
CTGTTTAATGGAAGGCGTGAGCCAAGAAGCGATCAGCCTTGCGGGTCGTCATGCGCTTGGTAAACTGATCGTGTTTTGGGACAACAACAACATCACCATTGACGGAACCGTGGACTTGGCGGACCGGACTGATCAGGTGATGCGGTTTAAAGCCTCTGGCTGGCAGGTTTTAGAAATTGACGGTCACAATCCGCTCGAAATCGACGAAGCGATCGAAACCGCGAAGAAAAGCAAAAAACCCACTATGATTGCCTGTAAAACGCATATTGCACTGGGTTCATCGGCGCAGGATACCTCAAAAGGTCATGGAGCCTTGACCGATGCGACGCTTATCGCTGATGCCCGCAAAACCTATGGTTGGCTGTCCGGTCCATTTGAAATTCCAGCACATATTAAAACGGCATGGGAAGAGATGGGCAAACGCTGTGTCGCAGAACGCGACGCTTGGGCAGAGCGGTTATCGGGAATTTCGGAAAATCGGCAGAAAGAATTTGAGCGGGTGTATTCCTTGGAACCTGCACGAAAGCTGAAATCGGTAATCCGCGCCTTCAAACAAAAAACATCTCAAGACGCTCCAAAGGTTGCTACACGAAAATCTTCTGAAATGGCGCTGAATGTGATCAACCCAGTGATGCCAGAGACCTTTGGTGGATCAGCGGATTTGTCCGGCTCCAATAACACAAAGTCATCCGACATGACTGTTTTCGATACCGATAACCGCTCTGGGCGCTACATGCATTGGGGTATTCGCGAACATGGGATGGCTGCTGCGTTGAATGGTATGGCGCTTCATGGCGGGATACGTCCATATGGTGGAACATTTATGTGTTTTACCGATTATGCCCGCCCTGCCATGCGTCTGGCGGCTCTGATGAAAATTCCAACAGTATTTGTGATGACCCATGACAGCATTGGCCTTGGAGAGGATGGCCCAACCCATCAACCGGTTGAACACCTTGCCATTAGTCGTGCGACCCCCAATACTTATGTCTTCCGCCCGGCAGATACCGTTGAAACAGCAGAAGCTTGGGAAATCGCGCTCAGCACGAAAGAAACGCCCTCTGTATTGGCATTGTCACGACAAAATTTACCGACGGTCCGGACTGAACACAGATCAGCCAACCTCAGCGAAAAGGGCGCCTATGTGCTTGCGGAAGCGGAAGGTAAAAGACAGGTGGTCTTGATCGCCACAGGATCAGAAGTGCACCTCGCTCTTGAGGCGCGAAAACAGTTGCAGGATAAAGGGATAGGAACACGTGTCGTGTCCATGCCCTGTATGGAGCTTTTTGCAAAGCAGGATGCGAAGTACCGCCAACGCGTGCTTCTTGGGGGCAATACTGTGCGGATCGCGGTTGAAGCTGGCGTGCGTCAAGGTTGGGATCGCTGGCTTCTGGGCGAAAAGGGCCGAGAGGCAAAAACTGATTTTATCGGAATGGATCGCTTTGGGGCCTCCGCTCCGGCCGAAACGCTTTTTGAACATTTCGGGATTACAGTCGATCAGATTGTTGCACGGGCCGAAGCTCTTTTGTGATGGCTGCCAGAGCAGTGAGTCGTTTTTGAGGCTCTGTCAGCACTTCAAAATGCCCGCGCCTTAGATTGTGGCGACAACAATGGGCAACTTGTTAGCGGTATCATTCTGACATTGTGGAATTTTATCGCTAACATCATATAAAAACTCGGTTTTTGCCATATTAGGGCCACTCTTTTTGACGTATAGAGAGGATGGAAGTTAGGCAAGGAAAGAGCAAATGACTGTCACGGTGGGCATTAACGGATTTGGAAGAATTGGTCGCTGTACGCTGGCGCATATCGCAGAAAGCGGTCGCAATGATGTACATGTCGTAAAATTGAATGCGACGGGCCCAATTGAAACAAATGCCCATCTTTTACGCTATGACAGTGTTCACGGTCGCTTTGGGGGCAATGTGGCAGTGAATGGAAACTCTATTGATCTTGGACGTGGCCCGATCGAGGTGATGTCAACGTATGATCCCACTGAACTCGACTGGAGCGGTTGTGACGTAGTTCTGGAATGTACCGGAAAATTCAACGACGGAAAAACCTCGGCAGTGCACATTCAACAGGGGGCCAAATCGGTGCTGATCTCTGCCCCGGCCAAAAACGTCGACAAGACAATTGTATATGGCGTCAACCACAGAGACCTTATTCCCGGGGACACAATGATCTCGAATGGGTCTTGCACGACGAATTGTCTGGCCCCTCTTGCCAAAGTTTTGAATGATGCCATCGGCATTGAACGCGGGATTATGACGACGATCCACTCCTACACTGGCGATCAGCCAACACTAGATCGTCGCCACAATGACCTTTACCGCGCCCGCGCAGCAGCGATGGCCATGATCCCGACCTCTACGGGGGCCGCAAAAGCGCTTGGCGAAGTTCTTCCTGAATTAAGTGGTAAACTTGACGGGACAGCCATGCGGGTACCAACACCAAATGTTTCTGCAGTGGATTTGACCTTTGAGGCCGGCAAAGATGTGACCGTAGACGATGTAAACGACGTTGTGAGAGAGGCCTCCGAAGGACGGCTTGGTCAAGTTCTGGCCTATGATCCAGAACCCAAAGTGTCCATCGATTTCAACCACACAACACATTCGTCTATTTTCGCACCAGATCAAACCAAAGTTGTCGGCAAAAGAATGGTGCGTGTCTTGGCATGGTATGACAATGAATGGGGATTTTCATGCCGGATGGCAGATGTTGCGTCTTCCATTGGGCGTTTGCTTTGAGAGAACCGGCGGACCTGTATTCAGGCGTAAAACGTTTAAATTAGTATTTTCGCAAGTCCTGATCTGCGATAGCTACGTCAAAGCGAACATGCCACAACAGGAAAAGTCTTTATGCCACATAGATTTTGGGCAATTTTATTTGCACTGATCATTGCTGTTATGATTTTGGACTTCGTTGTTTTTGAGGGAAAAGACATAGTTTTCGTACTTCGAAAAATGAACGATCTTGTTGAATGGCTCGCTTTCTGGCGATAACACCCTGATATTTTGGCCACATATTGGGTTGACAAATGGTTTGTGATAATGTTGTTAGCGCTAACAAAATATTAGAGTGATCTCCGCATGCCTGTAAAACTTGCCATAAATGGATTTGGTCGTATTGGACGCAATATTTTGCGCAGTGTATTGGAAAATGGGCGCACAGATGTCGAAATTATTGCAATTAATGATCTGGCCCCTGTGGAAACAAACGCGCATCTTTTACGATTTGACAGTGTACACGGCAAATTTCCGGGTGAGGTCACCGTCAATGGGAACACCATAGATATGGGACGGGGCCGGATGCAGGTCTCCGCCCTGCGAAATCCGGACGAACTTCCTTGGGATGATGTCGATATCGTCTTGGAATGTACGGGTATATTCACTTCGAAAGAGACAGCCTCTGTTCACCTCAAGAATGGATCGAAACGTGTCTTGGTATCCGCACCTGCAAGCGGTGCTGACAAGACTATTGTTTATGGTGTCAATCACTCTGTTCTGACAGGCAGCGATACGATTGTCTCCAATGCCTCCTGTACCACCAATTGTCTGGCCCCTGTTGCAAGCGTTTTGAATGCCACTGTCGGAATTGAAAAAGGCTTTATGACGACAATCCACAGTTACACAGGTGATCAGCCCACATTGGATCGCGGCCATAGCGATTTGTATCGCGCCCGCGCTGCAGCACTTAATATGATCCCCACGTCTACGGGTGCCGCTCGTGCCGTCGGGCTGGTATTGCCTGAATTGGATGGAAAGCTCGACGGGGTAGCGATCCGCGTACCCACACCCAATGTGTCTTGCGTTGATTTGACCTTTGAAGCCTCTCGCTCCACCAGCATCGAAGAAATCAACGCCGCCATGCACGAAGCCAGTGACGGGCGTTTACGCGGCATTTTGGGTGTCACCGACGAAAAACTCGTCTCAATGGATTTCAACCATGACAGCCATTCGAGCATTTTCGCGACGGATCAGACTAAGGTTATGTCCGGTACATTCTGCCGCGTTCTTGCTTGGTATGATAATGAGTGGGGATTTTCAAACCGGATGCTCGACACTGCGGTCGCGATGGCGAAACACCTTTAGGCTTAGACCTTCCCTAGCTTAAGCATCAATTGATCCTTCACACGGGGTGTGACAAATTTTGACACGTCTCCATCCATGCGCGCGATTTCTTTCACCAGTTTTGATGCGATTGCCTGATGACGGGCTTCGGCCATAAGAAAGACTGTTTCAATGGAAGAATCCAGCGCCCTATTCATGCCAACCATCTGAAATTCGTATTCAAAATCTGCAACCGCCCGCAGGCCGCGAACAATAACTTGAGCGCCCACGTCATGCGCACAATTGATCAAGAGGTTTTCAAAAGGATGAGCAACAATTTCTGTTGCGGTGTCTTTGGACAATTGTGCACATTCTTGTTCGATCATTTCAACACGTTCTTCGAGGCTGAACAAAGGTCCTTTGTCACGGTTAATGGCAACTCCAATGACCAGCCGATCTACCAACATCGCTGCGCGTCTGATGATATCAACATGACCTAAAGTGATGGGATCAAACGTTCCCGGATAAAGTCCTATTCGCATAATTGGTTGCTCCCTCCGCACGAAACTTGAACGCAAGCAACATCATACAAGCCCAAAATGCAAGTCTCAAACGGGAAATGCAGCAAAGAAGGCGTTATGAGTTATTGAGAATGGCACATGACTTTCAGATGTGTTTTTCAAAAAATTTCCAAGGCTGATCAGAGGATGACAGTCACTTTCCATGGTTTTCAAAACAGTTATGTTAAATACTGGTTTTCACCCTTTCCGTTTGGAAACCATATGAGTATGGTGCGGCAAAACCAAAGGAGACTCAAATATGACTGAGTTAACGCATTACATTGACGGGAAACACGTTAAGGGGACATCTGGGCGTTTCGCCGATGTGTTCAACCCTGCGACCGGCGAAGTCCAGTACAAAGTACCGCTCGCCTCTGCAGCCGAATTGGCTATGGCAGTGGATGTTGCCGCAAGAGTTCAACCTCAATGGGCCGCTGTAAACCCGCAACGCCGTGCACGTGTCATGATGAAATTCGTCGATCTTTTGAATCGAGATATGGACAAGCTGGCCGAAGCATTGAGCCGCGAGCATGGCAAAACCATCCCAGATGCCAAAGGCGACGTGCAACGCGGATTAGAAGTTGTAGAATACTGCATTGGGGCACCCCAAATGCTGAAAGGGGAATTTACAGATAGCGCAGGTCCGGGCATTGACATGTATTCCATGCGTCAGGCCCTCGGCGTGACGGCAGGCATTACACCGTTCAATTTCCCTGCAATGATCCCCATGTGGATGTTTGCCCCTGCAATTGTCTGCGGGAACGCCTTTATTCTCAAACCATCTGAACGTGATCCATCTGTTCCGCTGATGTTGGCAGAGCTGATGGAGGAAGCAGGCCTTCCAAAAGGCGTTTTGCAAGTGGTAAATGGCGATAAAGAGGCAGTGGATGCTATTATCGAGCATCCTGTCATTCAATCTATCGGTTTTGTGGGGTCAACTCCGATTGCGGAATATATCTATGGTCGCGGATGCAGCCATGGGAAGCGGGTGCAGTGTTTTGGCGGTGCCAAAAACCACATGATCATCATGCCAGATGCTGATATGGATCAAGCTGCGGATGCATTGGTTGGTGCCGGCTATGGTGCGGCGGGGGAACGTTGCATGGCGATATCCGTAGCCTTGCCCGTAGGCGAGGAAACTGCGGACCGTTTGATTGAAAAACTTGTTCCACGCATCGAAAAGTTGAAAGTCGGACCCTATACTGCGGGCGATGACATAGATTACGGTCCAGTTGTCACTGAAGCGGCCAAACGCAATATCCTTGGCCTTGTTCAAAGTGGTGTAGATCAGGGCGCAGAGTTGGTCGTTGATGGCCGGGATTTCACTTTGCAGGGTTATGAAAACGGGTTTTTTGTTGGCCCGCATCTTTTTGACCGTGTTACACCAGATATGGACATCTATAAAAAGGAAATCTTCGGACCAGTTCTGAGCACAGTACGTGCCGGGAGCTATGAAGAAGCAATCAATCTGGCAATTGACCATGAATATGGCAATGGAACCGCGATATTTACACGCGACGGGGATACAGCGCGCGACTTTGCCAACCGTATCAATATTGGCATGGTCGGGATCAATGTCCCTATTCCGGTGCCACTTGCCTATCACACCTTTGGTGGATGGAAAAAGTCGGTCTTTGGCGATTTGAACCAACATGGGCCCGATGCGTTTAAATTTTATACGCGCACAAAAACGATCACTTCCCGCTGGCCGTCAGGCATCAAAGAGGGCGGAGAGTTCAATTTCAAACCTATGGACTAATAGCAGAAAAGTCTAAGCGCCGATAGACGCCGTCCATTTCGGGCGGCGTTTTTTATTTGTTCAGATAGCTTAGTCGATTAGCGACCTGAGGTCGCAATTTGACCAGACTCGATTCTCATAAAATCATACCAGATTTCCAAATTTGAAGGGTTCATTAATGCAGCGAGAAGCTTCGATTATACAAATCGTAGTCCTGACGATCGGCGCGGAGCGCGGTCGCGCTGCACGCGGCGCGCCGTTGAGTGAAATTTGAGCATAAGACGCCTTTTCACTTAACCTTTTTTCGGAGTTCCCCATGACAGCACAACCTTCTCGCCGCGCCGGTGGCCGTTTAGCACGCAGATCTGCACGCGCGGCACCTCTAGCTGAACACCTTCGCCCTGTGCGCGCCGGCCTTCCCGGCGGGCGATATCAGCCACTTAGCCAAGAGGGCATTGAACGCATACACCAAGCTGTCCTTGATGCCCTTGAAACCATCGGCCTCGCTGATGCCCCACAGAGCGGGATTGACTACATGACCGCAGCGGGTGCCATTCTTGGCGACGATGGACGACTTCGTTTTCCTCGCGCTTTGATTGAAGACACGATTGCCTCAGCCAATCGGTCAATCACGCTTTATAGTCGGGACGGCAAAAACGATCTCGACCTCAGCGGAAGCAATGTCCACTTTGGCACTGCCGGTGCCGCTGTTCATGTCGTGGATGTCGAGGGGCGGAATTATCGTGACAGTACGGTCAAAGATCTCTTTGACGCAGCACGGCTGACCGACAAACTTGACAATATCCATTTTCTGCAAAGACCAATGGTCTGTCGCGATATTGTTGACAATCGTGAGATGGACCTCAACACGATTTATGCCTGCTGTTCGGGAACAACGAAACATGTGGGCACTTCCTTTACCGAAGTGGGGTTTGCGCGTGATGCATTTAAAATGCTGCACATGATCGCGGGAGGAGAAGACGCATGGCGCGCGCGTCCGTTCGTGTCAAATTCGAACTGCTTTGTCGTACCGCCCATGAAATTCGCCACGGAAAGCTGTCTGGTGATGGAAGAATGCATCCACCAAGGCATGCCAATCCTGCTTCTCAGCGCGGGACAAGCCGGAGCCACAGCCCCTGCCCCAATTGCCGGTGCAATTGTTCAGGCGGTTGCAGAATGCCTTGCAGGGCTTTTCTACGTTCAGTCCATCAAACCGGGCCATACTGCGATTTTTGGAACTTGGCCGTTTGTGTCGGATCTACGCACGGGAGCGATGTCAGGAGGCAGTGGCGAACAGGCGCTTTTGACAGCAGGCTGTGCGCAGATGCACCGGTTCTACAACCTTCCTGGTGGTGCAGCGGCGGGGATTGCAGATGCCAAGCTGCCTGATATGCAGGCCGGCTGGGAACAGGCCACTTCGAATGTCATGGCAGGGCTTTCGGGATTGAATATGGTCTACGAGGCGGCGGGCATGCATGCCTCACTTCTCGGGTTTTGCCTCGAATCTCTTGTGCTTGGTGATGATCTCTTGGGGCAAGCTATGCGCTGTGTGCGTGGCATCGAAGTGACCGAAGACACGGTCAGCGTGGATGTCATCCGCCAGACCTGTATGGGGGGACCCGGTCATTACCTTGGATCGGATCAAACGCTCTCGGTCATGCAGACGGAATATATCTATCCCGAACTTGGCGACAGAACCTCACCAAAGGAATGGGATGAACTCGGAAAACCCGACCTGATCCAAAAAGCGATTGCACGAAAAGAAGCCATCTTATCTGAAGCCTCTTCTGCCCGTTTTGCCCCAGAGGTTGATCGTGCCATCCGCGAAGCGTTCAAAATTCACCTTCCTGTATAGTGTTTATTGACGCAGGAATGCGAGAAGTTTGAAAAAAGCCCAAAGTTCTCTGGTCATTTCTGTTCAGAGGATGTAGGGCATCGCCAACTTCTCTGAAATAGGACGGTTTCAATGGATTTGCGCAACATCGCAATCATCGCTCATGTTGATCATGGGAAAACAACGCTCGTCGACGAGCTGCTTAAGCAATCTGGGGCGTTTCGCGCAAATCAGGCAGTGGTCGAACGTGCCATGGACAGCAATGATCTGGAGCGCGAACGCGGTATTACCATCCTTGCCAAAGCGACGTCCGTCGTTTGGAAAGATACCCGCATCAACATTGTGGACACCCCTGGTCACGCCGATTTCGGTGGAGAGGTAGAGCGGATCCTCAGCATGGTGGACGGAGTGGTGCTTCTCGTTGACGCCGCAGAAGGGCCAATGCCGCAGACTAAATTTGTGACCTCCAAAGCGCTGGCACTTGGACTGCGCCCGATCGTTGTCTTAAACAAAGTGGATAAACCAGACGCCGAACCCGACCGCGCCTTGGATGAATGTTTTGATCTCTTCGCAGCGCTTGACGCAAACGAAGATCAGCTCGATTTTCCCCATCTTTACGCCTCTGGTCGCTCTGGTTGGGCGGACGCAGAGCTACATGGCCCCCGCAAAGATCTCGCGGCGCTCTTCGATCTGATTGTCAATCATGTACCTGCACCAAGACAGATCGCCCATCAAAACGAAGATTTTCGGATGCTTGCAACAACGCTTGGCACAGATCCCTTTGTGGGTCGTATCCTCACAGGTCGGGTCGAGAACGGCCGGTTGAAAGTCGGTGCGACCCTTCAGGCACTCTCGCGCACAGGACAAAAGTTCGAACAATTCCGTGTGACCCGTATTCAAGCATTCCGCGGTCTGGGTCAGGCCGATATCGACGAAGCCGTTGCTGGCGACATTGTGTCCTTGGCAGGGATGAGCAAAGCAACGGTGTCTGATACGCTTTGTGCTTTGGCTGTTGACACCCCGATTGAGGCGCAACCGATTGACCCCCCCACGATCACCGTTACATTCGGGATCAACGACAGTCCTCTCGCAGGGCGGGAGGGCAAAAAGGTCCAGAGCCGTGTGATCCGCGACCGGTTGATGAAAGAAGCCGAAAGCAATGTCGCCATCCGCGTGAGCGATACTCCGGGCGGTGAGGCTTTCGAAGTCGCAGGGCGCGGCGAATTGCAAATGGGTGTTTTGATTGAAAATATGCGTCGCGAAGGATTTGAACTGTCCATTTCACGACCGCAGGTATTATTCCGCGAAGATGATAATGGCGTGCGCCTTGAACCCATCGAAGAGGTCACAATTGACGTGGACGATGATTATACGGGGGCAGTTATTGAAAAAGTCACCGGCCCGCGCAAAGGCGAAATGGTCGATATGCGCCCTGCAGGTGCGGGAAAGACACGCATTGTCGCCCATGTACCCTCCCGCGGGTTGATCGGATACCACGGAGAGTTCTTGACAGACACACGCGGGACCGGCGTGCTAAACCGTGTGTTCCATTCTTGGGAACCGTTCAAAGGCCCGATTGCGGGACGGCGCGCCGGAGTGCTCATTTCCATGGAAGACGGCGTCTCTGTCGCATATGCGCTTTGGAATCTAGAGGACCGCGGACGCATGTTTATCGGCTCGCAGGTGCAGGTCTATCAAGGTATGATTATCGGAGAGCACAGCCGCGACAATGACCTTGAAGTGAACCCCCTGAAGGGCAAAAAGCTCACCAATGTGCGCGCCTCTGGTACGGACGAAGCTGTACGTTTGACCCCACATACACAGTTTTCACTCGAAGAAGCGATTGCATATATCAACGATGACGAATTGGTAGAAGTCACGCCACAATCTATTCGCCTGCGCAAACGCTACCTTGATACACATGAAAGAAAGCGCATGAGCAAAGCCAGCTAAGGCTTTGCTTTATATCGTTATTCTGTAATTTCAACGACCACCAGTTCACGCTCTGCCGCACCGCGGGCGTGATCAAGGGCAGCCTGATATTCAGGTGAATGATAGCAGGCCTCTGCGGCCTCAAGACTTGGAAATTTCGCCACCACGTTGCGTGGGCGATCTTTGCCCTCCAGCTGAACATAGCGCCCCGCGCGGGCAATGAAGTGACCGCCATGTTTGGCAATCGCCGGTCCCGCAAGTTCCGCGTATTTGGCGTAAGATTCTGCGTCATTCACGCTCACATGCGCAATCCAAAGTGCTGACATTATTGTGCTCCTTCTATTATCGCTTCGGCGGCCTTGATGGCCTCATCAGCTCCAGACAAATCACTGCCTCCGCCACGCGCCATATCAGGACGGCCACCGCCGCCTTTGCCACCCAAAAGAGGAACTGCAGCTTGAACCAGATCCACAGCAGAGAGGCTGGCGGTCAGATCCTCTGTGACGCCCGCGCAAACAGCAACTTTTCCATCCCCTTCGGCCAAAAGCAGCACCGCCCCGCTTCCCAGTTGGGATTTATGTTCGTCGATCAAGGATGGAAGATCTTTTCCTGAAACGCCACTCAAGACCTGTGCGACAAAAGAGATCTGCCCTATTTTGCGTGCGTTTGATCCGCCAGTCCCCCCAGAACCGCCTGCCATGGCCAATTGCCGGCGCAATTGAGCCACTTCATTGCTAAGCGACTTACGCTCCTCAAGGAGCAATTTCACGCGGTCAGGAACATCGGCCGGCTGGCTTTTCAGTTCCGCTGCCACAGCAGCCAAGGCAGAGGACTGCGCAGAAAGATGGGTATAGGCCGCATCGCCCGTCAGAGCTTCGATCCGGCGCACACCGGCACTGCTTGCGCTGTCGCCCATCGTTATAAACATGCCAATGTCACCCGTCTGGCGCACATGCGTGCCCCCACAAAGTTCCAATGAATAAACATCTCCGTTTCCGCCTTTGCCTGATCCCTCAAGACGACCCATGGAAACGACGCGCACTTCATCCCCGTATTTCTCACCAAAAAGTGCCTGTGCGCCGATCTCACGCGCATCATCGGGCGTCATGATCCGAGTCTCAACCGGAGTATTTTGACGGATGAATGCATTTACTTCCGCTTCGACGGTTTTGAGCTCTTCTGCGCTAAGTGCTTTGGAATGGCTAAAGTCAAAACGCAACCGATCCTCTGCATTCAGCGACCCTTTCTGTGCCACATGATCGCCCAACGCGCGGCGCAGAGCCTCATGTAAAAGATGTGTGGCAGAATGGTTTGCACGGATATTTTGACGGCGTGCGCGATCCACAGTCAAAACAAGACTATCACCGGCATTGACCTTACCCTCATCAATGTCTGCAAAATGCACAAAAACGCCTGACACTTTTTTCGTGTCTGTTACCCTCGCTGCAAAGCCATCTCCACGCACAAGACCGCTATCGCCAACCTGCCCGCCGCTTTCTGCATAAAAGGGTGTCTGGTTGACCACAATTTGCACGCTGTCCCCTGTTGAGGCAGAGGAAATTTCTACACCATCCTTTATTATCGACAGGCATTGTGCCTCCGCCTGCTCTGTTTCATATCCCAAAAACTCAGTCGCGCCATGTTTGTCAGCAACATCAAACCAAATCGCTGCATCTGCTGCTTCGCCCGTACCACTCCACGCGGCACGCGCTTTGGCTTTTTGCTCTGCCATCGCAGCATCAAATCCTGCCACATCAACGGTGCGACCCTTTTCCCGCAAAGCGTCTTGGGTCAGATCAAGTGGGAACCCATAGGTGTCGTAGAGTTTAAAGGCGGTTTCCCCGTCCAATTCGCCCCCGTCGGCGACATGAACCAATTCCTCGTCCAGCAATTTGAGACCACGATCAAGCGTTTGCTTAAAGCGGGTTTCCTCAAGGCGCAGGGTTTCTTCAATCAATGACTGTGCACGGGGCAATTCGGGATAGGCCGCGCCCATTTTACTTACCAATGCCGGAACAAGGCGATGCATCAAAGGGTCTTTCACACCCAAGAGATGCGCATGGCGCATCGCACGGCGCATGATGCGGCGCAAAACATAACCACGCCCATCATTGGACGGCATTACCCCATCGGCAATCAAAAAAGAGGTAGACCGCAAATGGTCCGCAATGACACGGTGATGCATTTTTCCCGGACCATCGGGCGCACCATCGGAGAGATCGGCGCTCGCCTCAATCAAGGCGCGCATCAAATCAGTGTCATAATTGTCGTGTTTGCCCTGCAAAAGCGCACCAATGCGTTCAAGCCCCATCCCTGTGTCGATGGATTGCTTTTCCAGATCGATCATACTGCCGTCTTCGAATTTTTCGTTCTGCATGAAAACGAGGTTCCAGATTTCAATGAATCTGTCCCCATCTTCTTCCGCACTGCCCGGAGGTCCCCCCCAGATATGATCGCCATGATCGTAAAAAATTTCGGTACAAGGCCCACAAGGTCCCGTCGGGCCCATCATCCAAAAATTATCATTTGTAGCGATCCGGATGATTTTATCATCACTGAAACCGGCCACTTTTTTCCAAATCTCTGCGGCCTCATCATCGGTGTGATAAACAGTGACAAGAAGGCGGTCTTTGTTCAGGCCAAATTCTTTGGTCAACAATTCCCAAGCAAAGGGAATTGCGTCCGATTTGAAATAATCACCAAAGCTGAAATTGCCGAGCATTTCGAAAAATGTATGATGGCGCGCTGTGTAGCCCACATTGTCGAGGTCATTGTGCTTTCCGCCGGCACGCACACATTTTTGAGAGGTCGTCGCGCGCTGATAATCGCGGGTTTCCACCCCTGTGAACAGGTTTTTGAATTGCACCATACCCGAGTTGACAAACATCAAGGTCGGATCATTGCGCGGGACCAAGGGGCTTGCCGCGACGATCTCATGATCATTCTTGCCAAAGTAATTCAGAAAGGTGGATCGGATGTCGTTTAGCGATGGCATGGCAGTGTCTTCTCATATCATAGGTGTAAACAGAGTGACGTGTAGCCTTCCCTCGCGCCTATGTCCACTGCTTCGCAACGCAAAGCGCGCACCCAATGCAAAAAACAAAGGGCCGCCAAATCAGGCGGCCCGTAGCTTCAATGCCAAGAAGAGCAATCACGCCTCAAGGACGTCATCATTTTCCTGTCCTTCCGAAAAACTCATATCAAAATCCAACCCATGTGCGGCACGAATCTTGTCTTCTATGTCCAGAGCCATCGCTTCGTTTTCCTTCAAAAAGGTCTTTGCGTTTTCTCGTCCCTGCCCGATCCGTTCATCTCCATAACTGTACCAAGCACCCGATTTTTCCACGACGCCAACCTTAACACCCAGATCTAACAATTCGCCCGTTTTGGAAATGCCCTCTCCGTAAATGATGTCAAATTCAACCTGTTTAAAGGGTGGTGCGACTTTGTTTTTGACAACTTTCACCCGCGTGGCATTCCCGATCACTTCCTCACGATCCTTAATCGCTCCTATCCGGCGAATATCCAAGCGCACAGAGGAATAAAACTTAAGCGCATTGCCTCCTGTTGTGGTTTCAGGGCTACCAAACATGACGCCTATTTTCATCCGAATTTGATTGATAAAAATGACCATGCACTTGCTTCGGCTGATAGATCCTGTCAGCTTGCGCATGGCTTGGCTCATCAAACGCGCCTGAACACCAACACTGCTATCGCCCATATCACCCTCTAATTCAGACTTGGGCGTAAGCGCCGCAACGGAATCAACGACGATCAAATTCACTGCGCCTGAGCGCACAAGCGTGTCTGTTATTTCGAGCGCCTGTTCTCCGGTATCAGGCTGGCTGATCAACAACTCATCCAGATCAATGCCTAATTTTTTTGCATATTGAGGATCAAGCGCATGTTCTGCATCCACAAATGCACAAATGCCGCCTTTTTTCTGTTCCTCGGCCACGCAATGCAGCGTGAGAGTCGTTTTACCGGAACTTTCAGGGCCAAAGATTTCAATAATCCGACCCTTGGGCAATCCCCCAATGCCAAGAGCAATATCAAGCCCAAGGGAACCGGTCGAGGTGGCTTCGATTTCCTGAATGGCATTTTCCCCACCCAGCTTCATAATCGAACCTTTACCGAATTGGCGTTCAATTTGTGCCAGAGCACTGTCGAGCGCTTTTTGCTTATCGCTATTACGTTTTGTATCCATTGTGAGAAGGTCTGCCATTTTCTGTTTTGCCTTTCTTATTTCATAGCCGCACACGTTCGGCAATGACTGCTTTGTTCTACTCTTGTTCTCCTTATGGAAAAAAAATGAGAACATTTCAAGAATATTTTAATAAAGTTAGTTTTATATCTAAGTGTTAATTAGTAGTATACGACGGTTGCTGTAATTTCTGTATTGTACGGGAGGCACAATAAGTGCTTGTATTTTCGCAAAAAAATCTTGCCTTTTTGTCGATGCCGAAAACTGCATCTACGTCTTATATTCATGCTTTGTCCCCTTATGCGACCATCACTGTCAAAGGCCCGCCGAATTTCAAACATATGAGTCTTCAGAAATTTGACAAAGTTCTTAGACCTGTTCTAGAACACAACAGTCAAAAAACGATAGAAACTCTGGCCGTTATTCGCCATCCCCTCGATTGGATGAGCAGCTGGTACAGATATCGGCTTCGGGATAGTCTGGATTGCTCTGAAAATTCCACTGCCGGCATTACATTTGACGAATTTGTCGAACATTACATGCGCAATGATCCTCCGCGCTTTGCCCGCGTTGGCAATCAGTCAAGTTTTCTGAAACCTGCCGGAGACCGCCCTAAAATCACCCACCTGTTCCAATATGAAGATCAAATTTCATTGGTTGAGTTTTTAAAGAATCGGCTTGAAAAGGAATTTGAGTTGCCGGTGACCAATGTATCACCCAAAATACGTGTACAGATTTCACCGGAAACTGAAAAGAAATTCAGACGCAAATGTGCGGATCAATTTGAGCTTTGGGAAAATGCAGGGCCTCACAAACTATAAAGAGACCATCGTTAAAGGCTAATCGCCCTGACTGTTTCGACGCTCTGCCTCTATCGCGCGCCATTTGGCAACATTTTTGTTGTGTTCTGCAAGCGTTACCGCAAAAGCATGCCCCCCACTGCCATCAGCGACAAAAAACAGGTAATCGCTTTGGGCTGGGGAAACTGCGGCCAGAATACTTTTGCGCCCAGGATTGGCTATAGGAGTTTTGGGAAGGCCTTTGTTCACATAGGTGTTCCAAGGGGTATCTTTGCGCAATTCACTTTGGCGAAGCCCCCGTCCTAAGATGTCTTTGCCAAGTGTAATTCCATAAATGACAGAGGGGTCTGTCTGCAAAGGCATGCCCTTTTTGAGCCGATTGACAAAGACGCTTGCCACCAAAGCCCGCTCATCAGTCTGACCGGTTTCTTTTTCAATGATTGACGCAAGAATTAAGGCGTCCTCTTTTGAGGTAATGGGTAAGCCTTCCTCTCGCTGGTCCCATGCTTCGTTCAAGATTGCCTCCTGAGCCGCTTGCATTTTCAGCAAAAGCGCCTGACGGTCATCTCCTTGGCGCAGCTCAAAACTGTCTGGCGCAAGCGTTCCTTCTGGGGGAATGTTAAGCACTTCACCGCTTAGCACATCAATTTCATTTAACGCTTCCACAATCTTAAAGGAGGTCACCCCTTCGGCAATGGCGAGGCGGTGACGAATTCCCAACTCTTGGCTAAGCTCCTTAAAGGCTTCGGGCGCGTCCTGACCAAGGGTAAAGGAAACTTTTTCCTCAAATTGGGACGTGCTGGGATCCATCTCCCGCACCTGAACCTGTGTCGCGGTTATGCCGATCCGATAGACCACTTCCGCACCACAGCTGTTCGCGCCACCTTTGGTGACAATTTCCGTAATGTCCGCCATAGATATGGCTGTGTCTAAAAGAAAATTGCCAGCCTTCAGATCTCCGGCTTTTCCTGTGTACTCTGCCCCCATACGAAAAATCGGAGCGCTTGAGATGGCATTTTTCTCATAAAGAGTTTGCGACAGGCTGCGCATTGTGGTGCCACGATCCACCTGAAGACATATTGCATTGCCTAATGGACCTGCGTTGTAATACTGCGCTTTGCCCCAAACCGCCAAAGCCCCGATCAATAACGCCAGAAGGATCAGTAGGTTAAAACCGTTGGACGCAATGCTTCGCCACATCAGTCAATTTTTCCAAAGGCAACGCAGGCATTTGTGCCCCCAAACCCGAAAGAATTCGACAAGGCAACTTTGATTTCTCTTTCCCGTTTTTTGTTGGGTGCCAAATCGACAGGGGTTTCAACGGCTGGGTTATCGAGGTTGATTGTGGGGGGCGCCACTTGATCACGAATTGCAAGAATGGAAAAGATAGCTTCGATGGCGCCAGCGGCCCCCAACAAATGCCCTGTCGCAGATTTGGTCGAAGACATGGTGACTTTACCTGCCGCATCCCCCATCAGCCGTTCCACCGCGGCCAATTCAATCACATCCGCCATCGTCGATGTACCATGGGCGTTGATATAATCAACTGCCGAAGCCTCAAGCCCTGCCTTTTTCAAAGCTGCCCGCATCGCCCGTTCGCCACCTTCACCATCTTCTGAGGGCGCCGTGATATGATGTGCATCCCCCGAAAGCCCGTATCCGATGACCTCGGCATAGATTTTTGCGCCCCGCGCTTTGGCATGTTCATATTCTTCCAAAACGACCACCCCTGCGCCTTCACCCATGACAAATCCATCGCGGTCTATGTCATAAGGGCGCGAGGCCGCTTTGGGGTTATCGATCCATTTGGTTGAGAGCGCTTTACAAGCGTTGAATCCAGCAATGCCGATCTCTGAAATTGCGGCCTCTGCGCCGCCGGCGATCATAACATCTGCATCATCTGTCATGATCAGGCGTGCGGCATCTCCTATAGCATGTGCACCGGTAGAACAGGCCGTAACGACCGCATGGTTCGGGCCCTTAAATCCGTAACGAATACTGACCTGACCTGAAATCAGGTTTATCAAGGCGCCGGGAATAAAGAACGGTGATACACGGCGCGGACCTTTTTCATGAATAAGAAGTGCAGTCTCAGCAATTGAATTCAGACCTCCAATTCCTGAACCGATCATGACGCCGGTGCGCAAACGACTTTCATCATCCTGCGGTGTCCAGTCAGCATCCTTTACCGCCTGATCTGCTGCTGCAATGCCGTAAAGAATAAAATCATCAACCTTGCGCCGTTCTTTGGCTTCCATCCAGTCATCTGCACAGAAGGTTCCGTTTGATCCATCCCCAATGGGAACTTCGCACGCGTATTTGGTTGTGACGCGGGAATTGTCAAATCTGGTAATCTCTGATGCGCCTGATTCTCCGCTCAAGATACGCGACCAGCTTTCCTCTACTCCACTCGCCAAAGGCGTGACCAACCCAAGTCCTGTTACGACCACACGACGCATATGACTGCCCCTCTGTCTTTAATGAGTTTACCTGAACACTCCTATCGCGACCGCCCCCTAAAGGGCAAGACCCAGAACGCCCTTATTACCAATTGCCCTCAAAGAGCATCTCATTCAAAACAAAAACCCCCGCCAAATGACAAGGGTTCATGTTAGATTTCAAAGTTAAAAAACTTAACCTGCGTTGTCGATAAATTTGACCGCATCGCCAAATGTCTGAATGTTTTCCGCGGCATCATCGGGAATTTCGATACCGAACTCTTCTTCAAAGGCCATGACCAATTCGACTGTGTCAAGGCTGTCTGCGCCAAGATCATCAATGAAAGACGCGTTTTCGACAACTTTGTCTTCATCTACGCCCAAGTGTTCAACAACAATTTTCTTTACGCGTTCTGCGGTATCGCTCATTTCTATTTCCTCATATTCGACGGATGCCCGCCCTGTTTCCCTTCCCACGGAGAAGGTGTCGTCTCCAAAGGGCTCTTCAAAACCACGTTATGAACGTGCTTAATCGTGCGCAACAACTGATGCAAACGATCTCCTCGCCGCCTATATCACAGGTTTGAGTTTTGGCAAATGGTTTGACAAGAAGAAATCGACCTGACCCGATTTTCCAACTAGCCTTCACCTTCAAAGCATCGCCATTCCACCGTTTACATGAAGCGTTGTTCCGGTGACATAGCCGGCTTCCTCACTTGCCAGATAAAGTGCAGCGGCTGCGATCTCCTCTGCCTGGCCCATGCGACCTGCCGGAATTTGTTCCATAATTTTTGATTTCTGATCATCATTAAGTTTGTCAGTCATCGCAGTCGTGATAAATCCCGGGGCAATCGCATTCACAGTAATCCCGCGGCTCGCCACTTCGTAGGCAAGCGATTTTGACATCCCGACCATCCCAGCTTTTGAGGCGGCATAATTGGCCTGACCGGGATTGCCTGTGGCGCCCACAACAGAACTGATGTTGATCATCCGTCCCCAGCGTGCCTTCATCATTCCACGCAAAACACCTTTGCAAAGCTTCATCGTTGCAGTGAGGTTCACATCCAAGACCGATTGCCATTCCTCATCCGACATGCGCATGAACAAATTATCGCGGGTAACGCCCGCGTTATTGACCAGAATATCGACGCTCCCCATGGCCTCTGTCGCCTGTTTAGGCAAATTTTCTACCGCTTCCATATCGGAGAGATTACAGAGAAGAACATGTGTATTTCCGCCCAGCTCCTGAGCCAATTCTTCTAAAGGCGCGCTGCGTGTTCCGCTTAGAGCAACCTGCGCCCCAGCAGCGTGAAGTGCTTTGGCAATTGCTCCACCGATGCCACCTGATGCACCCGTAATCAAAGCGTTTCTTCCTGTTAAATCAAACATTTATTTGCCCCTTTTAATTTTGACTGGATAGTGCTCGAATATCTTCGGGTGTGGCGATATTCTTACATTCCACCTCACGATCAATGCGACGAACCATGCCACTGAGCGCTTTGCCTGCGCCTATTTCCCATATTTCCGATACATCATTTTGCGCCATCCACATAACCGATTCACGCCAGCGCACAGAGCCCGTGATTTGTTGGATTAGCAACTCTCTTATTTCGTCCGGATCACTTACCGCCTGCGCCTTTACATTGGACACGACAGGTACTGAGGGGGAGATAATCGTCGCCTCTGAAAGCGCTTCCTTCATAACGGCTGCAGCGGGTGACATGAGAGAACAATGAAACGGTGCGCTCACCGGCAGCAGCACGGCCCGTTTTGCGCCATGTTCCTTGGCAAGCTCTACGGCGCGTTCAACCGCCGCCTTATGGCCGGATACGACGACTTGGGCCGGGTCATTATCATTTGCGGCTTCGCAGACCTCGTCACCGGCGGCCTGCTTTGCGACTTGGCTCGCTGTTTCAAAATCAAGCCCAAGAAGGGCAGCCATCGCGCCGACCCCAACTGGAACCGCAGCCTGCATCGCTTTACCGCGCGTACGAAGAAGCCGCGCCGCATCCGCGATGCTGAGCGCACCCGCGATGGCAAGAGCCGAATATTCGCCCAGAGAATGTCCGGCAACATAATTCGCAGTTTCAACTCCCATACCTTCGCGCGTCAGTGCGCGCGCTGCAGCAAGGGAAGTTGCCATCAAAGCTGGCTGGGCGTTTTCGGTCAGGGTCAAAACATCTATGTCACCTTCCCAGATCAGTTTGCTCAAGGATTCGCCGAGTGCATCATCCACTTCTTCAAAAACCTGCTTTGATTCGACATATGCTTCTGCAAGCGCTTTGCCCATGCCAATACTCTGTGCGCCCTGCCCGGGACAAACAAATGCTCGTGCCACTGATCACTCCTGCTTTGGTGTTTTGCTTCAGATACCCAAGCTCACCCTCAGACGCAATGTTTTTGCGCATCGTTGACAATACTGCAACTTTGAGGGTCGCCTCGCCCTCAAAGACTTGGGGGACGGCTATCCGGCCAGTTTGTCATCTCGTGCCAAGATTGACCAATGGCAATCAGCCGGTCATCACTTTTTTTGGGGCCTATGAGTTGCAGACCGAAGGGCAAGCCGTTCTCACCAAAGCCAGCAGGCACATTCAACACAGGAAGCCCAAGAAGCCCCGCCGGTATCACAACCTCCATCCATCTGTGATAGGTATCCATTTCAATTCCATCGATTTCTGTCGGATGAGGTTTTTCTGCCTCAAAGGGCCAGGTTTGGGTGGAGGGCAGAACCAAAACGTCATAAGTTTCAAAAAGCTCTGCTGCATAGAGAAACCAATCTGATCTTAGCTTACTGGCCGTATTCACATCCTGTGCACTCAATGATTTTCCGTTTTCAATTTCCCAAATAACAGCGGGTTTCAATTGGTTGGAAAACACCGGATCGTCCAGAAAATGTTGATGGGAAGACGCCAATTTCCATGAACGCAGCTTTGTCCAGCTTTCCCATAGCAACTCTCCTGTGAATTCGGGGATGACCAAATCAACACTCGCCCCCATTGCTTCAAATTGGCGGACGGCCTTTTCAGCAGCCTCAAACAATCCGCTTTCAAATTTCAAGTTCCCGCCCCAATCTCCAAGCCAGCCGATGCGCAGTCCTTTCATATCCGCAGCTCTCACCGGAAGAAGGTCAAGGTTAGAAAAGCTGTTTGGCACTTTGGGATGTTCTCCACTGATCACAGAGAGCAATAGTGCGATATCTTTGGGATTGCGAGCCATCGGTCCGCTGGTGGCAAGCGAGTGTAAAAACAAATCCCCCTCAGGATCAGAAGGCACCAAACCCCAGCTCGGACGCATGCCATAGACGTTGTTCCATGCGGCAGGATTGCGCAGGCTGCCCATCATATCCGATCCATCCGCAATAGAGAGCATACCAGTTGCCAGCGCCACCGCAGCCCCGCCAGAAGATCCGCCCGCAGAGCGTTTCAGATCATAGGGATTGAACGTGGTTCCAAAAACCGGATTGTAGGTGTGACTTCCCAGACCGAATTCGGGTGTGTTTGTTTTCCCGATAATGATTGCACCCGCTTTGCGAATGCGCGCCACCATAAGGTCATCTTTCTCTGCGATACGGTTGGCAAAGATCGGGGAGCCTTCGGTGGTCAAAAGCCCTTTGGCATTGGCAAGGTCCTTAATCGCGATAGGGATCCCGTGGAGCGCACCGCGTTGTTCCAAAGGCACTTGATCAGCCGTGGCGGCGTCCTCCAAAAGATCTTGTTCCTCGCGCAGCGACACAATGGCATTTACGTCCTCATTGACATCCCAGATCCGACCGATCGTGGATTTCATCAGATCTGTTGCGCTGAGCCTCTGGTTCGAAAGATCGTCGATTAATTCGTAGGCAGGGGTAAAATGAAACGCCATGCAATCCTCGTGATTTTTCGTCACAATTTACCTGAGCGAAAAGAAAATCAAGCGAAGAAACATATATACATGCGTGTGATCTTTAATCACCTGCCGTGGCATCGGCGCGTGACTTGCCGGATACATCCATGGCAAGGGTCGCCGCCATAAAGGCGTCAAGGTCCCCATCCAAAACACCTTTGGTGTCGGATGTCTCATGGTTTGTTCGCAGATCTTTGACCATCTGATAGGGCTGTAACACGTAAGAACGTATCTGATTCCCCCAACCCGCATCCCCTTTATTTTCATGCGCATCCGTGATTGCAGCATTGCGCCGATCCAGCTCCATTTGATAGAGGCGCGATTTCAGAGCTTTCATCGCAATATCGCGGTTTTGGTGTTGGGATTTTTCCGAACTTGTGACCACAATACCTGTGGGATGGTGCGTGATGCGCACGGCTGAGTCTGTCGTATTGACGTGTTGCCCTCCGGCACCGGACGACCTGTATGTATCAATACGAATATCAGCAGGGTTCACTTCGACTTCGATGTTATCGTCCACAACAGGATAGACCCAGACAGAAGAAAAGGACGTATGCCGCTTTGCTGCCGAATCAAACGGAGATATTCGCACAAGACGATGCACACCACTTTCAGACTTCAGCCATCCATAGGCATTATGCCCGCTGACTTTATAGGTTACTGATTTAATCCCGGCCTCTTCCCCGGGGGTCTCTGATTGCATTTCAACTCTGTAGCCACGCTTTTCCGCCCAGCGCACATACATGCGCGCCAGCATCGATGCCCAGTCACAGCTTTCGGTGCCGCCTGCCCCGGAATGCACCTCTAGAAATGTATCGTTGGAATCTGCTTCGCCGTTTAACAGGGCTTCAAGTTCTTTTTCAGCGGCTTTCTTTGCAAGCATCTGCAAGGATTGCTCTGCATCTTTCACGACTTCTTCGTCGTCCTCCAATTCGCCCAGCTCGATAAGGTCAATGGTATCTTTCAAATCCTGCTCGATGCCGTCATGCACTCCAACCGCGTCAACCAGAGCCTGACGGTCCTGCATCAGCTTTTGTGCTTTTTGCGGATCATCCCAAAGATCGGGTGCCTCAACCCGCGCGTTGAATTCTTCCAAACGATGGGGGACTGTTTCCCAATCCATTCGCTGGCGCAAAAGTTCCAGAGATTTTTCAATTTCTGCCGCAATATTTTGAATTTCAGCGCGCATACCATTTCCTGTTTGATCCTGCTGCGAATGATCTATCGCAGGCAACGAAGGCTCGCAAGTCACATGGACATAAATGACTTAATAAAGACCGCCTGATGAGATTGATCCGATGCTGGCGTTGCCGCCAACCACACCTGTTTCACCGGTCGATGTTATAACCGTGCGCCCATAGGCTTCGTCGGGGTTGATCAGTTCAAAATTGCTTCCCATCGCAAAGCCACCGTCATATGCGACGCCAAAAACCGGTTCACTGCCGTCCCGGAAATATTCCGCTACAACATTTTCCCCCTCTGCATCATCAGCAAGCCGAGACCCGCTGAGACGATCAATATTGATAAATTGGCCCCCCTCCGGAACAACGAAATCTCCGCCGCCATATTTTTGAACGGCAGCAGTCATGAATTCATTGAAAACAGGTCCACAGGCAGACCCGCCGAAGTACCCGGACCCCAGCGCTTTGGGGATGTCATATCCAATGTAGCATCCTGCAACGATATTGCTTGTGAAACCCACAAACCAGACATCTTTGGCATCATTTGTAGTTCCTGTCTTACCCGCGACGGGCACAGGAAGCTTTATGTAGTTTTTTGCCGTTCCCCGCTCCACAACCCCCTGCAACATGGAGGTCAACTGATAGGCTGTGATCGCGTCCATCACCCTTTCGCGGTCAGAAAGAATTGTCGGCGCCATTCCGCTGGGCAGATAGGCATTGTCACAATCCACGCAGCTCCGCGGATCATGCTGATAGACGGTTTTTCCATACCGGTCCTGCACGCGATCCACGAGTGTGGGCACGACACGTTCGCCGCCATTGGCGAACATAGCATAGGCAGCCACGATTTTGAACAATGTGGTTTCTTCTGATCCCAAGGAGTTGGCAAGGAATTTACCCATATTGTTATATACGCCAAAGCGTTCTGCATAACCCCCGATGATATCCATGCCGACTTCTTGAGCGAGACGAATGGTCATCAAGTTCCGTGACTGTTCAATGCCGGTGCGCAACGGGGTTGGGCCGTAAAATTTTCGAGAGGAATTTTTAGGAGTCCAAAGGCCTTCTGGCGTATTGATTTCAATAGGCGCATCCACAATGATTGTGGCGGGTGAATACCCGCTGTCCAGAGCTGCCGCATAGACAAAGGGCTTAAACGAAGAGCCCGGCTGTCGATCCGCCTGAGTTGCCCTGTTAAACACAGAGGCACTGTAGGAAAACCCTCCCTGCATTGCCAGAATGCGACCGCTGTTAACATCCATCGCCATGAATGCGCCCTGCACGTCAGAGGTTTGGCGAAGCGACCAGCGATCAAAACTCCCGTCCTCTTTTAAAAGACGGCGCACCAAGACGACTTCGCCAGGGGATAAAAGATCTTTCGCCGCCGTTGCTTTTGGGCCAACCGACCCACCAGAGTTAGCCTTCCCGGCCCATTTAACGTCTTCACCTGATATCCAATGTCCGTCGTCATCGTCCTCCACACCCTCAATTCCGATGCGCGCGGAGGTTTTGCCCAAACTAAGGACCACCGCAGGGTACCATTGCCCGTCAAGCTGAATATCTCTTGGCACCTCAGCGTCTTTCAGCGCATCTCGCCAGCTTGCCTCCTCTGACAAAACATCCAGAGGCAGCGTGACGCCAGTTCCCCGCCAAACTCCTTGATTGCGATCATAGGATTCCAATGCCCGCTGCAAGGCAAGACGCGCGCGCTCCTGCAGCTCAGGTTCAACAGTAGCACGAATGGTCATTCCGCCGGTGAAAAAAGTCTCTTCTCCGAAATCCTTACTCAATTGGCGGCGGATCTCATCGGTGAAATAATCTCTGTCAGGAATGGCCGAGCGGAAACTTTCAAAATCGCCGTTTTGCACCGACAGCAACGGCATATTTTTTTCCTGCTCATATGTATCCTGATCGAGATAGCCGTTTTGCAACATTTCTTGCAAAACGTAATTGCGGCGCGACAGGAGCCGGTCTTTGCGTCGCACAGGGTGGAAATCGGAGGGCGCTTTGGGCAAAGACGCCAGAAACGCTGCCTCATTAGGGGCGAGTTCGTCGAGCGTTTTGTTGAAATAGGTCTGCGCCGCAGCCGTCACACCATAAGAATTTTGCCCCAAGAATATTTCGTTGAGATAAAGCTCCAAAATCTTCTCTTTGCTCAGGGCTCCTTCTATGCGGGTCGCAAGAATGATTTCTTTCACTTTACGTTCGGCTTGGCGCGATCCATCCAGCAAAAAGTTCTTGATCACCTGCTGCGGGATGGTTGACGCCCCGCGCACCCGTTTTCCCCCGCTGCGCACGGCATCCACAATGCTCGATATAATCCCGCGCAAATCATATCCAGGATGGGTATAGAAATTTTTGTCCTCAGCTGAAATGAACGCCTGCTTGATCAAATCGGGTATATCTTCTGCAGCTGTGAACAAGCGCCGCTCGCGGGCAAATTCATCTATCAACTGTCCTTCAGACGAATAGATCCGGCTGATAATTGGAGGCTGATATTGCGCCAGCGAGGCATAGGATGGCAAATCGCGTCCATAAATCCAGAACACACCCCCAATGCCAATCACAACACCAATGATCCCCAAAGTCACAAAGGTGAATATTCCGCCCAGAATGGATAAGATGGCCCTGATCACACCGTGTCCTTTCGCTCTGACCTTTATATAGGCAGGGATTGGAACCGCGTCAAAAGCCAAACGGCAGTATCCTGCATATCTTTGGATTATTGTCTGCGCCTGATAGCGTCAGCGGTATCTTTGTCCACCCACTTAACAAGCGCGTTTCTAAAACCGTTCACAAATTTATTTCGCCAAATTGGATCAATCAGATTATCCAAGTCACTTTGAGTTGACAAAAAGCCGACCTCCACAAGAATTGACGGGATATCAGGGGATTTGAGAACAGAAAATCCCGCCTTTCTCAAGGGTTTTGCATTGACGGAACCGAGTTCGAATAACAGTTCTTCAATCATTCCTTCGGCAAGCGCCTCTGAACGTGGCAACGTTTCTGTAGAGGCCATTTCAATCAGAATATCTGCGATCGTATCCTCTGCTCCAGTCAAATCCGCCCCCACAAGAAGCGAGGCACGGTCATGTTCATGTGCCAAAGTTTCGCTCAACTCATCACTTGCCTTTTCAGACAGCGTGTAAACAGTGGTACCGTAAGCAACACCTTTGTCGATGGCATCGGCGTGAAGCGAAATGAACAGATCCGCTTGATGTTCTGTGGCAAATTCAACGCGGTCCCTTAAGGACACAAAACGGTCGTCTGTGCGCGTCAAAAACACGTCGAAAATCTCTGCCCTGAGCAAAGCTTCTTTGATTTCCAGTGCGAGGCGCAACATAAGGTCAGATTCTTTGAGGTTTCCGGCCAATGCACCTGGATCTTCGCCACCATGACCAGGGTCCAGAACAACACGAACCCTTTTGGTATGACTAAGCCCATTCTTCGTTTCGGCTTCAGCCGTGACGGTATAATTTTCTTCCTCATTATAGGGGCTGACCAAGTTTTTAAACTCTTCTTCTGTTACCGGCCCCAACCAGATCGATAAAGTGGCTTTTTCGGTGTTCGCATCGCGCTTCATTTCTGCAGATGTCACAGCAAAAGGTTTCGTAAGCTCAAGCGAAAGCCTGCTCCATCCGTTTGGCAAAACGCTCGTTTCGGCATTTCTCACCCTTTTGCTGCTCAAGAGCTTGGTATCGGAAAAACCTTGAAAATTCACGCTGCCAAATTCAAGGAGTACGCGGTTTGGAGAGGACTGGACATACACCCGATAGGGTACCTGTTGGGATAGATTAAGTTTGATTTCCACTTGGCGCCAAAGACGATCTTTGATCACAGACCCTTCTTCTATGAATTCAGCCAAAGCGGAATTTGACTGGGCAAGCAAAGAAGATGCGCAAAGCAGCTGAAACACCACAATCAGCAAGGTCACGGCTGTGCTTCGCGCTCGGGTCAAAAAAGATACCCTCTTGCCTGCATAAAGTTTTTTAATCGCTCAAGCCCCTCTTTGATATCCTCTGTGCTTCTTGCATAAGAAAACCGCAATGTTTTTGCCCCCCGAGACGGGTCAAAATCAAGACCTGGCGTCACCGCGACCCCTGCTTCGTTCAAAATATCGCGCGCAAATTGCAAGCTGTCGTCCGTCATTTTGCTGACATCTGCGTAAATGTAAAAGGCGCCATCAGGCGGCGCTATCGTATCAAATCCGGCTGCAGGCAAGCCTGAAAGCATAAGGTCTCTGTTTTCACGGTATACCTCTAGATTGGCATCCAGTTCTTGCGGACAATCCAAAGCGGCGAGTGCCGCAATCTGACTCACGTGGGGCGCACAAATGAACATATTTTGGGCCAAACGTTCAACGCGGCGCACGTGGTCCTCAGGCACCACCATCCATCCAATACGCCAGCCCGTCATTGAAAAGAATTTCGAAAATGAATTGATCACATAACACATATCAGAAATTTCCAGCGCTGTGACGGCTTTCTTTTCATATTCGATACCATGGTAAATTTCATCGCTGATAAAGGCGGCATTCATGCTCTGGCACGTGGTCATCAAGTCAGACAGCGCCTCTTTAGAGAGCATCGTCCCCGTCGGGTTTGCCGGTGAGGCGACCAGAAGCCCTGCGAGATCCCGTCCATTGAGATCAGAACTTACTGGCTGATAACGGTTTTCTGGCGCGGTCTGGATGTCGACGGGACAAAGACCAAGGGATTTTAATATCTGGCGATAACTGGGATAACCCGGAGCGCCAATACCCACTTTGTCTCCCGAATCAAACAGCGACGTGAAGCTTAGTAAAAATGCCGCCGACGAACCGGAAGTGATCACAACACGGTCCGGATTTAGCGATATCCCATACCACTGATCATAGAGCTCGGCGATTTTGCGCCGAAGCGACGGCAAGCCCAGCGCGACGGTATATCCCATAGGATCAATCGACATTGTGCGACCCAAAGTTTCCAAAGCAGCCTTTGGCGCTGAGGTGGAGGGCTGTCCGACTTCCATATGGATAACGTGGCGACCAGAGGCCTCTAACTGGCGCGCCGACTCCATGACATCCATCACAATAAAGGGATCAACACTTCCACGGGTTGAGTTTTTCATTCGGACCTTCCAGACTGGGGTTACCCGTCATCTTATTTCAAGGTTTCCTTATCAGCGTCAATGTCGATCCTTAAAACAATTATAATCGGGCTGATCTTTGCTCTTTACGCATTTCAAGCTTTTGCTGTGTCTTTGTTGCGGGATGCAGACATCGAAAATGCCTTTTCTGAGCTTTCAAAACCGGTCCTGCAGGCGGCAGGTCTTTCCCCAAGCGGGATTAAAATCATGCTCATTGATGATACACGCCCTAATGCCTTTGTCATCGATAACAAACATATTTTCATTACCACAGGTCTCGCACTGAAAACCCGAACACCTGAAATGTTTCAATCCATCATCGCGCATGAGGCAGCACATATCGCTTACGGACATGTAGCAAGACGGACGCAAAATATCGAAAACGCCCGATCTGTTGCTGCATTTGGTTTGGCTTTGGGCATTATGACAGGCGCTTTGAGTGGCAACGCGGAGCTTGGCACCTCTCTGGCTTTGGGCACCTCCAGTAGCGCCACACGTGCGCTTTTGGCCCATACGCGCGCCGAAGAAAGCGCTGCGGATCAGGCGGCCATGTCCTATATGGCACAATCGCGCATCGATGCTGCAGGGATGGCAGACGTATTGGATATCTTTGTCGGTCAGGAAAATCTTTCGGCCAACCGGCAGGATCCTTATGCCCGCACGCACCCCTTAAGCCGCGACAGACTCCGTGTCGTGGAAGGGCGTGTGACGGCACAACCTAAACCCGCGCGAGATAAAAACGCTCTTTACTGGCACGACCGCGCCATTGGAAAACTGTCGGCCTTTGTGCGCGCTCCTGATTGGACACTGAAAAATACGGATAGCTCATCACATGAGGACGTCAAACATCTGCGCCGCGCAGTCGCCTTTTCTCGACAAGGAAAATTGGAGGAGGCAATCAACGAAATTTCAAAGGCGCAGCGCAAGCGGCCGAAAGACGCTTATCTTCAGGATTTAAAAGCAGAGCTTTACATGCGGCACAAAAAATTCGATCGGGCCGCTAAAGAATATCAAAAGGCCGCTGATTTGGATGGAACGAACGCATTAATTCTGGCGGGTTACGGTCGGGCGCTATTGGCCTCAAATCAAACGAACAAGGCGCTGTCGGTATTGAAAACCTCTCGCCAAAAAGATTTTCGAAATATCCGCATGCTCCGTGATCTTGCGGTAGCCTATTCAAAGACCGGTCAAAACGGCATGGCCTCGCTGATCACCGCGGAACGTTTTGCGCTTCAGGGAAAGACGAAAGACGCTAATATTCATGCGCGCCGCGCGCTTGACAATTTGCCACGTGGCTCACCCGGGTGGCAAAGTGCAGAAGATATATTAGATATCAAATAAACCCATCCACATTTCTTTACCTTGAGGCTTTCCCGATGGATTATAACAAAACCTCGCGTACTCTTGCTGGCATCTTTTTGACGGTTCTATGTGTTGCGCTTCTTGCTGTTTTCACCTCGCGTACAAATGGCCCTGTGCCCAAAGCAGAAGAGACATTTGACAAGGCAATGTTACACGCAGAAATTCGCGCCTATATCCTAGAAAATCCAGATATCATCTTCGAAGCCGCCGCAATTGTTCGTCAGCGCGAAGCAGAAGAAGAAAGCAAACGCGACGTAGATTTGGTCAAAGAGTATTGGGATGAGCTCCAAAATGACGGTCGCTCCTATGTGGGTGGCAACCCAGAGGGCGATATCACCTTGGTCGAATTTCTGGATTATCGCTGCGGATATTGCCGCAAAGCCTTTGAGGAAGTGGAAATGCTGTTAGAGGATGACGGCAATATTCGTTTTATTATCAAAGAATTCCCAATCCTCGGCGAGGCGTCTATGATCGCGTCTCAGTTTGCCATCGCGGTTAGGAACATCCACGGTGCCGATGCTTATAAGTCAATCCATGATACGCTTATGACCTTCACAGGGGAACCAAGGCCAGAGGTCTTGGCAGACATTGCAACCACTTTTGGGCTGGAGCCGACACCAATCTTCGAAGAAATGATGAGCGAGACGGTGATGGACGAAATCAACGAAAACCGTGCCTTAGGCCAGAAAATGCAGATCAGCGGCACACCCACTTTTGTCTTTGGAGAGGCTTTGTTGCGCGGCTACCTTCCGCTTGATGCGATGCGCGAGGTTGCAAAGGAACAACGAGGGTCCTGAGATCCCGAGTGAGCAGGGCTTACAATGACCGAAGAAAAGCTGAAAGAGCTTGTAGGGTGTCATCAGGCGCGGTGTCAGGGAAGAAATGACCGCCTTTAACAGCAGCGGTGGTGTAGTGGCTAAGCCGGTCATTCCAGATTGTGGACATATCATAGGCCTTGGCCATTGCACCATCTGCCCCCCACATAACCATTGATGGAACAGTCACTAAGCGATGCAGGTCTTGGGCATCTATCGCAAAATCATAGTCAATAGCGGCGCGGTAGTCGTCGCACATCGCACGCACGCAGTCCATATTGCGCCATGAGCTGCGGTAGGCCTCGAGTTGTTCTGGCGCATAATCCGCCAAATCAGCCGACCCCCAGCCGGTCAAACTGTTTTGGAAAAATCCGTCGGGATCGGATAGAATTAGCTTTTCCGGAAAGGGGGATGGTTGTGCCAAGAAAAACCAATGGTAATAGGCGCGTGCAACTTCTTTGCTCAGATCATCAAGCAAAAGATGCGTTGGCACGATGTCCATCAGAGTAAGGCTTTGAATCCGCTCCGGTGCGTCCAGTGCCATTCGATGGGCCGTGCGCGCGCCCCTGTCGTGCCCGACGAGATGGAATTTTTCAAATCCCAGTTCCGCCATGAGATGCAGCTGATCCGCGCCCATTTCGCGAAAGGAATAATGTTCTACCCCGACGGGTTTGCCCGAAGCCCCGTAGCCGCGCAAATCCGCACAGACCACAGAATAGTGTTCTGCGAGTTTTGGGGCTATTTCAGCCCACATGGCATGGGTTTGCGGAAAACCGTGCAAGAGCAAAACGGGCGCACCCTGCCCTTTGTGACGGTAGAACACATCACATCCTCCACGCGTTACAACGCCACTTTCAAAGCCCTCAAACATTCATGTCTCCAAACGCGACAGCGCGTCTAAGACCCGTGCCCAGCTTCGCATGCCTTTGTGAAAACTTTCCACGTCATATTTTTCATTTGGCGAATGAAGCTGATCATCGTCCTTGCCGAATCCGATGAGGATCGGGTCAACCCCGGTAATGTCTTGGAAAAACCCCGCAATCGGTATAGATCCCCCTGATCCGATAAAGGCTGCTTCGTCGGGCCATTCATCACTGAGCGCCTGTCTTGCCGCTTCAAAGGCTGGCGCTTCGCTTGACATGACAATGCCTCCTGACGACCCATGCGATTTGTAAGAGACCGAACAATCTGGTGGCAACATTCCTTCGATCATGCGCCGAAGGTTTTTGCGGATTTCCACAGGATCCTGTTGACCCACAAGTCGGAAGCTTATCTTTGCGCTGGCATGACTTGGCAGGACGGTTTTGAAGCCATCTCCCGTAT
>VMBT01000338.1_pt1 | contig 31141 bp, 33 predicted proteins | sample 4404301 | NCBI WGS metagenome assembly VMBT01 (sample SAMN12238535, study PRJNA552566) | marine metagenome | isolation source: Coastal seawater | place: USA: coastal Georgia, Sapelo Island | collected 2008-08/2009-08
ACGTTATAGAGCCTTTCAGAGAGCTTTTTAAAGATGAAGTAAGAAGATTAGGTTTATTTTACAAACTCGATGAAAAATTCATTAATCGACATCCTTTTCCAGGACCAGGGCTTGGTATTAGATGTATTGGTAAGGTAAACAGAGAAAGACTCGATACACTTCGAGAAATTGATGAAATATTCATTAATTTTTTAATTGAAAAGGACCTTTATAAAAATTCTTGGCAAGCTTTTGCGGTTTTATTGCCAGTTAAATCAGTTGGCGTGATGGGAGATGAGAGAACTTATGAAGAAACTTGTGTTTTAAGATCTATTAATTCAGTCGATGGTATGACGGCAGATGTAACAAATATTGATATTTCTGTTCTTTCAGAAGTTGCAACATTAATAGTAAATAAGGTGCCAAGGGTAAATAAAGTTCTTTATGATATTACAAGCAAACCACCTTCAACTATTGAGTGGGAATAGAATAAAAATAATTTTGCTAATTAAAATATTTCAATTATGTTTATCTAAATAGGAAGATAAATGGAATTTCATAACGTATCAGTAGATTTAAAATCAAATACTTATTTTGAAGGTAGGGTCACTAGTAGAAATATTAAATTTTCAGATGGATCTTTAAAAACATTGGGTGTGATGCTTGAGGGTGAGTATGAATTCAATACCGCCAAAAAAGAAATTATGGAAATAACTTCAGGTGAAATGCATGTTTTATTACCAGGCTCTTCTGAATGGCAAACTTTTACAGAGAATACTTCTTTTGATGTGCCTGCAAACAGTTCATTTAAAGTAAAAGTAATGAAAATAACTAATTATTGTTGTTCTTATATTGATTAGTCATGTCTAATGACAAAGAAGAGGGACTAAAATTTTATAAGGATTTAAGCATAGATAAATCTCAAAACGATGATGAAATAAAGAAAGTTTATCAAGATTGGGCAGGCCAATATGATACAGACAACGATGATTTATTAGGTACTGTATCCCAACCTAATTCTGTTGATTTACTCAACAATCATACAAACGATAAAAATCTTAAAATTGTTGATATAGGTTGTGGTACTGGCCTAGTTGGAAAATTCCTTCAAAATAAAGGTTATTTGTATTACGACGGACTTGATATTTCTGAAGAGATGCTCGAAATAGCCAAATCAAGAGGCTATCGTCATCTGTCCGTAGGTAGTCTGCAAAATAAACTTCCCTATGAAGACAATGCTTATGATGCTGTGTTCTGTGTAGGAGTCTTTACCCATGGTCATGTAAATTCAAATGGTTTAGATGAATTAATTCGAATAGCCAAAAAAGATGGTTTTATTATATTTACAATAAACGAAGGTGTTTATGAAGATTATCAATTTGATAAAAAAATTCCTCTCATGGAAAAAGAAGGTTTGATTAAAGTAATTAATTTTGAAAAAAAAGAGTATATGACTAAAAAAAATGTTATGGGTTATTATTGCTTAGCCCAAAAAGTCTGACTTTATTTTGAATAATTCATTTGATGTTATAGTGATAGGCGCAGGTGCAGCAGGACTAATGTGCGCTATAGAATCAGCAAAGAGAAATAAAAAAGTTCTAGTTCTAGATCATGCTAAAAAAATAGGAGAAAAAATAAGAATTTCTGGTGGTGGAAGATGTAATTTTACTAATTTAAATACTCATCCATCGAAATTTATTTCCGAAAATCCTAAATTTATGATTTCTGCTTTAAATCAATATGATCAGTATGATTTTATAAAATTAGTTGAGTCTTATAAAATTAAGTTTCATGAAAAAAAATTAGGTCAACTATTTTGCGATGAAAGCTCTCAACAAATTATTGATTTGCTTTTATCTGAATGTGAAAAGTATCAAGTTAGAATTAATAAAGAATTTATTGTTGAGGACATCTATTACTCTAATGAATTATATAACGTAAAATCCGTTGATCATCTTCTATCTTGTCAATCTCTTGTTATAGCCACCGGTGGTCTTTCTATTCCTAAAATAGGGGCTAGTAAATTTGGTTACGATATTGCTAAACAATTTGGTTTAAATGTTATTTCAACATCTCCAGCGTTAGTTCCCTTAACATTTAACGAAGATATTCTTAAAATTTGTAAGGAATTAACTGGATTATCAGTAGATGCTGTCGTGTCTTTTGGCAAAACCCTTTTTCAAGAGGGTATGCTATTCACCCATAGAGGTCTGAGTGGTCCTTCAATTTTACAAATATCCTCTTATTGGAAACTAAAGCATGAGATACAGGTTAATTTATCTCCAGATATTGATGTGTACGAATATTTACTTCAAAAGAAATCAGCAAATTCTAAACAAGATGTACAATCCGCAATATCAGAGATTATTCCCAAAAGACTATCGCAAATCATCTGTGATAATCTTAATGTAAGAGGAAAAATTATAGATATTTCTAATAAACTATTAAATAAACTATCTTTATTTATTAATTCTTGGCAACTTAATCCCATGGGTACTGAGGGCTATAGGACTGCAGAAGTTACGCTTGGAGGGGTTGATACTAAAGAAATTTCATCAAAAACTATGATGTCAGTGAAATATCCAGGATTGTTTTTTATAGGTGAGGTAGTTGATGTGACAGGGCATTTAGGTGGTTATAATTTTCAATGGGCATGGTCCTCAGGATATGTGGCTGGACAGCATACATGATAGAATTCTTTTATATCTCAATAATTGTATTACATTGATTCTCGATGAAATCTGAATTTTCTAGAATAAATTTATTACCCAACTATGTTTTTGCAGAAATTAATCAATTAAAAGCAAAACTGAGAAAAAAAGGAAATGATATTATTGATTTTGGGATGGGTAATCCCGATATGCCAACCCCTAAACATATTCGAGATAAATTAAAAGAAGTTGTCGATAAACCAGGAGTTGGACGATATTCAGTCAGTAAAGGTATTCTGGGTTTAAGAAAGGCCCAGGCAAATTATTACGCTAGAAGATTTGGAGTTAAAGTTAATCCTGAAAATGAAGTTATTGTTACCTTAGGTTCGAAAGAGGGACTTGCTAATTTAGCTCAAGCGATTTCTTCTCCAGGAGATATTATTATCTCACCTAATCCATCATACCCGATTCATCCTTATGGATTTATTATTGCTGGCGCTTCTCTTAGACATTTGCCAACAATGTTTGAAGGTAAATTTGATCCCGATGTGTATTTAGAAAGATTAGATCGCTCTATACGTCATAGTACACCAACACCAGTTGCATTGATTGTTTCTTTTCCCTCAAATCCAACTGCTCAAGTTGTCGATTTAAATTTTTATAAAGAAGTAGTGAAGATTGCTCTTAAGCATCAAGTCTATGTTTTATCTGATCTAGCTTATGCAGAAATTTATTATGATAAATCTCCACCACCTTCTATTTTGCAAGTTCCTAAGGCAAAAAATATAGCAGTGGAGTTTACCTCAATGTCGAAAACCTATGCAATGGCCGGCTGGAGAATAGGTTATGCTGTCGGAAATCCTAAATTGATTGCTGCTTTAACAAAAATTAAGTCATATTTAGATTATGGTGCTTTTACACCCGTTCAAGTAGCAGCAGCTACAGCTTTAAACGGATCTCAAAAATGTGTTTCAGAAATTCGTTCCATCTATCAAAGTCGTCGAGACGTTTTGATTGAGTCTATGGCTAGAGCAGGATGGGAAATACCTGTTCCTCAAGCGAGTATGTTTGCTTGGGCACCGATACCCAAAAAGTACCAAAATAAAGGATCTTTAAAATTTGCCAGAGATTTAATGACTAAAGCAAATGTTGCGGTTTCGCCTGGAGTTGCATTTGGCGAATATGGAGAAGGATTTGTTCGAATAGGACTGGTTGAAAACGAGCAAAGAATTAGACAAGCAGCCAAAAATATAAGAAATTTACTAAAATAGGCCTAATCACCAAACCTATTCAAATAAAACATTGCGAATATCTTTGATAATTATATAAAACCTAGCTTAATGATTAATACAAAGAAAATTGGGTCTGTTCTTAAAAATCTTCAAATATCTGAAGACTTAGAACTTAATGATGAAATCAATGCTCAAGAAGGGCAGTTGATTGCCGTTAAAGTAATATCGGTTAATCCCAATTATAATAAATTAGAATTAATATCTGGAAGAATTACCGAATTAACAGAGGGTGATATCATTCTTGGGGCTTTAGGTAATCGAATAGCATCTTCAGGTATGACTGGCTCTGTTCCTGATGAATTAAACAAACATGATAAAATTCATATTTTAAACCTAGGTGGTGTTATTGGAAATTGTAAAGACTTTAATATTCTTTTAGGACCTGCAACAGAATGTGAAGTTGTTGGTTCCATTGTTAGAGATGACAAACAATTAAACCTTAAAGATTTAGCTAAAGTAAAAAAATCTCCTTTATCAAACAACGTCTCATCCATCGCTGTAATAGGAACTGGTATCGACTCAGGAAAAACTACCGTTTCTTCTTTTATTATAAAAACTCTAAGTAAATACTTTACAAAAATTAATGCCTGCAAATTAGCTGGAACCGCATCTCAAAAGGATCTTTATTCTTATGAAGATAATGGTGCCAATTTAACATCTGATTTTGTTGATTACGGACTTCCTAGCACTTGTATGAATGATAAAGACACCATTCAAGAATGCTCTAAATCAGTTATTGATCATGTGAGTAAAGATGCCGATGTAGTACTGATGGAATTAGGTGATGGTTATCATGGTGACTATGGAACAAAAGAAATTATTCAAAATAAAGATATTACTAAACTCATTAAAGTGATTGTTATTTGTGCTTATGATATTTCTGGTGCAGTCAATATAATTGAAAATCTCGAACAAAATGGACTAGAGGATAAGCTTCTAATTATCAGTGGTCCTGTTACTAATAACGTATCTGCTTTCAATCAGTCTATTAGTAAATTTAAGTTTAAAAACTTAGATTTTTTAAACATTTATAATTCTGCCAATCATGTCAATGTATTTGCTAAAATGATCAATAGGATTAGTGATGATTAAAGTTGGTATTATTGGAGCTAATGGTTTTTTAGGGTTAGAATTATTAAGAATTCTTTCTATTCATCCCAAGGTATCCATTCAAAAGATTTTAAAAAGAGAAAATGATATTGATGATGAGTTTACTCATCTTTCATCTTTAAACTTATCTGAACTTCAAACATCTAATCTAGGTGATTTTCATAATTTAGATTGTGTTTTTTTAGCTTTACCACATGGTTCTGCAGAGGAATACGTTAATGAATTGATGGGAAAGGTTAAAATTATTGATTTGAGTTCCGATTATAGAATAAGCGATGCTCAATCCTATGAGAAATATTATAAATCCTCATTTGATGCTAATTTGCAAAATAAATTTACTTATGGTTTCATTGAGTCAAAATTAGATGATATTAAAAAATCTGAAAATATAGCAAACCCTGGTTGTTTTGCTTTAGCTTCTCAATTAGCTATTTTGCCTTTTGAGTCACTCATTAATAATATTTCTATAACTGCCATTACTGGCTCTAGTGGAGGAGGTAAGGCTCCAACTTCTAAGAACCATCATTCTATTCGATCCAAAGATGTTTTTTCTTATAATGTGAACCAACACAGACATTTAGCAGAGATTTACCAATCTTTTCCATCTTTAGGAGATAAATTATCTTTTGTTCCATTGTCTGGTCCTTTTACGAGAGGTATTTATGTTACAGCTCATATTCAATCCAATGAAAATATCGATGTAGATAAGTTAAATGAATTATTGAAAAATAAATATTCCAATATGCCTTTTGTGAGAGTTCAATCTCAAAACAAGTTATCCAATGTTGTGGGATCTAATTACTGTGATATTTCAATTTCCATTAAGGATAATCAAAATTTTGTAGTAGAGACTTGTATTGATAATCTTATCAAAGGTGCCTCTGGTAATGCAGTTGAGTGCATGAACTTAATGTTTTCTGAAGACCAATCATTGGGTTTAAAAGAAATGTTACCTTTATATCTATGAGCAAAACTCAATCTTTTTATCAATCTATTCTTCAAAATTCGACTTTAGTGGTCAAAGTCAGCGGTAAAATTTGTGATAATCAACAAAGTATCGAAAACGTTATAGGAGATATCAAAGAGCTTTTATCAACAATATCAAAGCTAAAAGTGGTGTTAGTTTTTGGTTTTGGCAGACAATTAGATCATTACATGAAAAACGTTCATCAAATTGAGCCTAAAAAGGTCAATGGTCGAAGAATAACCTCTCAAGATGATATCGAAGCAGCAAAGAAAATTTCAGGTCAAATTTTAATCGATATTTTCAGCCTCAGTTCTCGTTATAATATTAGAAATTTTCCTATTCCTATTTCTAAAAAAGACTTTATCGCAGCCAAAAAAAGAGATGTTGTTGATGGAATTGATTTTGGTCAAGTAGGGGACGTTGTATCAGTGGATGCATTAGAAATACAAAAATTATTTAAAGAACACGATATGATTATTATGCCTAGTCTTGTTTTAGATAAAAATACAGCCGATGTGTTAAATGTGAATGCTGATACCATCGCTACTGAATTGGCCGTGAATTTATCAGCTAGTAAGTTAATTTTTATTTCTGATGTCCCTTATATTAAAGATTTAAATGGTGAACGTATTTCTTCTGTTGATGAAAATGTAGCAAAAAAACTTTTTGATGAAAAAATTATTTCTGATGGAATGGTTGTGAAAGTTGAAAATTCTTTAAAAGCTCTTAACCAAGGAGTTCAAAAAATCCATATTATAAGTGGTGAAATTAAAAATGCTCTATTGACCGAACTAGAAACAGAAGAGGGTATTGGTACAGTTTTTCAAAAACAGTCTTTAGATTATTAAATTTTAGTTTTATCTAAACAGTCAGAAATAATTTTAATACCTCTTTTTATTTCATCGGTTTTTATAATTAGAGGAGGGGTAATTCTGATGGTTGTTCCTTTGACTAAAGTTGTCACTAAACCCTGATTAGATGTTTCTTTGTAAATTTTTAAAGCAAGTTCACTATTTTTAAATTCAATACCTGCCATTAGACCTTTAATTCTAACTTCTTTAATTAAATCATGTTTGGAATGGAGCTTATTCAATAATTGTTCTAATAAGACTCCTTTAGATTTAACATTGTTTAAAAAACTAGTTTTATTGATTGTTTTAAAGACATTATAGGCAACTCTTGTTTGAAGCATCCCGCCACCAAAAGTAGAACCATGAAAGCCAATATTGATATTCTTTGATATTTGCTTTTTAACAATTGTTGCTCCAATAGGTATTCCTGAACCTAATCCTTTAGCTGATGTGATGATATCGGGAGATACACCATAATGTTTATAGGCAAATATTTTACCTGTTCTTCCTATTCCACCTTGTATTTCGTCAGCGATTAATAAGATTTTTCTTTTTTTACATATTTCTTTAATAGTCTTTGCAAATTCTTTTGTGCATATATTGATACCTCCATCGCCTTGAACAAATTCAATGATAATAGCGACAGTTTTTTTATTAATAAGCTTTTTTAAATGTTTTGAATTATTAAACTCACAAAATTTAACTTTCCCCGGTACAGGACCAATATGAGATTTGTAATTTTTATTACTCCCCACAGAAAGAGCACCAATAGTTCTTCCATGAAAAGAAGATGTCATCGCTATGATTTCATCTTTTTTAAATTGATTTCCATAATTTCTGGCGATTTTAAGTGCTGCTTCAATGCTCTCCGCACCTGAATTGGAGAAAAAGACATCGCCTTTATTACTTTCTTTAGAGAGAAGTTCTGAAAGTTTGATTTTAAACTCATGAATTTGGGAACCTGATAAATGAGATATTCCTGTTTTGATTTGATCTTGTAAGCTTTTTTTGATGATAGGGTGATTATATCCTAAAGAATTAACAGCCACGCCTGCAGAAAAGTCTAATAATTTTTCATTTTTAGAAGTGTAAAGATAACTTCCATTACCTTTGGTAATTTTAAAATTAGAAAAATTATATGTCTTTAAAAGTTTATTCATTATCTAGAAATTAATTTTATTTTAGTAAAATTAAAGAAGATTTAATTAAAATCTCCATTGTTTAATTTTAGTAGTTAAGAAGTCTCTAAAAGCAATTAATTTAGAACTTCCTTTGAGGTTTTCGTGATAAACCATGTGAACCTCATAACTAGGTCCTTCTATTTCTGGTAAAACTTTCACTAAATGCGCTTTATGTTGTACCATATAATCAGGTAAAGCGGCTAGTCCAGCGCCAGTTTCTACGGCCACCAATAATCCATATAAATTATTAATAGTAACGTGAGGTTTTCTTGGTTTAGTGTTCTTCTTCTGTCCCGTCGTTAAGATCCAGTTTGTATCAGATAAAGGTGAGGGCTTTCCAGTACCGTAAGTAATTAAACGATGATTAGATAGCTCTGATCTTCTGATTGGCATCCCCATTTCATTGATATAATTACCTGATCCATAAATGTGATACTTAATAGTTGCTATATGTTTTGAGACGAGATCTAAGTGTTTAGGTCTTCTCATCCAAATGCCAATATCATAGTTTTGACGTAGCATATCTTGTTCATCTTCAGAGTAATTTAATTTCAAATTAATTTCTGGATATTCATTGATAAATTCATTTATACGCGGGCTTAACCACATAGAGCCAAAGCCAACAGTAGTGTTAATTGATAGATTTCCGGTAGGAGTTGATTTAAATTCAATGATTTTCTTTTCAATAGAACTTAAATCAGCAAAAATTTTTTCAGTTTCCTCAAATAAATAAGAGCCTTGTTCGGTTAACGTTATACCTTTGGTATGTCTTTTGAATAATTTTGTTTTAAGACTGTGCTCCAAAGATTGAATTTGTCTAGTAATAGCGGATTGACTTAAATGAATGGTCCCCATGGCCTTAGAGATACTCCCAGCAGTTGCGACGTGATAAAAAGTTTTAAGTCTATCCCAATCCATTTGTTATTTTTGCTAAATCGTTATTTAAAATTAAAATATCCATTAAATAATACTTTTTTTGAGTGATAAGGTCTAAGAGAATATTATTGGCATTATTTAAGTCGTTTTGTGTTTCAATTAATCGAGTAACACTTATTTTTTGTGATTTATAAAGAATTTCATCACCTTTAAGTTTTAAATTTAATGTCTCGATGATCGCATTTTGATTTTCAATTTTTTGTAAGTAAAAATTATAATTATTCCATGACTCAAGATAGGTATTGAGTAAGTCTTTTTTGAGATCTTTATGAGTTAAAAGCTTCTTTTGATATTCGTATTTTTCAATATCAAAATTATTTTCATCTTTATATCCATCATAAATAGGAACTGATAATGTTAAAGATAATGATGAACTTCTACGATGATCAACACTGCTAGAAAATTTATCAGAGTCAGATAGGGAATAGGTTAGATCAAGTGAGGGTTTTAGATCTTTTTTATTCATTTCTAACTCGGGCATATATGTTTGCTCTATATATGTTAAATATTGCCCATAAGAGGAGTTCATTAATTCAGAAAATAACTTCTTTTCCACTAATTGATCAGGAATTTCAATCACTCTATTAAAATCAACATCTTCATCTTCTAGTTCCATGTCTAGAAGTTTATTGACTTGAAGCATTAAGTTATCAATCTGTCTGTCATAGTCTAGAAGCAGTGACTCAGCAGCAATTAATTCATTTTGAAAGTCAAGAAGGTCAGTTTTTGTAATTCTATTTGCTTGAAATAAAATTTCTGCTTCTTGTACTTTTCTCTCATAAAAATTAAGATTTTTTTGTTGATTATTCTTTTTTAAGATTAATCCTTGAAGGGTGTTATAGCCATTGATCAATTCTTTGATTAGTAATTCCTTTTGATACTGTCGTAAAAAGTCTAAAGCTTGATTTCTAGTCTGCGTTGCTATCAAATTTAGTTGACTAAACCCACCATTATATAAATTCACCGTTGCACTGATAGTATTGGTATTTGAATTTACAGTCGAAGTAGAGGTTGTTGAAGAAGTTGTATTGGAAAAACTATAAGTGTAGTCAATTTGTGGGATATAAATTTTATCAGCGTTATCTAAAGAGATATCATCGATTTGATCATCATATTTAAATGCTGAGTTATTTTCATTTTTATCAATTAAAATTTTTACTAATTCATCGATATTGTATGCTTGAAGGGGTATTGACCAACAAAAAGCAATAGATAGAAATATTATTTTGAGTTTTGCCATTCTTTTTCTAAATTTTTAAGCTCCCATTTTAAACTTTTTTTATTCATTTGCTTTTCCATTTTTTTAAATCTTTTTTCAAATTTTCGATTTGACTCTCTTATTACTGTCTCAGTATCCATTCCTAACTTTCTAGATAAATTAATGCATGAAAAAAGAAGATCGCCCAATTCTTCACGTATTTTCTTTTTATTTTTAGCCTTCATTTCAACCGACAATTCATTTAATTCTTCTCTTACTTTTTTCAAATTATCTTCAGGTTTTTTCCAATCAAATCCTTCTTTTGCAGCTCTTTTTTGCAGTTTTAAAGACCTAGTGACTGCGGGGAGGGAGACGCTGACGCCATCAAGAATGGAGTTGGCGCCTTTCTGTTTTCTTTCTTTTTTCTTTTGTTGTTCCCAAAAATTATTTACATCTTCGATAGATTTAATCGAACTGTCTTTTAAAAAGATATGAGGATGCCTTGATCTCATCTTTTGAACACTTTTATCGATGACATTGAAAATATTAAATTTCTTTTTTTCTGCTGCTATGACTGAGTGATAAATCACTTGAAGCAATAAATCTCCCAGTTCATCTTCTAATTCGGTGTAATTATTTTTTTCAATTGCCTCAACAACTTCATAAGCTTCTTCTAATGTATACTTGGATAGCGACTTAGAGGTTTGCTCAATATCCCAAGGACAACCTTTTTTTGGATGTCTTAGTCGTTGAACAACATCAATTATATCTTGTAAATTTTTCTGATTTTTTTTTACCATGCTATTGCTTGTGCCTGAAATATCTGACTTTTATAGCTTCTAATATCAGCATATGCATCATAAATATTGTTTTTCTTTCGAGCACATAAAATAAAGCCCTCACTCCAATCCGTGACTGATAAAGCTTTATGTCCTCTTTTGTTCAGTTTAGGAATTAAACCAGAAAGTCTTTCTTCAACTAATAATTGTTTTTTATTTGGATCATGAGGATGAAAAAAGGCTGGTAGGTGTTCTGATGATACTCTTGGTTCATTTAGAGCAATATCAATTGGTTTTTGTGAAAAAATATAATGAATTAAAAACTGTGCTTGCCATTGATCTTGAGCGTCTCCACCCATCGTTCCACATGATAAAATTTCTTTTTCTTTTTTATTGATAATCATGGTTGGGCTTAGAGTAGTTCTTGGTTGTTGGTTAGGTGCTATAAAGTTAACGTGACCCGGTTTGGATAAATAAAAGGTCATTAAACGATTTCCTAAAGGAAAGCCTAAATCTTTGATTACTTCATTCGATCTAATCCATCCACCACTCGGGGTGCATGAAATAGCATTATTTTCACTGTCGATAATGCTAATATGAACTGTTCCTGCTCCCCAAGGTTGAATTTCATTATCAATAGGCAAAAGAACCTTACTTTCAATTGGATCGCCTGGAATGATAGACTCTATAGCTTTGGGGGAGATTAGTTTTAATCTTTTGTTCAAGTATTGACTATTGAGTAAATGATGAGCAGTGACTTGTGGTTTTTTTTGACCGGTGAAATACATTTCACGGTCAGCAAAAGTTAATTTTAAAGATTCAACAAAATGGTGTACTTCATTCTCATTAGTTAAATTCTTCAATTTTTGCTTTTCAAATAATTTCATCATCATTAAAGATGTTAACCCTTGACCCCAAATATCAGTTTTATGAATTTGATAATCACCAAAGTTTTCAAAGACTGTTTTTTCAAAAGTAGCAGAGTAATTATCAAAGTCCTGTCTTTGAAGTAATCCATTTCTTTGATTAGAATGCTTTATAATGGTTTGAGCGATGTCTCCTTTATAAAAAGCATCATGAAGTTTATTAAATCTATTATTCCGATTTCCTGTTAATTTTTTTTCATAGTTAGATAGATAATCTAAAAGGTCACCAAACTTTTTATTTTTAAATAGAGAACCTATTTCGGGAATTTTTTTATTAATGTATAGCTTATGTGAATTAGTCCACTCATTTTTAAATTTTACTCTTAAATCATTTAATCCAAACTTTTTTTGGTTCACTATTCCATAGTGGATTGGAAAACCATTTTGTGCATATGATTTTGCATATTTGGCGATAGTTCGAAAATCTAATTTGCCATAGTGTTGTAGTAACCTGAAGATAGAAGAAAAAGCAGAAGGTACCCCTGCAGTTAAAATTCCTTGATCTGGAATTTCTCGATGTCCTTTAGTTACTAAATTCAAAAAATTAAAATTGTTCGGAGATACAGTGTTGCCATTAAGAACAATAGGGGATTTTGATGAGGGTTTAAGGATCATCACTCCTTCTCCTCCCATACCAAACATTTGAGGATTAACCAAGCTTTCGACAAGCATTGCTCCTGCAGCTGCATCAAAAGCATTTCCTTTATCTTCTTTTAAGATGGAATGTGCAGTTGTAGCTGAAAGATTAGAGTGGGTAGCTATAGCACCGTGGGTGCCCGCATAACTAGGTGTAAAGCTATTTATAGAGTTATCATCTACTCTAAATGCTCGATTATTCATTATATAGTTATAATCTCTTCAGATGAAGTTGGATGAACGGCAACGGTTTTTCTAAACTCATCCAGAGAATTTCCTGCAACAACATTAACTGCCAGTATTTGTATTAATTCTGCAGCATCATCTGAGATAATATGAATTCCTAATATAGTCTTATCTTTTTTATCAATTACGAGTTTATAAAAAGTATCTTTATTGGTTTTTGAAAATGTCTTTTTCATAGATTTAAAGTTTGTAGTGAGTTCATAGGCATCTATTTTATTTTTTTTAGCCATTTCTAAAGTTAAACCTACCGTTCCTATTTGAGGAGAAGTGAAAACGGCAGTAGGAATGTTGGCAAAATCATATTCAATGGTTTTTTTATTATTAAATAATTTATCAGCTAAAAAATGACCTTGTCTGATAGCAACTGGGGTTAAATTGACATAATCAATAACATCGCCAACTGCATAGATATTAGAGTCATTAGTTTGAAAATGTCTATTTACTTTTATCGATTTATTTTCATTTAGTTGTACACTGGTATTTTCTAATCCTAAATTTTCTGTATTTGCCACTCTTCCAATAGCAGAAAGAATATAATCACTTGATATCTTTTTCTTGTTAGTCAAATTAATGATTAAGTCATTTTTTGATTTATCTACTTTTTCTATTTGGGACTCTAAATGATATTTAATTTTGCCTTTAGGTGTTGATTGAATTAAAAAATCTACAATTTCACTATCAAAGGATTTTAAAATTTGTTTTCCTCGATAAACTAAATCTACTTTGACCCCTAAATTTGCAAATATAAAAGCAAATTCAATAGCAATATATCCACCACCTTCAATCACCATTCTTTTTGGAAGTTTTTTTAAGGTAAAGATATCATCGCTTGTATTAATTAATTTTGTATTTTTGGAGATATTTGGAATTCTTGGTTTTCCTCCAGTCGAAATAATAAATTTTTTTGCTTGGTAAGTTTTTTTACCTACTTTAATTTTTTGTGAATTTAAAAATTGTGCAGTTCCATTAATGATATCAATTTTATTTCTACTTAATATTCCCTCATAAATCTTATTTAATCTTGATATTTCCTGGTCTTTTTTCTTAATAAATAATTTCCAATTCAAAGAGGGTTTAGGAATAGACCATCCATAAGATTTATAATTTTCAATATCTTTATTGAGTTGTGATAAGTAGTAATAAAGCTTTTTTGGGACACAACCAACATTCACACAAGTACCCCCAAAACGATTATTTTCTACAATAGCAACTTTTGCTCCATGGACGCTTGCAATGCGGGCAGCTCTAACACCACCTGATCCAGCTCCGATTACTATAAGGTCATATTTCATTTATTTTTTGATAGATTGGTCTATAAAGTCATACATGAGTTGGAAGTCAATTTCAAATTCCCAATATTCAAAGCTTTTAGGTTCTCTTGAGACCAAAAGAGAAAACGATAAAGACTATTATCGTATGATAGTGTCTGAGTCTCATTTAAATTCTGGGAATTTTGCACATGGTGGTTTTTTGATGTCTTTTCTTGACAATGTCATGGGTAATGCTGCCTTTAAAAGCTTTGACAATAATCCTTGTGTTACTATCTCAATGACTACTCATTTCACCCAATCTGCATCAGCAGGGGACGAACTTATCGCACAACCGATTATTGAAAAAAGAACTAAAACTCTTTCTTTTGTAAAATGTGAAGTTTTTTCTAAAGATAATTTAATAGTATCAGGTAGTGGCATCTGGAAATCTGCTAATTGGAAAAATGTTCAATCGGTAAAAGATAAAATACTGAAGGATGATGGCGGCTGGTAAGCCTGCTCTTGAATTAATTGTTATTAGAAAAAAAAGAAATTTACGCTTGTAAGTCTTTATTTTTTTCAATTTCTTTTTTTGTGGGTTTATGGACTATTCGTATTCCCGATATCAAAGATCAAATTTCCACTGACTACTCAGGAATGAGTTATCTTTTTGTTATTTTTTCTCTTGGTTCCATTGTAACGATGATAGTAGCTCCCAAAATTATAGAAAATTTTTCGTCTAAGATCATTGTTTTGATTTCCGGAAGTATCATTTCATTTCTTTGGTTATTTGTTCCTTTTGTTTCTGCTTTTTTTCAAATGGCCTTTTTAAGTTTCTTATTTGGTTGTGCTTATGGAATTTTTGAAGTTGTTCTAAATTTACAAGCTACAAATCTTGAAAAAAAATATGACAAACCCATGATGTCAGGATTTCATGCTTTTTGGAGTATTGGTCTTTTGAGTGGGTCTTTTATTACGAGTATCTTTTTAGAATATAATATTAGTTTTCTGATTAATTCTGTTTGTTACATTATTATTTTATTTCCTCTTATTTTTTTAAGCAGCATGACACTCAAAAAGAATGATGCTGAAAAACAATCTTTTGCAGGGATATTTTTTAAATGGCCAACTGTTCTTCTCATCTTGGTATTGCTGTCTATTACTGCAGTTTTTTTAGAGGGAGGCACAGACTCATGGGGTGCTTTATATATGAGAGATTATCTTCAAGCAGAGGGTTTTAATGTTGGTTTAGCAGCAATTGCGTTTAATGGCGCTATGGTAATAGGAAGATTAACAGGTGATCAATTAAAAGCATTTTTTGGTATTCAACAATTTTTATTTATATCCATTGTATGTTCTTTGATAGGAGTGACTGTTGTTCTATTTAGTAAAGTAGTTCTGATTTCAATTATTGGATTTGTCATAGCTGGTCTTGGTGTATCTTCCGTTATACCGATTTGTTATACGCTAGCTTCCTCCATTAAGAATATTAACCCGACGATAGGTATTACTGTTATAACAATTGCAGTATATGGTGATTTCATGATAGCGCCTCCTATTTTAGGATACACAGCTAATATTATCGGAATACAATACGTATACCTTCCGATTGTAATATTATTTATTCTTTCAACATTGATTTTAATGTTTAAAAAAAAAGAATTATAAATATTTAAAATTATCTTTTTAAAATAAGAAAATTACCTAAAATTATAAGGGCAGCCCCTATAAATAAACTCAAAGTCCAGATTAAATTTTCAAATATAGTAGAGACGCCTAGGGCAATTAAAGGCATGATTATCGCTACGTAGGCAGCTTCATTGGCCCCAATCTTTTTAATTAAACTCAAATATAAACTAAATCCAAAGACGCTCCCAAATACTGATAAATATAATAAAGAAACACTATAGGATAATGTAAATTCATAAGAAAAGGGTGTTCCTATAAACAAAAGGTAAACAAACAAACTTAGCGATCCATAGAGCATCCCATATCCTGTTACAGAAATCACATTTAAATTTATTTTTGAGGTATGAGCGGAAACTAAATTACCAAGTGATGCAAAATAAGTAGCGATAATTCCTAGAAATATCCCATAGCTAGTTTTGCTGGAGAATTCAAACGATACTATTTCATCAAAGAAAATTACAATTAAACCAAAAGTTCCAATAATACCCCCTAGGATCGTCATTATTTTTGGGGGTTTTTGATGAAAGATTATATTATTAATCACATTCATAAATAAAATTGAAGAAAAGCAAAGAGCTACAAATCCGCTTATAAGATATTGGGTAGACATATAAAAGATCACATAGTTTATGTTAAATAATAGAATGCCAAGAACTGCGATATAGAAATGTTCTTTAAGTGAAAACCTAAGAGGAAGTTTTTTAATAACACATGCTAAAAGAATAATTAGAGAGGCAAGAAAAAATCGATAAAACACTGAAACCATTGGGTCAACAATTCCAAGTTGAAATTTTATGACATACCAAGTTGGACCCCAACATAATAGTGTTGCAATAAATAAAAATATTGTAGAATTCAATTATGCCTTCTTTTGATGTTGTCTCATCACCTGATTTACAGGAAATCGATAATGCCATTAATAATACAAAAAGAGAAGTTGATAATCGATTTGATTTTAAAAATACAAATTCAACTATAGAGAGATCAGATTACTCTATTACAATTGAAACAACCGATAATACTAAGTTAAATCAGTTTAATGAAATTTTAAAAAATAATATTGTTCGTCGTAAAATTGACCCTAAATTCATCCATGTTAAATCTACTGAAAATGCCTCTGGAAATAGAATTAGACAAATGGTTGAAATTCTCAATGGCATCTCAAAAGAAGATGCTAAAAAAATTACTACCTTGGTTAAATCATCAAAAATGAAAGTACAAGCTTCTATTAATGGAGATGAGGTAAGGATTACTGGAAAAAAAAGAGATGATCTCCAATCAATGATGGAACTGCTTAATCAAAGTGATTTAAAGATACCACTTCAATATCAAAATTTTAGAGACTAGTAATTTCCTTCGTCTTAAAATTTATAATATTAACTTTTACTAAGCTCTTTAAAAAATCAAGGCAGTCATTTGTTTTCATTTGAATTGTTTTTGTGTTTATCAAAGGGTGAAAATTACATAAATCAAAATCAAGGATTTCTTTATCTAGAAAAAAATTAACATCTTTGTCTGTATTATTTATTAAAGAGTAGGGACTAACAGAACCTGGTTTAACACCAAGTTTTTCATCAAGGTATTCAGGACTACCAAATGAGAGGTTTCCTTGAGCAGATATGTAATTTTTAATTTCTTTTAAATCTACTTCTTGTGTATCAAGGCAAGATATTAAAAAAAAATTTCTTTTTTTATCTCTTAAAAAAAGATTTTTAGTATGTGCCCCTTGCATATCGAGATCAGTTTTTAATTGACTTGACTCTTCGACTGTAAAAAACGCCGCATGTTCAAATAACTTATACTCAATTTTATTGCTATCCAGATGGCTTAAAAAATTTTCGGCTTCAAATTTCATCATTGATGGATAAGATAACTAATATATATGAAGAATAAAATCAATAGACGTAGTTTTATTAAAAAAGCTTCTTTGCCTATTATTGGTGCAGCTTCAATTGCACCTTTTAATGTCAATGCAAATACTGTCAAAGAACTTAGTATGGTTACGTCATGGCCAAAAAATTTACCAGGGATTGGCCTCGGAGCAAATCGTCTGGCTCAAAGAATAGAAAAACTCTCTAACAATCAAATCAAAGTTAAAGTTTATTCTGCTGGAGAATTAGTTCCTCCATTTGGAGTTTTTGACGCTGTTTCTTCTGGAACAGCTGACTTATATCACTCGGCAGAATTTTACTGGGGGGGAAAAAGTAGAGCTTACCCATTTTTTGCATCAGTGCCGTTTGGGATGACTGCAGAGGAATTTAATTCATGGATATATCAATCTGACGGTCAGGAATTGTGGGATGAATTAGGATCTAATTTTAATCTCAAGCATTTTCTCGTTGGAAATACAGGCGCAACATTGTTTGGATGGTTTAAAAAAGAAATCAATAGTGTTGATGATCTCTCTAAAATTAAGATCAGAAGTCCAGGATTTGGTGGGGATCTCTTAAAAACAATGGGAGCGACTCCAATTAACATACCAGGAGGAGAGATACTACAAGCTCTTGCTAGTGGGGCTATAGATGCATCTGACTGGTCTAATCCCGTGATGGATTTAGCTTTTGGTTTTTATAAAGTTGCTGATTATTGTTACTATCCAGATTTTAAGAAACCAACTGTTTCTATCTCTATGGGAATGAACCTAGATAGATGGAATTCATTTGATACTCATACCAAAGATGTAATTGAGTACGCATGCCAATCTGAAAATCAAGAAATGTTATCTGATTTTATGTTTAAAGAGGTAAAAGCTATTGAAAAATTAAAATCTTTAGATGTTAAATTCAAGAAAGTCCCTGACGATATAGTTATCCAAGCTAGTAAAAATGTTAACTCTGTTATTGATGAATATGCTGACAATGAATTAGGAATTAAAATTAGAGATAGTTACATGAGTTTTCTTAATCTAAGGAGAGGGCATAGTGACTTTGATATTTCAAATTATTTAAATTTCAGAAAAATATAATTTAGTGTGTGGAAGATATTCACTCGATTTACCTTCTTCAAAGACAAGTTTTAAAAAAGAAACTATAGAAAAATTTCCAAAAGTTTTTGATTATGTAAACGTTGATATTGCTCCATCAACTTTCAATCCCATAATTTTTAAAAGACAAGATCAGTATATTTTTGAATTTGCTAAATGGGGTTTTGAATATGATTGGTTACCTAAAGGAAAATTATTATTTAATGTTCGCTCAGAAACAGTTTTCGAAAAATCATTTAGTAATAATCTAATTAAAACTTCAAGATGCCTAATACCTTTTAATAGTTATTTTGAATGGAAATCTACTGACTCAAATAAAGAAAAATACAAAGTATATTCAAATCAAAATTTATGTTTTTTTGCCGGTATTTATTCTATTTTTAACGAGAAGCTTTCATTTTCTATTTTGACAAAGAATAGCGCCCCTCATATTGAACACATCCATCATCGAAATCCAATAATTTTAACCCTTCAAGATGTAAAGAGATGGTTTGCCAGTGAATTTGTTAATTTGTTTGGCGGTTCAGATAATGAATTGATGGCTGATATTGTATGATTATTTTTTAAGTCTAAAAAACGAGAGTAATTTTTCTATTCCTGAAAAATTTGATTCTAGCCTGGCATAGACGTTATCAATTTTATTGATGTGAGCATCTAGTCTATTATAAAGAATATCAATTTTTTTCTCTAAAGCCTTGATTTCACTATTTTTATTTATTTTAGTAGACTTCTTTTTAATGACTTTTTTCTTAGCAGTAGGCATATTTAAATATTATCATAAATATGAAGAATTAACTGAGTAAATTAAGAGAAGCGTAAATTTACCTCAGGTATCCAATTTTTAATTTTTTCAATGCGATTTTTAGGTGATGGGTGAGTAGATAAGAATTCAGGAGGGGATTTGCCTTCTTGAGCCTTTTGCATTCTCTCCCAAACCTTGTATGCCTCGTTATTATCATATTTAGCCATTGTCATGAACGATAAGCCTAAATAATCTGCTTCGGACTCCTGAAGTCTATTAAAGGGTAGGGTAAGGCCAAGATTAACCAAATAATCATCTGCAGAACTACTAGAAAGAGCGCCTTCAAGGGCAATATCCAAAATAGTTGTTCCAACTTTTAATGCTAATGATTGACTTGCTCTTTCAAGGCTATGTTTTGCGACAGCATGAGCGATTTCATGTCCCATAACAGAGGCCATTCCATCCTGATTTTCGGTAATATCAAGAATACCAGTATAAAAAGCTATTTTACCTCCGGGCATGCACCAAGCATTAAGGGTATCGGGGTCATCAATGAGTATATATTCCCATTCATAATTTTTGAGAGTTTCGAATTGGCCCATTTCATTGAAGTAACTCTCTACTGATGTAGTTACCTTTTTACCCACCTCATTTAGCATCCTTACTTGACTACCTGATTTGATGATATTTTCTGTTTTTTTTATAGAGTCGTATGCTTGTTTTGCTTGTTTGTTAATCGACTCCTCTGAAACAAATGAAAGTTGCTTTCGATTAGTAATAGCCACTTCCGTACATGACGATAAGAAAAAGGGAGCACAACAAGCACAGGAAAATTTTTTAATAAAATCTCGTCTTTTTAGATTCATGATAATATTATACTTAAAAAGATATTCACATGACAACTTGTTATATTAACGGAACCTATCAAGATATTTCAAAGTCTAAAGTTAGTATTACCGATAGAGGTTTTCAATTCTCTGATGGCGTATATGAAGTAATTGCAGTTTATGAAAATAAATTTGTTGATATGGAACTTCATTTAAAAAGGCTGATGACATCACTCACTAAATTGAAAATAAGAATTAATCTAAAACTTAATCAAATTGAAAATATCTCAAAAAAAATAAAAAAATTAAATAATGTCAATAATGGAATAATTTACATTCAGGTAACAAGAGGAAATCAACATCCAAGAGATCACAAATATCCAAAAGGCTTAAAACCAAATATAATTATTTATAGTCTCCCAAAAGATTTTAAAAAAATTAATTCCAAAGCAAAAAGGGGTGTATCAACATCTCTCTATCCTGATATTCGATGGCTACGTTCAGATATTAAAAGTATTTCTTTATTAGGTAATTCAATGGCAGCTAATTATGCAAAAGAAAAGAAAAATCATGAAGCAATTCTTTACGATGGAAAAAATTATATCACAGAAGGGAATTCATCTAGTATCTGGATAATAAAAAACAACAAATGTATTACTCACCCCTTAAATTATCGAATTCTCAAAGGGTGCACTCGTCACAAGCTTATTAGTATAGTGAAGAAGAAAAAATTAAAATTTGAAGAAAAAAAATTTTCAATAAAGGCATTATTGAGTGCGGATGAAGTTTTTATGACCAGCGCAACTAACTTTGTAATGCCTATAATAAAAGTTGATAAACATAAGATTTCAGACGGAAAACCAGGTCAGATTACACTTCGCCTCAGAGATGAATTTATAAATCAAATATGAAGTATTTTTTGATAATTATTTTCTCACTCATATTTACAAATTCCAAAGCATCCATAAAAAGTATGTACGTAGCAGGTGGTTGTTTTTGGTGTGTTGAAGAAGTTTATGAAAAACTAGAAGGAGTATTAAGTGTTTATTCCGGTTACTCTGGTGGCCACGTTGAAAACCCAACCTATCAAGAAGTTGTTTTAGGTAATACAGGTCATATTGAGGCTGTAGAAATAAATTACGATAGTTCATTAGTTAATGAAGAACAATTAGTTAAGCTGCTTTTTTTGAATATAGATCCTTTTGATGAAGGTGGTCAGTTTTGTGATCGAGGATATTCTTATAAAAGTGCATTTTTTACTAGTGATGAAAAATTAAAAGAAATAATCAATGACTACATTTTAAAAATTGAAAATAATCATAATCAAAAAGTACAAACCCTAGTTTTGCCTTTTAAAAACTTTTATTTAGCAGAAGACTATCATCAAGATTATTATAAGAAAAATCCTATTAGGTATAATTATTATAAATATAGCTGCGGAAGAGAACAAAGAATAAAACAATTGAGAATAAATCTCAGATGATCAAAATTTTAATTTTTCTCTCTATTATAGCTTTGTGTATTTATTTCTTTTTTGGAAATAAAATATCTAAAGAATATAAGAAATATTTTATAATTTTTTTTATTGTTGCGATTGGATTGTTATTAATTTTTTCAGGAAAACTTAATTTCTTACCGGTTGCATTGGCTCCTGCACTTTTATTTTTTAGAAGAATTTCGTCTTTATTGAGTTTGTTTAATTTATTTTCAAGATCTTCTTTTGGAAGCAAGATCAAACCAAAAATTAAAACCAAATATTTGAATATTGAAATTAATATTCAAAGTAGGAACGCAAATATTGAAATAATCGATGGAAAATTCAAAGATAAAAATTTAACTCAATTAACTAAAAATCAAGTAGAGGAATTATTGAGTGAATTGAAAACAAACGATACCCGAGGTTTTAATATTTTAAACCTATTAATAAACCAATCTTTCCAAAACTCTCAATCATCATCTGCCTCAGGTTCAATGACTGAAGAGGAGGCGCTCTCAATCTTAGGTCTTTCAAAAGGGGCAAATGACGAGGAAATTAAGAAATCTTATTACAATTTAATGAAAAAATTCCACCCGGATAAAGACGGAAACAATTATCTCTCTAATCTAATAACTGAAGCCAAAAATAAACTTTTAAATCAATAATTTTACTCTATAAGACATCTATCCAAAATGAATACCATCAAGAATCTTGCTATAATTGCACACGTTGATCACGGTAAAACTACCTTAATTGATAATCTATTAAAACAATGCGGTATCTTCCGCGATAACCAAGAAGTCAATGAAAGAGTAATGGACTCTAATGATTTAGAAAAAGAAAGAGGAATTACTATTTTGGCGAAGCCAACTTCTATTATCTACAATGATACGAGAATTAATATTATTGATACACCAGGTCATGCCGACTTTGGTGGGGAAGTTGAGAGAGTTTTATCTATGGTTGATGGGGTTATCTTGCTTATTGACTCTTCTGAGGGTCCAATGCCCCAAACAAAATTTGTTCTTGGAAAGGCTCTGAGTCAAGGTTTACGGCCAATAGTGGTCATAAATAAGATTGATAAATCTGATGCAAGACCTGATGATGTATTAAACGAGGTTTTTGATTTATTTGTATCTCTTGATGCGAATTCTGATCAATTAGATTTTCCAGTATTATATGCCTCTGGAAGAAGTGGTTGGTGCGTAACAGACCTTGATAATGAAAGAAATAATCTTACACCACTATTAGATCAGGTTATTTCCCATGTACCGTCTCCTGATGTCGATAATTCTAAACCTTTTGCCATGCTGGCAACGCTTTTGGACTCAGATCCCTACTTAGGAAGATGTTTGGTGGGACGAGTTGAGCAAGGTTCAGCAAAAATAAATGACAGTGTCCATGCATTAAATCTTTCAGGTCAAATAGTTGAAACTGGAAGACTTACGAAGTTATTAAAGTTTGAGGGAATGAAAAAAATACCTGTTAATGAAGTTAATACTGGCGATATTGTTTGTATTGCTGGTCTTTCTGTTTCATCAGTGGCAGATACTATTTGCTCGCCTGAGGTAAAAACACCAATTAAATCAACACCCATTGACCCGCCAACAATGTCAATCAATATAATGGTTAACGACTCTCCTTTAGCTGGTACTGAAGGAAAAAAAGTTACTTCCACATTAATAAGAAATCGTTTAATGGCCGAGGCTGAAACAAATGTTGCAATCACATTTTCTGAGAATGAGAATAAGGACTCATTTGAAATTGGCGGAAGAGGGGAATTACAGTTAGGTGTTTTGATAGAGACTATGAGAAGAGAAGGGTTTGAGCTAACTCTATCTAGACCAAAGGTTGTTTATAAAGAAATTGATGGAATTAAGTGTGAACCATATGAAGAGGTCACAATCGATGTTGATGAGGAATTTTCAAGTATTGTAATTGACGGCATGAATCAAAGAAAAGCTGAAATGTTAGATATGAGACAGTCAGGGGTTGATAAGACTAGATTATTGTTTATTGCTCCTTCAAGAGGGCTCATAGGCTATCAAAGTAAGTTTTTAACTGATACTAGAGGAACAGGTGTTATTAATAGAGTTTTTCATTCATACAAACCTTTTAAAGGCGAAATTACTGAAAGAAGAGCAGGGGCTCTCATTTCTACAGGTCATGGTAAAGCCATTGCTTATGCTATTTGGAAATTACAAGATAGAGGAGTTATGTTTATAAAACATCAAACTCCAGTTTATCAAGGAATGGTAGTTGGAGAACATAGTAGAGATAATGATTTAGAAATTAATGTTCTAAAAGGCAAACAATTGACAAATGTTAGAGCATCTGGATCAGATGAGGCTGTAACTCTTGTAACGCCCAAAATTATGTCTTTAGAGGAAATGATGACTTATATCAATTCTGATGAATTATTAGAAGTTACGCCAATAAGCCTAAGGTTAAGAAAAAAATTTTTAGATCCGAATGATAGAAAGAAATTTTCTAAAGCAGGAAATTTTTAAATTAAATAAATTATTAAATATTTAAATTAAAATACTGTTTTTACTATATTATTTTGAAAATAATTTCTTTTTATTATATAAAATAACTCAATAATTAAAAATCTGATTTTTATGAATTAATTAAAAAAATAAATTTAAAAAAAAACAAAGGATAGATTTTTTTAACAAATTAATAAAAAACTATAAAAATCAGCAATAATTAAGTCTTTAAATGCTTATCAATAAGGTTAAATCTTAATTTAAGACATATTTTAATTTTATTATTTGAAATTTTTAGGGTGCGATAATAGTTTTTATGATTTTTTTAATAAATGAGTAAGAATTAATAAATATAATCCACTATTGAGTAGAGTCATAAATCAAATAAACAGAAATTCCCTAAAAAACTCTATTTTTTGCTTCGCAAATTACGACAATTCATAAAAAAGAGAATATTGATGAAATTTTGAGCATAATATTATCATTATTTTTTTTATAAAAACAATAGCAAATTCAACATTTTTTTATAAGGATTTATACTCCTCCTTATTTCAATATAGCTAAAAACGCAAAAAAATGGAAATAAAAGGGGGTCTATTGATCTAAAATTATATAGTTAAATGGGTACAAAAATTAAAGAAAAATAGATAATTCAAGTATTTTTGATAATAAATTATAAAAACCATATTTTTCAACGTTTTTGTGAATATTCCATATTTATCCAAATTATTGTTTAATTTATTGAAATTTTTGTGATCTGGTCAATTCTGTCGCATGTATAAGAACTATGAAAAATCTTTTTATAAGTATTTACAATGGAATTATGGATGCAGAGTGGAATCCTCTTAGGGCAATTCCTAGCGTAGCAATGAGACACCTTATTATGCAGCTCTTGTCCTGGATGTGGTGTATCATTTTTTCATTATATTTTGGTTCATTTATTGTATTTGGAATTACTGTAGCGGCCCACTTTTTATTGATTTTCGGTACTTTTATGACAGCAGCAACGTTTGCAGCTGCTCCTAGAGTAGTCAATAGAGAGCTATTTAAAAAATAGTTACTTTTTTACCGAAACGTCAATTATTTTGGCATCAAGCAGATTTATGAGTCTTGTTCTATCTATTATAACTGAACTATTTCTTGATCCAGCTGCAGGAATGACCTTTTCATAGTCATTTAAGCTTATATCTGCATATATTTTTAACTTTTCTGGAAGTCCAAATGGGCAAACTCCACCAACAGGGTGGGAGGTGATTTTCATAGTATCTTCAGAATTCAGCATCTTAGCCTTTTTGTTAAAGGTGGTTTTGTATTTCTTGTTATCTAGCTTCATGTCACCAGCTATCATCACTAAAATCGGATCTTCTACAACCAAAGCCATGGTTTTTACTATTTGTCCAACATAGACACCATGAACTTCAGCAGCTTCTTCTGCTGATGCTGTTTCATTTTGATGTTCCAGAACAATTAGGTCAGGGGCTATTTCTGATAAGTGTTTAGTTACTGATTTTATTGACATTTATACATCTATTTGTTGCATAATATATATTATAGGAAATACATATATCAAATTTATTTTATTTCCAGTATTTGACCATCATACGCTGGTATGTAATTCTTATTCTCTAAATAATTCAATGTATCTTTATAATCTAAATGAGCTGTCATATGGCTTAAATAAGCATTTTTTGGTTTAACAACATCTAGCCACTCCTTTACTTCTGATAAAGAAGCATGCGAAATATGTGGATCAATTCTTAAGCATCCGACAATCCAATGATCAATATTTTCAATACTTTTAAAGTATTCATCCTGGTCATAGAAATATTTAACATCTAAGTTATAGGCAATTTTATTGTCAAAAATGAAGCCAATTGAGTCAATATCTCCATGATTTTGGCTTATAAGCTTTATATTTATGCCAAAAATTTCAAATTCTTTAGATGCGAAAAGATTTTTTGAGAGTATTGCTGGGTAATAACTTTTCTCAGTATTTTCAAAGAGATAATTAAAACTATTAGTTATTTTGTCCATGGTTTGCTCATTTCCATAGCAAGGAATAATCTTGCCATGAATAAGATTTATAGATCTCAGTTCATTGATACCGTGTGTATGGTCTGCATGCTCATGGGTATAAAAAACAGCATCAATATTTTCTATTTTATTGCTTAAAATCTGCTGTTTAAGGTCCGGACTAGTGTCTATGAGTAAATTTTTACCGTTTTTTTGAACTAAAATAGATGGTCTTGATCTTATATTTTTTGGCTCCTTCGGGTCACATTTACCCCAAATATTATGAAATAAAGGGACTCCAAAACTAGAACCGCAACCCAATATAGTTATTTTTAAGGCTGACATGATATGAATCTCTCATAATTTTTTGATGAAATATGAGCAATATCAGTAAAATTTTCACCTGTAAGCTCACAATAATACTCAATTATATACTTTAATAAGGAAGGTTTGTTGATTTCCCCTCTCCTAGGAACTGGTGTCAAATAAGGGGAATCAGTTTCAAAAAAAATCTTATTTTTTGGTAGTTTTTTTATTGTTTCTCTAAGTTTATCAGCATTTTTGAAAGTAATTATGCCTGTAATTGAAAAATAACACCCAAGTTCCATAAATTTCTCGGCATAATTATCATCTCCGGTAAAACAATGGATTAAAACTGTCTTAAGCTCTGATTTGTAATCAGATAAGATATTATATGTTTCCTCAAAAGCATCACGAACATGAATTAAAATTGGAAGATTATTTTTTATAGCTGATTCAATATGTAATTTAAAAGATTTAATTTGATTTATTGGTTTTACATCATAACTGAAATCAAGACCAGTTTCACCAATAACCTTTATCTTGGTTTTATAAGAGTCAATATGTTTATCTAATAATACTTTGAAGCTATCCTCATCTACATCACTGCATAGATATGGATGATGGCCGATAGAAAGGTCAACAAAATCATAATTTTTTACCAAATTATAGTCAGTTTCAATTTCATATAAATTAGAGTTCACAGCTAAAAATCTCGAGACTCCCCCTTCTCTTCCTTCAGTTATTATTTGATCTACAGAATTAATGAGATCTTTATGGGAAAAATTAACATGTGCGTCTGTTAACACGACTTTTAACCATCTATTCTCATAAATACGGGTTCGGGCTTTGATATTTTAAGTGATTTTTTTTCTATAATTTCGTCAAATTTATCAAAGCTAAGATAAGTTCCATCTAGTCCAAATGTGGAGTAAACTTTTTCCGCACCATTGGGTATAAATGGAGCTAAATATTGAGTGATTTTAAGAATACACAAAGATATTTGATCTAATACCTCCTTCATTCTTACTTGATCTGTTTTTCTTAACTCCCAAGGAGCTGATTTATCGACATAGGTGTTTAAATCATTTAGATGGCCAAAAATAATTTTTAAATAACCATCAAAACTATACTTATCCATCATTTCAAATAGATTGTTTTGTGATGAAATGATGTTTTGATAAATATCAAAATTTAAAACTTTATCTGTAAAATCAATTGTTTGATTTGAATTTTTAAATATAAAACTTAATACTCTTTGCATTAAATTTCCAAAATTATTAGATAAATCTCCATTTATTCTATTGATCATTGCGTCTTTTGAAAAATCACCATCATTGCCAAAAGGAACTTCTCTCATTAAGAAATATCTAACTTGATCAAGTCCATAAACATTAATTAATTCAATAGGATCTATTACATTCCCTAGACTTTTGCTAATTTTCTCACCTTCGTTAGTCCACCAACCATGTGCAACGATCTGTTTAGGGGGTTTTAAACCTGCTGCCATAAGAAATGCTGGCCAATATACGGCGTGAAATCTAAGAATATCTTTGCCAACAACATGAATACCTGGCCAAAAATTTTTATATTTCTCACTTTCTTGATCCGGAAAGCCTAGAGCGGATATGTAGTTTGTTAATGCATCTAACCACACATACATAATGTGCTTATCATCATTAGGAACATCTATCCCCCATTTAAAAGTTGTTCTTGAAATAGATAGATCTTTAAGCCCTCCAGAAACAAAGCTTTTTACCTCATTTAAGCGAGATTTAGGATGAACAAAATTTGGAATTGAGTCATAGAGTTCTAATAATCGATCTTGCCATTTAGATAATCGGAAAAAATAGCTCTCCTCCTCCACCCAGGTTAATTCAGAGCCAAAAGAATTAAACTTTTTTCCACCTTTTTCAGTTATTTCATTTTCAGCAACAAAAGCCTCATCTCTGACGGAATACCAGCCTGAATATTTAGATAAGTAAATTTCATCATTTTCCAGAAGTCTATTCCATAAATTTTGAACTGATTTTATGTGTCTATCTTCGGTTGTTCTTATAAAATCATCATTATCCAAGTTTAATATATCTGATAATGCTCTAAAGTTTTCAGAGACCTGATCAGTAAACTTTTTGGGATCAACTCCTTTATCTAAAGCTGCTTTTTCAACTTTTTGCCCATGTTCATCAGTTCCTGTTAAAAAATAAGAACCATAACCACGTAATTTGTAAAATCTCTTTAAAACATCAACAGAAATAGACGTATAGGCATGACCTATATGAGGTTTGTCATTTACGTAATAAATGGGTGTAGTAAAATATTTATTTTCCATATTTGATAAGGTTTGAATTAAGTCTGGTAAAATAAATAGCAATTAAATCATTAGTCAATGTATTAAATTTAATACTTTCATCTAAATCATAAATAAAGTCAGAATGTAGTTTAATTAGATATCTAAAAAGTTTCTGATTATTCAAAGATTGATTTAAATAAAAACTTAAAACTTTTAAAAATATCTCAGATGGTAAATTTAAATTATTTTTATCAAAGAGCTTCATACTTTCAAAAAAATCTGATGTTTTTAAAGTAATAAAGGGATCGATAATAGAAGATATAATATCATCAGAAATATTCTGATTATGATCAACTGTTGTATTCAATAAATCCTGAAGATTTTTTGTGGTATTTGAAATAGTTTCTTCAATTCTAATAATTCTTGCTCTTGATAAAATAGTATCAGGAACTTTTAAAAGATTTTGAGAACAAAATATGAAATATGTTTTTTGAGGAACTTCTTCAATAATTTTCAATAAGGCATTGATAGAATTATTATTAAGCAGATTAATTTCATTTAAAAAAATGATTTTAGGAAGATCTAAAACATTAGTATGAAGAAATTCCTTCTTTAGTTTTCTTATCTGTTCAATGCTAATTGATTTAGAGGCTTCTTCTGGTTTTATAGAAAAAAAAGATGTATCGATTTCATATTGTTTTTGAAAAAAAATCTCTTTTAAAGAATTTTCTATAATTTCTGATTGATAATCAGCTTTTATTTCAATTAAGAAAAAACCATTTTTTTGTGATTTTATAAAACTTACTACCTTATCAATTTGCATCTTTTTAAATTTTCAATTATTTCTTTATGGACAATATCTTTAGGCTTGCTGGCATCTATAGTGATAAACTTTCTTTTACCAACTTTGATTTTTGCAATTTCATCATAATTTTTTTGAATACGTGTAAAATGCGAAGAGTATTTTTTATCAAAAAAATTCTTTTCGCCTCTCATTTTTTTTCTTTCTAGCAGAGTTTTTTTATTAATTTTGAAGTAAAATGTAATTGTCGGGATATATTTTTTTTCAATTTGATTGATTAAATTCAATATTAATAATTTATCTTTACTTGTAATTTTTTGATATGCATAAGTGGAGTCAAAAAATCTATCAAATACAACCAAATTTTTTGTTTTCATTGATGAAAGTAGAGAAAAACGAGATGCAAAAAAAAATAAAATTAAACTTAGATTGTCAAAATCAGACTGAAGTATAATTTTTCTTATTTTTTCTAATTGTTTGTTTCCACCAGGTTCTCGAGTAAAAGTAGATTTGATTTTATTTTTCTTAAAATAATTTTGTAAAAGTTTTATTTGTGTAGATTTTCCAGAATATTCAAAGCCTTCAAAGCTAATTATTTTCATTATGCTACTTAGTTAGAACCTAAAACCAAATAATAGAGAGCTGAGGTAATTCTTGAAAAGAAACCTTTTTGTTCAATATTCTCAGAGGCTAATAATGGATATTGTAATTTTTTATCAGCATAAGAAATTTGAACTAATCCAACCTGATCGTTAATTGATATTGGAGTTGGTATAGGTTCTTCAACAAGAACTTCAACTTTCATATCTGAGAGATGAGTTTTAGGAATGCTAATACTAATATCTTGTTGTGAGGATAGTTTAACCTTTTCTTGTTTGCCAAGCCAAGTTGAAGCTTCTATCACTATTTCCCCCTGTTTATAAAAGTCAACCAATTGAAAATTGTTAAAACCCCAGTCCATTAATCTCAAAGACTCTTGAGCTCTAGATCGTGAAGTTTCTAAACCATTTAAGACCAATAATAATCTTCTATCACCCCTTTTCGCAGAACCTACTAAACCGTATCCGGCTGCTTGAGTATGACCAGTTTTAAAACCATCTGCACCATCAAAAGAATATAAAAGAGGATTTCGATTATCTTGTTTAATTCCACTATATGTAAATTCAGTTATTGCATACATTTCGTAAAGTTCTGGATGTTCGTTAAGAGTGTATTCTGCAATTTTAGCTAAATCTTTAGCGGTTGTGTAATGGTTGTCGTTTGGCCATCCACTGCTATTAACAAAATTGGTATTAGTTAAACCAATCCTTTTAGCCAAATTATTCATTTCTATCGCAAAGGTTTCTTCAGAACCTGAAATACCCTCTGCTATTGCAATAGAAGCATCATTGCCGCTTTGAACCACGACACCTAACAGTAAATCTGAGACTTTAACTTTTTTGTCTACTTCGATGAACATCTTGGATCCACCCATTTTCCATGCCTTTTTGCTTATTAGAAACTCTTGATCCATCGACAGAGTGC
>VMBT01000339.1_pt1 | contig 31061 bp, 33 predicted proteins | sample 4404301 | NCBI WGS metagenome assembly VMBT01 (sample SAMN12238535, study PRJNA552566) | marine metagenome | isolation source: Coastal seawater | place: USA: coastal Georgia, Sapelo Island | collected 2008-08/2009-08
TAAAGTCACTTAAAGATCATATGAAAATCCTTGCTGAGAAGGATTATAAGAACTTGGAAGGCATCAATGCCCCTGATTATCAATTAATATTTGTCCCACTTGAATCAGCTTTATCACTTGCTCTGAGTAACGAATGGGAACTCCAAAAAATTGCAATGCAGAGTCACATTGGATTTGTAACTCCTACCAATCTTATTACTGTATTGCGCATGGCTGAAAGCTTATGGGCTTTGGATAAACAAAATAAAAATGCTCTCGAAATATCCAAGAGAGCAGGATTATTAATCAATAAATTTGTTGGGCTACAAGAAGACCTGACTGATATTGAAAGGTATTTTAGACAAGCAGAAGATGCCTTTGAGAAGACCAAAACAAAGTTATACCAAGGAAAAGGAAACCTAGTAGATCAAGCTAAAGAATTGGAAATGCTTGGCGCAAAAGCAAAAAAAACTATTGAAAACAAATCTAAAACTTAAACATCTTTATCCTTGGAGCTTTATCTCTCTTGCTTGGCTCTTTTTGTGTGGTTTTATAGCGCTAGGTTTTATACTGGCAAATTTATTTTCTTTCACTGACCAACCTATCAATTTAGAAGTTTTGAATCCCATTATTGGTTCTGTTTCGTTTGGAATTGGGTCTATGCTGGTTGCTAGTATTTTAGGAACAACGTTAGCCATTTACTTCGAATGCTATCAAAGAGATAAGTCTTCATTATTAAAATATCTATTTGCATTGCCGCTTGCTTTTCCTATCTATGTATTTTCTTTTATATACGTAGGGGCTTTTGAATACAGTTCCTTTTTGAGCACCTCATTTAGAAGTATTGGATTAGATTTGCCATCGGTTAGAAATATCCTGGGTGCCTCATTAATAACTGGCCTATGCTTGTATCCTTATGTATTTTTGATCGTAACTGCACATTTGCGAGTAGTCTTTCCAAAGTACTATTGGGTCTCAAAAAGTCTTGGTTTAAATGACTTGCAAACTATTGTCAAAGTTTTGTTGCCAGCTCTTGCGCCTTCCATCCTTGCAGGGGCAATGTTGGTATTATTTGAATCCTTGGCAGATTTTGGTGCAGTTAAAACCTTTGGCATAGAAACTTTAACCACTTCCATCTATAGCCAATGGTTTGGTATGCAAGATTATATTGGTGGCTCAAGACTCGCTCTAATCTTGTTAGCGGTAGTAGTAGGTTTTATTTATTTGCAAAAATTACTATCAAAAGAAACTAACATTCAAAAGATAAAAACTACTAGTAACATAGCTTTAATATCAGGAAGTAAAATTTTAGGTGCTGTAGTATTTGTAATTGGATTCTTTGCTATAGCCTTTCCGTTTGCTCAATTAATGCTCTGGGCAGAACCAATGCAAGTGATAAAAGAATTTTGGGTTAATAATATATTCTTAAACTCTTTATTGCTCGCTTTTTTTGGGGGATTGTTGGTATTGATCTTGGGTCTTGCAATAGCTTTTACTAATCTTCAAAAGAGTAAATATAATCGCTTTATTAACCTGACAACCTATGGGTATGCGTTACCAGGTTCAGTCATTGCTGTTGCCATTATGGTTGGTTTTCAAATCTCTTTTGATGTTTCTCTTACCGATTTAGGTTTAATAGGATTGATACTAGCCTTATCTATAAGGTTTCTTACTCCAGCAAAGAATTATGCAACTAGATCGCTTTCATTAATTCCAAAAAGCTCCATCTATTCGCTTGCACTAAATAATTCTGGAAGTATCAACAGTTTTATTGAATTCTATTGGAAACACATTCGCCTCACTTCTTTATTAGTATTTTTTATAGTTGCTATTGAGATTCTTAAAGAACAGCCTGCCGTGCTGCTATTGAGACCTGCTGGATTTGATACCCTGTCTTCACGAATATATAACTACACCTCAGAAGGCCAATGGGAGCTCGCTGCGCAGCCAAGTATTTTGCTCGTCTTCATTGGTGTAATTTTTGTTATCATGCTTACCCGAATTCAAGATCATTATGAATAAAACACCCCTATATCAAAAGCATTTGGATCTCAAAGCTAAAATGGTTGATTTTTCTGGTTGGGAGATGCCACTTAGCTATGGATCTCAACTTGAAGAGCATATGGCTGTTAGAAGTAAGGCAGGCATCTTTGATGTCTCCCATATGGCGGTTTTCTCTCTTTCGGGCAACAATGTTGAGAAGTATCTAAGTTATATTTGCGCAAACAATGTTGCAAAGATTAAAGATAAAAATAAAGCCCTCTACGGGACGATATTGAATCATGAAGGCGGCATTTTGGATGATTTAATAGTCTACAGTTGCGAAGGAAAATATTGGATTGTCTCAAACTGTGGTACTAGAGATAAAAACACTCAGTGGTTCAATGAACAAGCAAAAAAATTTTCAGTTACTGTAGAGCTCTTAAAAGATTTTTGCATCATAGCTTTACAGGGTCCTCAAGCAAATGATTTAGTTACTGAAATAGTCCAAACAGATTCGCCAACACAACTAAGCGCTTTTGAAGTTATGGGCTTTAATGATGGATTAATCGCAAGAACAGGATATACGGGAGAAGACGGATTTGAATTTATTGTTCCAAGCGTTATAGGCACAAACATATGGGACAAAGCATTAGCTATGGGTATCACCCCTGTAGGCTTGGCTGCAAGAGATACTTTGAGATTGGAGGCAGGTTTGAACTTATATGGCAACGATATGGATGAGAGTGTTCATCCCTTTGAGTCCGGGCTTGGCTGGACAGTAGATATGAGCGATCCCGATAGAGATTTTATTGGTAAGGAAGCTCTAGAGAAAATTGATCAACACTCATGCAAAAAACTGACCGGTGTTTTATTGACAGAAAGAGGCGTCTTGAGACCTGGTTATCAATTAAAAAGCGCCGATGGCGAGGGAATTATACTCAGTGGCAGCTTTTCCCCTGTATTGCAAAAAAGCATTGGACTTGCTCGAGTTGACCGCGCAATGAAAGATAATGCTGTTGTGATTATTAGAGAAAAGGAACTTTCTGTTGATTTGGTATCGTCAAGATTTCTGAAGCAAGATAAAATAATCACATGAGTGAAATACCAGGCGACTTAAAGTTCTTATCGTCCCATGAGTGGGCTCGCATTGAAGATGATGGAACAGTTACAGTAGGCATTAGCGACCATGCGCAAGACCTTCTCGGAGACATAGTTTTTGTTGAATTACCTGAAGTGGGAAAGACTGTTGCTGCAGAAGGTGAGGCAGCTATTGTTGAATCTGTAAAAGCTGCGTCTGATGTTTACTCTCCTCTCTCAGGAGAAATAATTGCGGTTAATGATTCATTGGAGGCCAGTCCTGAGATCATTAATGATTCTCCATATGATGATGGCTGGTTTTTTAAAATAAAGCCCGATAATCTTGATGAATTGGCAGATTTGCTTGATGCAGAATCTTACGCTGATACTTGCGAAGATTAAATAAAACTAACATGACAAAATTTATTGATCGCCACATTGGTGTAACAGATTCTAATATTGAGCATATGCTTCAAGAGCTTGGCTATGAGTCCCTTGATAAATTTATTGAGACTGTAGTTCCTCAAGCTATTTTAGAGAAAAAACCTTTAGCCATTGGTGAAGCACTGGATGAGCAAGCGGCTTTAAAAAAACTAAAAGAATACGCTAAAAAAAATATTCTATATAAATCTTTTATTGGTCAGGGATATTACAACTCTTTCACACCTCCAGTAATTCAAAGAAATATTTTTGAAAATCCTGGTTGGTACACATCCTATACTCCTTATCAACCTGAAATATCCCAAGGAAGGTTGGAGGCTCTGATTAACTTCCAAACTATGGTATGTGATCTCACTCAAATGGATATCGCAAATGCTTCCTTGTTGGATGAAGCAACTGCTGCAGCGGAAGCTATGACGCTTGCCTCTAGAGTTGGAAAATCTAAATCCCTCACCTTACTTCTAGATAAGAATACTTTTCCTCAAACAAAAGCGATCATGCAAGCAAGAGCAAAACCTTTGGGAATTACCATTAAAGAATTAAATCTAAAGGAAGAGCTTGAAAGCTATGAGGATGAATTTTTTGCAGCTTTCATACAATATCCAGCAAACGATGGATCTCTTGATGATTATGAATCTCTTGTTGCAATGGTTCATACCAAAAATGCGTTGGCAATAATGTCTACTGATTTGATGGCCCTTACCCTTCTAAAAGCGCCTGGTGAAATGGGTGCCGATATTGTAGTTGGTAACTCTCAGAGATTTGGGGTTCCGCTTGGCTTCGGAGGTCCCCATGCAGCTTTTATGGCCACCAGGGATGCCTTTAAGCGATCCTTGCCTGGAAGATTGGTTGGCGTATCAAAAGATAGACTCGGACAGCTTTCTTATAGGCTTTCTTTGCAAACTCGAGAACAACATATAAGACGCGAAAAAGCCACAAGTAATATTTGTACTGCCCAAGCTTTATTGGCAATTATGGCAGGAATGTATGCTGTCTATCATGGGCCCAAGGGATTGGAAACGATAGCTAAAAATATACACTCACTTTCTTGCCAGCTAGCTGATAGCCTTTCACAAAAATACCAACTTGTTTCGAATACTTTTTTTGATACGGTGGTTATCGAAACAAAGCATGATACTGATGAATTTATAAAAGCAGCAATTACTGAAGGAATTAATCTTAGAAAGCTTGATGACCATTGCATTGGCATTAGTTTGGACGAGACCACCACTGTAGAAGATGTAATGAGGCTTTGTAAAATCTTCGGGGTAGAACCAGTTGCATCTGAAGCTTCCATAGCAATCCCAAAAGCACTTATTAGAAAAAGCGAATATTTAAAACATCCTATTTTTAATACTTTGCACTCAGAAACAGAACTAATGAGATACATACGGAAATTAAGCGACAAAGATATTGCTCTTGATAGGGCTATGATTCCACTGGGGTCATGTACCATGAAGCTTAATTCTGCAGCTGAAATGCAGCCAGTAAGCTGGCCAGAATTTTCTCAAATACACCCTTTTGTTCCTCATGATCAGATCAAGGGATATCTTGAATTAATTGATGATTTAGAAAAAATGTTATGCGAGATAACAGGATATTCAGCAATATCCTTGCAGCCAAATGCAGGCTCTCAGGGAGAATATGCAGGCTTATTAGCCATTGATGGTTTTCATAATCGCAATGGCGATTCTCAGAGAAAGATTTGCCTAATTCCTGAATCGGCTCATGGAACAAATCCTGCGTCTGCACAGATGGCTGGCATGCAAGTAATCGCAATTAAATGCGATAAGCATGGCAACGTCGATCTGGATGATCTAAACGAGAAAGCTAATAAATTTTCAAACGAATTGGCTGCCATAATGATTACCTATCCTTCAACTCATGGTGTATTTGAGCCTGGAGTCCAAAAGGTTTGCGATATTGTTCATCAACATGGCGGAAAAGTTTATATTGATGGCGCTAATCTCAATGCCATGGTTGGCCTTTGTAAGCCTGGGCATTTTGGTGGGGATGTTTCTCATTTAAATCTTCATAAAACATTTTGTATACCTCATGGCGGAGGTGGACCAGGTGTTGGCCCTATTGGAGTAGTCGAAGATCTAAAACCATTCTTACCTTCAGATCCTCTGAATTTTTCTGAAGATAGTGCCCTTCCGGTTTCAGCTTCAATGTTTGGGAGCGCATCCATCTTGCCAATTAGCTGGATGTACATGCAAATGATGGGATCCGATGGCTTAAGGAAAGCAACTGAGACTGCAATTTTGAATGCAAACTATATTGCAAAAAAACTATCTCCTCATTACAAAATCCTTTACACCTGTGAAAATGATCTAGTAGCCCATGAGTGCATTTTAGACGTGCGATCATTTAAAGAAGAAGCCGGCATAGAGGTAGATGATATTGCAAAAAGACTTATTGACTATGGCTTTCACGCCCCCACCATGTCATTTCCAGTAGCGGGAACTTTAATGATAGAGCCTACGGAAAGTGAATCACTTGAAGAAATAGACAGGTTTTGTGATGCCATGATTAAGATTAGCAGTGAAATAAAAGACATCGTCAATCAAAAATATGATATCGCAGATAACCCCTTAAAAAATGCGCCTCATTGTGCAGTTGAACTTATCAATTCAGACTGGTCGCATGAATATCCTAGAGAAAGTGCAGCCTATCCTGATGAAGCTTTGTTGAAATACAAGTATTGGCCACCGGTTTCAAGAATAGACAATGTATATGGTGATAGGAACTTGATGTGTTCTTGCCCATCAATGAGTGATTTTCTTGAAGATTAAATCCTAGGCAAATCTAAAATATCCCAACCTCTTTCTTCAGCAATTTGCCTTAGCTGATTATCTGGATTCGTTGCAATAGGATGACTAACGTAGTCTAAGAGAGGGAGGTCATTCACTGAATCTGAATAAAAAAAAGATTCCTTTCCTACCCATTTTTGATCTTCAATCCATTGCTGCACCATTGTTAACTTGCCCTCTTTAAAAGCTGGAGGAAACTCGATTTGATTTGTATAAATCGTTTGATCTTTTTTGACTATTTTGGTTGCGACATAGTCATCAAACCCTAGTCTAGCGGCTGCAAATTTAGCAATGATTTCATTGGTAGCCGTAGCCAGAAGCAAATAATCATTATTCTCATGATGGTGGTGGATTTTTTTAAGAGCAAAGATATTGATCATGGGTTCAAAAACCTCTTTAAAGAATCTTTCCATGGTTTCTTTAATATCTTCTGAGGTTTTCCCCTCATAAAATACAAGTGAAAACTTTCCCCAGTCTTCCATTTCCAGGGTGCCATTTAAATAAGCATCCATATACCTCTGATTAGTTTCTTTGTAGCTATCAGGAATAATATTTTCTTCTGCTAAAAAATTAATAAATCCGAAGTCTGAATCGCCATCTAAAATGGTATTATCTAAGTCAAAAATTGCTAGCCGTTTATTAAACATAATCTATGAAATCAAAATCGTTAAGAAAGAATGTGGGCTTAATTATTCTTAATCATACTAATGAATTACTGCTATGCAAGAGAAAGGGTACAAATGCTTGGCAATTTCCTCAAGGCGGCATTGATAAGAAGGAAACCATAAAGCAAACTGCTATGCGAGAACTTTTCGAAGAGGTTGGAATTCGAGGTTCTGATATTGATATTCTTGCTGTCTCAAACCATTGGTATGAATATATGGTCCCTGGAAAATATAAAAAAAAGACTCCCTCTTTAAAGGGATTTAGAGGACAAAGTCAAAAGTGGTTCTTAGTTAAGTTTAAAAAGCAGGCAAATCCTAACATCTCTTTTGAAAATGATCACTGCGAGGAATTTGATGCATTTCAATGGGTAAATTACTGGTACCCCTTGGGCAAGATTATTTCCTTTAAAAAAGAAGTTTATAAAAATGTCATGTTTGAATTTTTACCAATCTATAACAGTCTCTAATGATTGAGCTTGCGTTATTACTTTTGCTGGGCGTTGTTGCTGGAATAGCTGCTGGGCTTTTGGGGATAGGTGGTGGAATAATTATGGTTCCTGGTCTTATATTCATTGCCAATCTTACAGATCCAGATACAACATTGGGAGTGCATGCGGCTGTTGGTACTTCCTTGGCAACTATTATGTTTACAGGTATTTCATCTGCAAGAGGTCATCATCTTAAAGGTGGAATTGATTACGAAATATTTTATAAACTCACTTCAGGATTAATTTTAGGAGCGCTTGTTGGTGCAGCTATAGCGATAAGCATGGATGCCAAGATGCTCACCTATGTTGTTGTGATATTTCTTTTATTTGCTGGATTCCGCCTATTCTTTCAAAATTATAATTTTACGCTTTCTATGAAAAAAGGTTTCGTGCATCTAGTAATGCATGGTTCGTGGATTGGAATGCTTTCAAGTATGTTGGGTATTGGGGGAGGAACCTTTATTGTGCCTTTATTAAATGCCAAAGGAATAGAGATCAGAAAATCTATTGGGACCTCTGCCATGTGTGGTATTCCAATAGCTATTTTTGGATGCATTGGATTTATATATTTCGGCAAAGGTGGTATCTCAGGTGAATACATCAATTGGGAATCTGCATTCGTGATGGCGCTTAGCAGCATTGTTGGAGCGCGGTATGGTGTAAGATTGGTGTATAAAATTGATCAAGATTACCTTAAAAAAATCTTTGGAATCTTTATTTGCATAGCAGCAGCATTACTTTTAATACGATGATTGTTACCCTTCCAGAATTTTTTAATAATCCGAGCATATTGGAAATAGGGAGCTTTCGTATCCAATACTATGCGCTCACTTGGATCTTATCTGCGGTTTTTATATATCTCTATCTAAAAAAACATCCCATAAAAGAATCGATGCAAATGACGGATGATTCATTGAATGATCTTATTTTTATGTATGGTCTCTTCTTTGGTGCCATGTTAGGTGGTCGAGTTGGGTATATGCTTTTTTATGGGCTTGATCAATTGCTTAGCAACCCGCTTTCGCTATTCTTTGTTTGGGAGGGTGGACTAAGTTTTCATGGAGGATTAATTGGAGTAGTTGTTAGCATAACTATTTTTGCAAAACGGTATGGTTTTAATTTCTGGAAATTAGCTGACATGATTTCTGTATCTATTCCAATAGGATTGTTTTTAGTTCGAATAGGTAATTTCTTAAATGGAGAACTTTATGGCAGGCCCACAGATTCCAACTGGGGTTTTATTTTTCCAACAGATCCTTTTCAACTTCCAAGACATCCTTCTCAACTTTATGAGGGAATCTATGAAGGCATAATTATCTTTGGCCTATTACTCATGGTGCAGAGATTTTGGACCCTAGCATCCGGATCTATATCAGGCCTATTTTTAATTAGCTATGGCCTGGGGAGGTTTATAATAGAGTACTTTAGACAGCCAGATTGGCATATTGGTTTTGTGCTTGGCGATCTAACCATGGGGCAATTACTTTGTATCCCAATGATAATTTTGGGAACCCTAATCTTACTTAGAAAAGAAAATGAAACAGTATCTTGAATTGCTAGAAAAAATACTCTCTGAGGGCTCAGAAAGAGAGGAAAGAACTGGTATTGGCACTCTCTCAATTTTTGGTGCTCAACTTAGGTTTGATTTAAATGAAGGCTTTCCTGCGGTAACAACTAAGAAACTAGCTTGGAAGGGAGTAGTTTCAGAATTGCTCTGGTTTATAGAGGGGTCTGATGATGAAAGAAGGCTGGCTGAAATAAGATTTGGAAAAGAAAGAGGTGAGCTTACTGATCTAGCAAAATATAAAACAATTTGGACAGATAATGCAGATCATCAAGGAAAAAATCTCGGATACGAAAACAATGAATACAAAAAACTCTTGGGTCCAATATATGGAGTCCAATGGAGATCATGGGACAAGCATGATCAATTGCACCAATTAATTCAAAATCTTAAAAGCAATCCAATGAGTAGACGGCATATTCTTAGTGCATGGAATGTTGCTGCAATTGAGAATATGGCGCTGCCTCCATGTCATGTAATGTCTCAATTTTATGTAGACAATCAAAATAGGTTGTCTTGCCACATGTACCAAAGAAGTGCAGATATGTTTTTAGGCGTCCCTTTTAATATTGCAAGTTATGCCCTCTTAACTCATATCCTAGCAAAAATATGTGATCTAAAAGTTGGAGACTTTGTGCATACATTTGGAGATGCCCACATTTATCTCAACTGTATTGAGCAAGTTAAAGAGCAAATAAAACGTAAGCCTTTACCTCTACCAAAACTGCAAATGCCAGAGATCAAGACGCTTGATGAGTTACAAAATGCATCCGTAGATGATTTCGTATTAAATAACTATCAGCATCATGAAGCTTTAACTGCGCCCATGGCAATTTAATGATTATTTCTCACCTTGTTGCTAGATCAGCAAATAATATCATTGGATCCAACAATGATCTTCCATGGTCTCTAAAAGATGATTTATTGCATTTTAAATCGTATACATTACACAAACCCATACTAATGGGCAGGAAGACTTTTGAATCTATAGGCAGGCCATTACCTAATAGAACAAGTATTGTGATAACTAGTAAAAAATTTGAGTCTATGGATGGTGTCCTAACCTCTGATTCAATAGAGGGGGGATTTCAATTAGCAAAAGATATCTTTCCTGAGGAAGTTATTGTAATTGGAGGCGGAGAGATATTTCAGGCAACAATTGAGTTAGCAAATAAGTTGGTAATTTCAGAGGTGGACTGCGTCATCGATGGAGATATTTCATATCCTGATATCAATCTAAGCGATTGGAGAAAAGAACTTATTGGGGAATATGCCAAAAATAATTCCAATGAGTTTGCTTTTAAGATTTTTGCTTACGAGCGAAAAGATTAGGAATTTTGTTCTATATACTCTCTTCTGAGTGCTAGATTCTTAACTCTAACTTCCTCATTCTCTGCATACTTAATCCAGCTGTTTGCAGTTTTCTTAACTTTGGAATCTTCATCACGAGCTGCAATCCTAAATTGCTTTTTAGCTTCATCAAAATTTTCTAACTCAAAGTATGCTTGGCCTAAAACCAATCTAGCCTGAGATGGCTTCTTAAGTTTTCCTTTCTTAATTCCTTCATTGATAGCTCTTACAGCATCATCAAGCTTGTCTTCAACCAAGTAAAGGTTGCCAAGCAAAATAAAGGTTTCGCCTTCTTCAGAAAGCTTGGCAGCTTTCTCAAGAACGGGAATAGCTTTGTCTGTTTCTTGAGCTATACGCCATGCGTCCGCGAGAAGTTTTAGATTCTTTTCGGTATCTTTAACAACTGGTTGAATTTCTTCTTTGCCAGTTTTTTCATTCTTAATAGCAACTTTTTTGTTTTGGCCATTTACTAAGACGGTAGCAGCCCAATAAGGATTTTTGTTTAGTAGCAAAAGTTGGGCTAATGCTAGATACTCCCCTTCTCTATCTAGAAGATCTTGTTCAAATGCAGCCTTAAGAGTAATCATATAATCAACTTCTCTATTCATTTGACCATATACTCCCCCTAGCTGAAGGAAATAAAGTTTCTTTGGATAGTAATTAACTAGGATTTCGTAGATATCTCTTTGCTTTTCAAGAGCAAACTTCTCTGTAACTTTCTTTTGATCTTTAAGTTCAGAGTAACAAGCAGCTAGAAGAACATACCAATTTTCTTTTGGTCTATATTCTTCTACTTCCTCTGCTAATCTAACTGCCTCAAGCATAGCATCTAAAGATTTCTGGTATTCGCTAGTTTGGAAATATGCTTGAGATAACAATGAATAGGATTGCGCAGTAATGTTCTCAACCTCATCCATCCAAGTAAGAATTAGCTCTATACCTTTTGCATAATTTTCTTTTACTAAGTAAAGCTGAGCCAAGGTATAAAGAGAGGCTGTTCTGAGCGGGAGGGTAACCTCAGGCTCGTTGAGAAGCAACTCATATGAGCGCATCGCCTTGTCGTAGTCTTCATCATTAAAATGCAGATAACCCCAATAGTTATACATCACGGAGCGATCATAACTTTTAAAGGTATCTTTATTTAGTTCCATGTCGGTAAGAAGTCTTTTTGCTTCAGTAAAATCAGGGTCTTCTTTACCCTCATCATCTAATCTCTCAAGGGCTTCTACTACATTGGTAATAATCTTTGCAGCTTTACTGCTTAATACCCTTGCTTTCTTATAATTGCCCTTGGTTTTGGATTGGGCTTCTACTTGAGGAATATAAGATATGGCTCCAATACCCATTACTAGAGTGAGAGATAAAAATAATGATCTAATCAAATTCTTCATTAATCTTCCTCCAATATAAAGGTAAATTTATGAGGTACATCGTAAACTTTGACAGCATTACCATCTACTATTTTCGGCTTGTATTTTAGTTTAAGGGCTGCTCTAGAAGCTGCTGAGTTAAAAATACTGCACTCCCTGTATTCAGTTGCCTCATCGGTTGGATCTCCGCACCAGCCCTCCAAAGGAACAACATCTTCAACCGTTCCAGTCTCAGTGATGGTAAAAGCAACAATAGCATATCCCATGATGCCCCTCTCTTGAGCTCGTCTGGGATAAATGGGAGTAACCTTAAAAAGAGGAATATATTCCCCGTCCCTAAAAAAAGATCCGCCAGCTGTAAAATTTGCCTTGGGCTTTGGCAAACTTACATCGACACCAGCAAGAGGTTGCAAGTCAACTTCAGGCTCTGCAATATCATCAGGCTGTTGTTCAGGCTCCTCAGGTTTATCAACCATATCAAGAAGAGTGTCGATATCTCTTTCAGGCATGATAATATCTGCGAGTTTTCTTGAATTATCCGTTTTGATGGAGGAATCCCCCAAAGATATCAAAGCAACCATTAGAAAAAATAATCCTACTGTTATGACCACAGCCATAGTTGCGCTAGCAGCAAACTTATTTATAGCAAAGAGCTTTGCAAAAGGGGCAAACGCAGATTCTATCAACTGCGAACCTTTTGATTTTGGAAGAGTAAAATCAGCCCCTGAACTCATACTTCTTACTTAGGCTCTGATGCCAATGAGATATTAAATACTCCAGCTTCTCTGGCGCCATCCATGACTTTGATTATGGTATCTGCCTGAGCCTTCTCATCTGCTTGGATAACTACAGAACCCTGTGGATTATCTGCTAAGAGCTTGACGACATTGGCTTTAACTTGGCGAGCATCAACTCTTCTGCCATCCATCCATATCTCTCCGGTTGGGCCAACTGCAATTAATATCGCAGCATTTTCCTGAACCTCAGAGGTATTAGAATCAGGTCTATTAATTTCCAATCCTGGTTCTTTAATAAAGTTAGCAGTCACAATGAAGAAAATAAGCATGATGAAAACAACATCCAACATTGGGGTTAGATTAATTTCGCTATCTTCTTCTTGAGCTGCTGTAGAAATTGCGTTTCTTCTCAAGTCCTTCTCCCTTTAGTTTTTAATAACTTCTTTTACCAATAACTCTTCTCTGCTCTTGGCAGAATTTAAGTAAATTTGTGCAAATACTCCACTCAAAGCGGTAGTCATGCCCGCCATGGTAGGAAGCGTTGCCTTAGAAACACCTCCGGCCATAGATCTTGCATCTCCACCGCCAGTGAAAGCCATTACTTGGAATACCTCAATCATCCCTGTAACTGTTCCAAGCAATCCAAAAAGTGGAGCCAATGCTACACAAGTTTGAATTAAAGGCATGTATCTATTGATTTCTTCGTTAGCTTCAGAAATAAGCTTATCTTTAATTTGTGAAGCCCTCCAAGAAGTATGATCTGGTATTGATTTCCATTGAGATTCAATGCCCTTCATAAATTCTTTATGACCAGCATTGAAGTACCAAATCCTCTCTAGGATTAAAGACCACATAAAAAGAGCTAAAAACGCGATTAGCCAAAGGACGCTTCCTCCAGCTGTCATGAAGTCTCTCAATGAATCGAAAGCTTCTGTAATCGCGTACATATTAACTACTAACTCTTATTAGACTTTTCAGCAACAATTCCAGTACTTTGTTCTTCAAGAACATTAATAATTCCTCTTGAAGATGAAGCTGCAAATGAGTGCAGCAATGTTGTTGGAATTGCAACTACTAGACCAAGCACAGTAGTAACAAGAGCTTGTGAAATACCTCCTGCCATAATTTTCGGATCACCCGTTCCAAAGAGAGTGATTTGCTGGAAAGTAACAATCATACCTGTAACGGTTCCCAGCAATCCTGCTAAGGGAGCCACAACAGAAATAATTTTCACAACATTGATGCCTCTCTCAATTGCTGGCCTTTCAGCCATAATAGCCTCAGCTAGTTTCAATTCTAAGGTTTCAATATCTTTGCTTAGATTATCTTTTCCAACCTGCAAGACCCTGCCTAGAGGATTGTCATTGCTTGGTTTATCAGCAGCTTTAGCCTGTTTCTTAACAGCAACACCCATCATATATAGAGTGTAAAGCTTCCAAAGCGCAATACCGATACCAAAGATACCAACAATAATAATAATGTAACCAACTTCCCTACCCTGGTTGACTCTTTCCATGAGGCTAGGAGTTTGAATTAGATTTGCTAGAAGACTTCCACCAGCTGGTCCTGTTGGGTCGACACCAAATTTGACCTGCTCTCCTGCATCTGCATTGGAAAGCTTTTTAGCAGTACTGGTGTATTTTCCATCAGGCTGTTTTGGTAAGAATGCGTATTGCCCTTTAGAAGGAACGTATTCTAAATACTTGCCATCACAAACTGCGTTATACAGACCAACCCTGGTTACAAGGCAAGTTGATGTAGCCCCATCTAAATCGATGACTTCTGTTTCAAATCTGACTACTTCACTACCAGCAACCATTTCTCTTTGGAGTTCATACCAAAGTCTTTCCAACTCAGAAATAGTGGGTAAAACAGTGGCGTCAGCCATTTTGCCGGTCAATTCATTTAGGAACTGCTCTCTTTCTCTACCAAACTGAGCAGCTGTTAAGGACTCAGAAAATAGAGCGCTAGCTTCTCCAGCGGTACTCTGTAAATGGCCAAATAACTCTGTTAATGAACCTAGCTCTTTCTTATAAGCAGCCTCTTTAACTTTGAGAATCTCTTCATTGTTTTTGTACTCTGCTTCTAGCTCATCAGCAATTCTCTCTTGTCTGGCAAGCTCCCTTTTTTCTGCTGCAAGAATGGCAGCTTGCTTGTTTTTGTCTGCCATAAACTCTTTTTCTCTTTGAGAATTTGCGTTTTGCTCAGAAGTTCTTCCTTGTTTAACCAATTCAAGAAGTGATTGGATAGTTGTTGGCTCTCCCTCAGCGCTGTTGCCATTATCTTGAGCATAAGTTAGGCCGACAAAACCCAGAGCAAGTAGAAGTGTTAAATATTTTGTATTCGTTTTCATTAGCCTTCACCTCCAGCGGTAACTGGCAATACCAACATATCAATTGGAGCTAGTTTTTGCGCCATTCTAATGCCATCTCTAATTTGTGTTCTGTAACTTCCAGATAGCTCTTCCCATGAACCAGATTCAGGATTCCAAAAGCCGGTTTGTCTTTCATCCTTGGTTTGGTAGAACATGCCCAATCTTCCAACCCTTAAAATGTTTACTACAACTTCTTGATCATCAAGCACGATAGTATCCTCATACGCATCCAATTTACGTCCATACTCCGCCTCGATATTAAAGGCTTCAAGTATTTGCCTGACTTGTTCTGAGGAAGTTACCTTTGGATTTGAAAGGGAAGACCTAACAAGGTCAACTCTCTCGAGCCTCTCTTCTAGATGAAAAGGAGTATCTAAACTGATGTACTTCTCTAAACCTTCAAGCATTCTTTGAGCCAATGGTGGGATCTGTCTTTGCATGATAACAACCTGTACAAGCTGTTCATCGTATTTATCCATTAGATCAAGTTGGGCTTGAATTTGAATTCTTTTTTGTGCGTTGTATAGCTTTAAGCCTTCAACTTGTTTTGATACAACCTTCCACTCATTAACAATTTTATCTGTTGCTGTTTCAGTAGCATCAATTCTTTCTTGTGATGCGGCAGAAAGCCCTGAGTTGTCTCTACCAACTTCTAGTACTGCTTCCATTTCGGAGGCAAGAAGTGGAAATGATAGACACGTTAATAATAAATATTTTTTTGGTGACATAACACGACCCCTATTTTTGAGAAAGCTATTCTATCAATCATTATTGATATAAGAAAGCTTAGATTATTTTAATTGATTTTTAGGAAAGGGAATAATTTTGGTGTCTTTTTTACATATTCTTTATAAGCTTCTTCATGACCCCACTTTTTATTGCCTCTGAGCTCCAATAGTCTGACCCCGCTAACATAATTAAGTAAGATAAAAGTAAACACGGGAGAGGAGATGGCTGCATAAATTTCATTGCCAACAAGAAAATCTAGCGACATTACACTGATTCCAAGCCAAAGCATGATTTCCCCAAAATAATTAGGATGCCTGCTATAAGCCCATAAGCCAGAAGTTATAAACCTATCCTTATTTTCAGGTAGTGCCCTAAATTTACTTTTCTGAGAATCTGAAACAACCTCAGTGCAAAATCCAAAAATGAATATAAACATGCCAATGTAAAATATATTTGATACAGCGGCTGCTTCACTATTTAAGGCTATGAAGGCAGGCATAGCACATAAGGAAACCCACATTCCTTGAAGCGTCCATGTCATAAAGAATTGGGTTGGTTGCTTTTTAATGGAATCAAAACGTTTATCACCATTATCTTTATGGACTCGGCTAAATAAGAAATATCCCAGTCGCATGGCCCAAAACAGAATAGAGGCTAAGATAATAAATTTATAAATACTCATCCCTGTTCCCATGGCTCCAAAATAAAAAGCCAACAACGAAACAGAAATATAGGTCAAACTTCCTGTGAGGTCATAAAATTTTTCAGTGTTATATAGCCAAGCGGGAATGAACATAGTCCACTGAATTAAAAAACATAAGCATATTAAGGACAGCAATGTTGCCTCATTGCTCAAAAATGAGGCATAGGAAATTGATAGCAAAAAGACTGCCAAAGAGATAAATATATTAATAACGGCTTTCATTGCTATTGCCAACCGCAAGATCTGTTCGCATTTTTATCATCTAGCCAATCTTTCAGGGGCTGATAATAATTTAATAATGCTTTGCCACTTAGCTCTCTGGTGCCTGTTAGAGCCTCTAATGCACTCTGCCAATCTTTGCTTTGGCCCAGGGAAAGCATAGCTCTAAGCTTTTCTCCAGCAATTTCATTGTTATAAATAGAGCATTCATGCAGCGGTCCTTTGTGCCCTATTTGCTGGCAAAGAGATTCATGGAATTGGTACTGTAAAATCCTAGCTAAATAGTATCGAGTGTATGGGGTATTAGCTGGAATATGATATTTTGCTCCGGGATCAAAAGCATCCTGATCTCTGGGTATCGGAGAAGTTATCCCTTGATACTCTTTTCTTAAATCCCACCAACTTGTATTAAGATCCTCAACTCTAGTGGTGCCATCAAAGACCCCTGCTCTCCAGCGATCAAGCATGAGAGTCCATGGAACTGCAACCACTCCATCTAGTGCCTGCTTCATCAATAACGCAATGCTGTCTTTGGATGCTTGCTCAGCATCTTCTTCGCTGATAAAGCCAATCTGATAGAGATAATCTGGAGTAATAGATAGGGTGAGCAAGTCTCCAACCGCTTCATGAAATCCATCATTCGCCCCACCCTCGAAAACACTGGGCAAATGATTGTATGCTTGGTAGTAGAAAATGTGGCCAAGCTCATGATGAATAGTGGCAAAGTCCTCCGCATTTTTTTCAATACACATTTTGATTCTAAGATCCTCCATAGAATCTAGGTTCCAGGCAGAAGCATGACATACCACATCTCGATCAGCTGGCTTAACAAATAGTGAGCGCTCCCAGAAGCTTTGGGGCAGCGATTGAAATCCAAGGGAAAGAAAGAAATCTTCAGCAATCTCTACCATATCAATTTCTGTGAGATTCTTTTCTTGGATAATTGCAGTCAAATCAATAGATGGCTCTTTTTGAGTATTTTCCTCATAAACCAAATCGTAGATATTGGCCCAGGATTGACCCCACATATTTCCAAGAATATGGGCAGGAATAGTGCCATCGGTAGGCATGAGATCGGATCCGTATTCCTCCATTAATTCATATCGAGCATGGCACTGTAAGGCATCGTAAAGGGGCTTTAATTCCTGCCAGACTCTTTCGGTCTCATCTCTAAAATCCTCTGCGGGCATATCGTACTTACTAAACCAAAGCTCCGTTAAACCTGCGTACCCGAGATCTTTAGAGCCTTGATTGCCAATATCAATCATTCTTAAATATTTATCTCGCATAGGTGTGCCAATATTTCTCCACCCATCCCAAGCCTTCAATAGCTCTTGATAGTTCCTAGAATTATCAATTACTGATTCAAAGGCCTCTAAATCCCAGCAATCTTCAGCTGAAAAACAGTGTTTGCCTGATCCATACATAGCTTCAAGTTCAGTTGAGATATCAGCCAACTCTGAAGCCAAATCATCATTTAAAGGAGATGGCATAACAAATGAACTTTTAATTAAGCTGAGCTGTCTTCTAATAGATTCTGAAACCTCAACCTCGTCAAATGTTGCAGCTTCCCGCGCTCTCTCAAGAGCTAAAAGTTGAAAGCGCTTGCCAAAATCAGCTACTACTTTCTGTGAGTCATAAGTGATAAAATTTGAACCTATCCAATAGGCTGAGCTTGCTGTTGGACCAAGTGCTGCATCTTGTGCTTCAACTTTATTAAGAAACTCAATGGCATCTTGTTCAGTGAGCTGAGTACTTGGTTGAGAACATGCAATGATAATTAATACAGGTAAAACGCTTAGTAACTTTTTCATAAATATCCCCTCGGAGGATCAAGATAGCCCCAAGATATGAAAATTTCAACAAATCAATTTAAAAACGGATTAAAGATCCTGATAAATAATCAACCCTGCTCTATCTTAGAGCATGAATTCCATAAGCCCGGAAAAGGTCAAGCCGTTATGAGGGTAAGGTACAGAAACTTAATAACCAGCAAAGTTATTGATAAGACCTTTAAATCTGGAGAATCCGTGGAACAAGCAGATGTGGTTATCAAAGAAATGGACTATCTTTATAACGATGGTGAGTTTTGGTTTTTTATGGATCCGGTTAGCTTTGATCAAGTTCAGGTGAATAACACAATTATGGAAGAAGCCTCTAATTGGCTAATGGGCCAAGAAAGGTGTGAAGTAACTACCTGGAATGATGACATTATTTCTGTTGAAGTGCCTGCAATAGTCGAATTAAAGATATCTGAATCAGAGCCTGGCGTAAAAGGAGATACTGTTTCAGGAGCGACAAAGCCAGCTACCCTAGAAACAGGGATAGTTATCCAGGTCCCTTTATTTGTAAATGAGGGCGAAGTTATTAAAGTCGATACTCGTAAACGAGAATATGCAGGCAGAACATAAGAGCATCCTATCTCTTATTAATTCGGGGATAGCAAGCGCTTTAAAAAATGAATTTAAGGCTGATCAAAGCCAAATTGAAAATATTCTTAAAAAAACTACTGTTTCCATTCCGGACGATATTTCAAACGGACACTGGACTTCTAATATTGCTATGGTGAGCGCTGGGATTTTAAAAAGCTCCCCTAGAGATTTAGCCAATGAAGTTATTAAAGTATTTGCAGAAAATGAGGTATTTGAAAAAATTGAAATTGCAGGACCAGGATTCATCAATTTCTTTTTGACATCTGAATCCCTGTTAAGGCAGACGGAATATTTACATGAGCAATTCCTAGAAACCATCAAACACATTAACCCAAGGAAAATACTCATTGAATTTGTATCAGCAAATCCTACCGGTCCCTTGCATGTTGGGCACGGACGAGGAGCCGCTTATGGAGATGCCCTAAAACGAATGCTTGAATTAGTAGGTCATAGCGTTACCACGGAATACTATGTAAATGATGCTGGAAGACAGATGGATATTGTTACAGCAAGCATTTTGTTGCGGTCTGCCAATATCGGTGCTGAAGATTTTCCTTCAGCTTGTTATCAGGGTGAATATATAAAAGCTATCTCCGCAGACATTGTCCTCACCCCTGATGAGTGCAAAACAATTGAAGACTTCCTGAAAGATCTGCCCGCAGATGAAGATGAGGCAATTGATAAAATATGTTTAGATCTCAAGAATCTCTCAAAGATTTGGGACTCCGCAAAAAATATTGGTTTGCAATCCATCCTGGGTCTGATTAAGAAAGAATTATCTGATCTTGGTGTAGATTTTGATGAATGGTTTTATGAATCATCTTTGGGTGGGCTGGACGATAGTTCATCCTTGTTAAAACAAGCGCTTGAGCAAAGTATAGACACCGCGGGATATGAAAAAGAGGGAGCATATTGGCTACGCTCAACAGATTATGATGACGATAAGGATAGAGTGCTGATTAGGAGGGATGGGAGAGTAACCTATTTAGCATCAGATGTTGCTTACCATAAAAATAAGTTAGATCGCGGATTTGATCAGCTCATAAATATATGGGGAGCAGACCATCATGGATATATTAAAAGAATTGAAGCTGCCATAGAATCTGTGGGTTACTCCAAGTCATCTCTGTTAGTTTTATTGGTCCAGTTTGCTAATCTATATGAAGATGGCAAAAAGCTTAAGATGTCTACTAGATCCGGTACATATTATGATTTAGGCAGTCTTATTGAAATGGTTGGAGCCGATGTAACAAGATTTTTCTACCTTGCTAAGCAAGCCGATCAACATCTAGACTTTGATGTTTCCTTGGCAAAAAGCGAATCAAAAGATAATCTCTACTACTACATCCAATATGCTCATGCGCGCATATCATCGCTGGAAAAAAAATATGAAGCTGCAATGGGATCATTGCCAAGCTCAATAAGCGCAAATGAATGTCCAGAAGCTCTCATAGAAATAATCCAAATGCTTATGAAGCATGCGAGCACCCTGCTTAATTCGGTAGAGAGGTATCAACCTCATTTACTCATTTATTTCTTAAGAGAGCTTGCCCAAAAGGTTCATCAATTTTATAACGAAGTAAATGTGCTCAAAGCAAGCCCTGAAGAAGCAAGCACTTATATGTTTGTTTTGCTGCAAGCCAAGCAAGTTATTGATCAGTCCTTGGGTCTTCTTGGAATTCAAGCAAAAGAACAAATGTAATGAAGGACTTTGCTGGTAAACAACATAAGCGCAAGCAAGCACATAAAGCATCCCCAAAATTTAAAACTGCTAAAAAAAACATCTCTCCAATAAACCTCAGAACAGGCTTAATTATCATTGGGGCAATAGCAGTATTTGTCTTGACTGTTTTTAAGACAATGGAAACAGACATTTCATCGATTTATACGCAGGAAACTAAAACTACTATTGAATTTACTTTTCCATCAGATCTAGAAAAGAATTGGGTGCTTGCTGAAATTGATGAAAAATTAACTACCGAATCATGCGAGTATTTGTTGCAAGTAGAGACTTATGGAAAAAATATTTATGCTCAGGAACTTGTGAACACTATGTTCACTTTAGAATTGAATGCTTACATTGAAAAAGCATTCAGCCCAGCATCTCCAGGACAGACTTTCTATAGAGTGCTGAGCGGGCCCTATCCAAACAAATCATCTGTAAATAATGCAAGGGAGAGGCTTATTAAAAATGGTTCAAGACCATTAATACTGACTAGATGCAAAACAAAATGACTGCGTTTGAACAATTTCATGGTGATCTAGTTGCTGCTGCCTCTGACCTGGGAAAATCAACCCCTCTATTAATCGCTGTTTCAAAAAAACAGTCTTTGGAAAAAATGCACCATGTTTATGAACAAGGACAACGTCACTTTGGCGAGAACTATGCGCAAGAATTATTGCATAAGGCTAATGAAATGCCAGCCAACTGTTGTTGGCATTTTATTGGGCCGGTGCAAAGCAATAAGATAAAAATTATTGCTCAGCATGCAGACTGGATTCACAGTCTGTCAGACTTAAAACACGTGCAAAAGTTGGAAACAGAGCTGCAAAAATTAAATAGAACTATCAACGCACTTATTCAAATAAATGTAGATAGTGAAGAATCTAAGTCTGGTATTACCAAAGAAGAGGATTTTATTGAATTAGCGGAAAAATTGGTGCGTTCCACTAAAATTGGTCTTAAAGGAATTATGATGTTACCGAAGCTTCATAAATCAGAGAGCGAACTTGAGCATCTTGCAGCTGAAATAAAAAGGTATAAAGCACTTCTTAACAGTATTGGATGTCAAAACTGTGAGATTTCATTGGGCACATCCTCTGATTATCGTGAAGCTTTAAAGATTGGATCTACAATGATTAGAGTTGGGGAAAAAATATTTGGAAAAAGAATTTAACAAAATAATCTTCTTTGGTGCAGGGAATATTGCCCAAGCAATCATGCTTGGCCTATTGGAGGCAAAAACTTCTAGCACTAAATTACTGGCGATTAACAAAAATCCTATGCATGATGTTTTCTTAAGAAAACATGCTATCAAGAAAATTTTTCCAAAGGACCTAGGTAAGCTTAATCATCCTAATAATATATTGTTGCTAGCCGTAAAACCAAAGGATATAAATATTGCTGTTGATCAGCTGCGATTTTCTGGTTATGAGGGAACTGTTTGCAGTTTGGCAGCAGGAGTAAGTTTGAGAAAAATATCGCAATTACTTGGCTCTGATTCTGTGGTAAGAGCAATGCCAACAACAGCTTCAGCCTTTGGACTAGGAACTACTGGGATATATTCAGATAAAGCAAGAGGACAAAAAACTAAATTAATAAAAAAGCTATTTGACAAAATTGGTGTAACTTTAATCCTTAAAAAGGAAAAAGATATGCATGATTTCACTGCCGTTGTTGGCAGCGGCCAAGCATTTCTCATGCAGCTTCTTAAAGAATATGAAAGGGGTTTGGCTTCCCTAGCTGATCAAAAAAAGAATAAAGCCATAATCAAAAATCTTCTAAGGTCTTTATTTCTTCAATTTGAAATGTATGGCTTTGAAAAAGCAATTAAGAAGATTGCCTCTAAAAAGGGAACGACTGAGGCTGGATTGGTTACACTACATAAGCTTGGGGGTAATAAGATGTTAAATGAAACCTTTAAGGCCACCAAAATTAGATCTCAAGAGATAGAAAATGAATTCAAGTAACTTATTAATATATTTGGTTTTAAATTTGCTCTCATCAGCATTTTTAGCTTTGTTTATCTTGAGAGCATTTAGAGCCAATTATTTCAATCCTGTGGTTAAATTTTTTGTTACTTATTTTGAAAATCCAAAACAAAAATTATTGCCCTTCTTGCCTGCTCTTGTATCTTCTTTACTTTTAGCACTTGTATTTAAATTTATGGCAAATAGTTTCATCTATGATGTTCAAAACTATTACAAGGTAGTTGTTTTTAGCTTGGTTGGTTTAATAAATCTTTTTTTTAGACTTATTTTTTATATTGTGGTTGCATCGGTTATCTTGAGCTGGGTAGCAAGAGGATCACGCCACCCAATGATCGATCTGGTAAATGAGATTTCAGATAAGTCTTTAGCGCCTATTAGGTCTATTATTCCAAGTTTTGGAGGCCTAGATTTTACTCCAATATTTCTTATCTTAATTCTTAATTACGCTAACAGTGTGATGATAGATATTGTTAGAATGCTTGCCCAAAACATATAAAAGTATATAAATGAAAATCGAGCAATGCTCCTTTAGATATGAGGACAAATTTAGTCTCCTTAATGGTGAATCCATAGAAGGATTTGAACTGGTTTATGAAACCTATGGAGAGCTAAATGCCGAAAAAAATAATGCAGTGCTGGTATGTCATGCATTTTCTGGAAGTCATCATGCAGCTGGAGTAGATCCAACTACTGATAAGCCAGGCTGGTGGCATGAGTTTATTGGCCCAGGAAAAGCTATTGATACAGATAAATACTTCGTTGTGTCGCCAAATAATCTTGGGAGTTGTTATGGCTCAACTGGACCTCTTACAGTTAATAATGTTACCGGCAAGCCATATGGATCAAGCTTTCCTGCCTTAGATGTATACGATTGGGTGGCCTCTCAAGATCTTCTTAGAGAAAATCTTGGAGTCAAAGCTTGGGAAATGGTTTTAGGAGGAAGCCTTGGGGGGATGCAGGCCCTTGAGTGGAGTATTTCTTTTTCAGGCAAGATTAAAAAAGCTGGAATTATTGCTGCTACTGCATTGGTAAGCTCTCAAAATATTGCACTTAATCAAGTAGCTCGTGAGATTATTAGAAAAGATATTGCCTTTGAAAATGGTGATTATCTATTAGCTAATAAGAAACCAAAAGATGGCCTCAAGGTTGCCAGAATGCTGGGTCACATAACCTACCTTTCTGAAACTAATTTTAAAAATAGGTTTGGCAGAAAATTGCAAGATGCAGAAAATAAAATTGATGAAAATATTGATTTTGAGGTTGAAAACTATCTTCGCTATCAAGGAGAAAAATTCTCAGAGTATTTTGATGCAAATTCTTACATCCTGTTAACCAAGGTCATGGATACCTTTAATCCTGCTGCGAGATTTAATAATAATATTGTCGAAGCGCTTAAGAATTGCATAGCTAAGCTTCTTATTCTTAGTTTTGATGACGATTGGCTTTTCCCGACTCAGTACAGCAAAGAATTGCATCTTGCCGCTATTAAGGCTGGAGTTCATAGTTCTTTCATTGAGCTTTCTGGGCAACATGGACACGATAGTTTTCTATTCACCTCAGATGACTACACCTCAGCAATTTCAAACTTTTTAAATCATGCATAAAAACATTGAAAGAGAGATTCTCAATCTCATTTCCTCCGGTGCCAAGGTATTAGACTTGGGTAGCGGTGATGGCGCCTTGCTAGCAAAATTAGCTGAAAAAAATATTGAGGGTCATGGAGTTGAAATCGATTCAAAAAGATTGATAGTATCATTGTCCAAAGGGGTGTCTGTAACCCAAAAAGATATAGATAGAGGTCTTTCAGAATTTAATAATTTAGGTTTTGATTTTGTGGTCATGGCAAACTCTATCCAGTGTTTAAGAAGACCGCATGAGGCATTGAATAATATTTTTGAAATTGCTAATGAGTGTGCCGTTACCATTCCTAATTTTGGGTTTTGGAAAATAAGGCTAAAGTTACTAAAAGGTGTCATGCCAGTATCAAAATCATTGCCAGCAAAATGGTATGAGACCAAAAATATTCACTTATGTACTATCAAAGACTTTGAAGAATTGTGCTTTGAAAAGAAAATCACAATTAAGAAGAAATTCTATTTCAACGAAAACTATATGCCTTTAAATAGCGTATTGATTTCTAGAGCCAATCTCTTTGCTGCTGAGGCTGTCTATCATCTTGAAAAACAATGATCCTATTTACCTGGCAACGGGTAACCCTGGAAAAGTCAACGAATTTAATGGCATGCTTTCAGGTTATCAAATTCATAGTTACAAAGAGCTAATTAATGCCGATCTTCCAGAAGAGACTGGATCAAGTTTTGTAGAAAATGCCATGATAAAAGCTCGATTTGTTTCCTCTTATACCGAAAGAAAGGTGTTGGCAGATGACTCGGGACTGATTGTTCCTGAATTAAATTATTGTCCCGGAATTAAATCTGCAAGATTTGCAGGCGACAATGCATCCGATAGAGAGAATAGAGAAAAGTTACAGCGCCTCATAGCAGGATTAGAAGTGGAATTTCTTCCTGCATACTTTATCTGTATTCTTGTGCTCATAAGATTCCCCAAAGATCCTCTTCCAATAATAAAAACAGGGAAAATGCATGGATATGTTTCTGTCCATGAGCAAGGCGATAAGGGCTTTGGATATGACAAAATGTTTTACCTTGATAATAAAGTCGATACTCTTGCATCAATTGATGCGACTAAAAAGAACTTAATTAGTCATAGGGCCAAAGCCGTTAAGAAGCTTCTTGCAGCTATTTGATGGTATCTAAATTTCCACTAAGCCTTTATATCCATCTTCCATGGTGTGAGAAAAAATGTCCGTATTGCGATTTTAATGTCACTACAAATATTCCAGATAACTTCTCAAACTTTAGTAAGGCTCTTATTGATGATTTGGAAGCATCCAGCGAGTGGATTCAAAATAGAAAATTTTCAAGTATTTACTTTGGGGGTGGGACTCCCTCCTTAGCAGACCCAAGTTTGCATGAAAGTATCATTAAATGGCTAACAAAAAATCATTTAGCACAAAGCGATATCGAAATTACCCTAGAGTGCAATCCAAAAGAAACTAATTTACAAAATCTTAATAGATTTATGGATATTGGAATTAATAGATTTTCTTTAGGAATACAAAGCTTTGATGAAGGGGTTTTGAAAGACTTAGGAAGGAATCATACATACAAAGAATCTTACAAAGCCATCGAAGAACTAGAGAAAATTAGTTCCAGAAAAACTATAGACCTCATGTATGGTTGTCCAAATCAAACCTTGGAAAAAGCAGCAAAAGATATTGAGGTTTTCAGTAAAAGCAACATCAAGCATCTTTCCTATTATCAATTAACTCTTGAGCCTAATACGGTCTTCTACTCAAGATCACCCAAATTACCCAGCGAAGACGAGATTGAGGCAATAGAAAGCGCTTGCAAAGGTATCCTTAATAATAAGCTGTTTTCTCAGTACGAAGTATCCTCGTGGTCCAGAGGAAATGACCTTTCTACTCACAATCTCAACTACTGGAATTACGGAGATTACTTAGGCATTGGACCAGGATCTCATAGCAAAATTTCAATTGAAGAAAAATCTATAAGATTTACAAAGCTTAAAAAAGTCTCTTCATATATTGAAGATCAAGCGCCCAAGCTTATGCAATCTATTGAGGGCAATGAACTAGATATGGATATTGCCATGAACTTTTTCCGCTTAAAAAATGGTCCTGATGTAGAAAAGATAGAAACCTATCTTCAGCTCTCAAATGAATTCTTAAATAAGTGTAAAAATGCTCAAAAAGAAGGATTATTGCTTAAGGATAAGCTTGTCCCAACGCAAAAAGGCTTCAATTACTTAAATGAATTGATAGCTTTATTTTAAAAAAGAAATCTTAAAGTTTGTAATTGTTCTTCCTTCTTGTGCGGCTCTCTTTGCAAATCTTGTAACAAAGCTTGTTTCAGGATGCTTTCCCTCCGTGAATCTCAAGTCAATCGCAACATTTTGAAGCTCTCTGATGGTCTCAGCATAATTCTCCCAATCAGTTGAAATAAATATTTCCGCATCTTTCTTTAAATGGGGCTTGAGAACTTTAAAAAAGAAAGGGTTTATTAATCGCCTTTTGTGATGCCTGGCTTTTTGCCAAGGGTCGGGAAACATAACAAAAACTTTATCGAATATAGGTTTATCACTCGCAACGATTAAATCTCTTATATCTCCATCAAAAATCCTTACTGAATCTATGCTGTTGGACTTTAATTTACCAATAAGGCTTCCAATCCCGCTTTTATATACCTCTGAGGCAATGATTTTATGATTTTCAAATTGATCTGCTAGAAAAATTGTGAAATCGCCATCCCCGAAACCAATATCTAAAATAGCTTCAGAATTACCAATGAAATCCGAGCAATCTGATAATGAATTAACTTGGTAGGAAGAGAGGCTCTTAATATTATTTTTCTGGGACTCGGTTATCCTTCCCAATCTTTTAACAAAGCTAGGGAGATATTCTTTACTCAATTAAACCTTCGGTTGGAGAGGATGCATTTCCATACTCGGTTTTTTGCATTCTTCCAGCAAGAAATGCTTTTCTACCTGAAATTACAGCATCTTTCATAGCTTCAGCCATCAAGATAGGATCCTTGGCTTTTGCTATCGCAGTGTTCATCAATACTCCTTCACAACCTAGCTCCATGGCAATAGCAGCATCCGATGCTGTGCCCACTCCTGCATCTACAATGATGGGTTTAGAAGAGTTTTCTAATATTATTGAAATAGTATGAGGATTTACTACTCCCAAGCCTGAGCCAATAGGCGATGCCAGAGGCATAACAGATACGCAGCCCATATCATCTAATTCTTTACAAAAAATAGGGTCATCGGAACAATAAACCATTACCTCAAAACCATCTTCAATAAGGGTCTTGGCAGCAGAAATTGTATGAGTCATATTAGGGTACAAAGTCTTCTGCTCCCCCAGGACCTCTAGTTTTACTAAGTTGTGGCCATCCAGCAATTCTCTTGCAAGCATGCATGTTCTTATAGCATCTTCTGCATTAAAGCACCCTGCAGTATTTGGAAGTATGGTCCACTTATCTGGGCTGATAAATTCTAATAAGTTTGGTTCGTCAGCATTTTGCCCAATGTTAGTTCGTCTAATAGCAACCGTAACTATTTCGGCCCCAGAAGCAATAATTGCATCCCTGGTCTCTTCGAGATCTTTGTATTTTCCAGTACCAACTAATAATCTTGATGAAAAAGATCTGCTTCCTATTTGCAAAACTTCACTCACTAGCCACCACCAACAGCATGAACGATTTCTATAACTGCACCCTCTTCAATTAAGGTAGATGCATGCAGCGATTTTGGAATAATTTCTCCGTTCATTTCAATTGCAAATTTCTTTTTAGTAAGCTCTAAATCAGAGGCTAATTCTGCAAGGCTTTGCCCTGATGTCTTTTGAATTAGTTCTCCGTTTAAATGAAATTTAATTGCTGGCATTAGGCAGCATTCGACATTGCAGACTTAAGTTTTTTCAGGGCTGCATTCTCAATTTGTCTTATTCTTTCAGCAGAAACTTCGTATTCTTCTGCTAAATCATGGAGAGTAACCTTATCTTCTGAAAGGTATCTTCTAAAGATAATATCTTTGCTTCTCTCATCTAGAGTTGAAATAGCTTCGGCTAGCTCTTGCTGGTTATGAAGATTGAATTCCTCTTCAGCAACAATATCTTCTGGGTTGTATCTTTTATCTTCTAAGAAGTGAACAGGAGCAACTGCTGCGCTCTCATCATCGTCTGGCGGTCCATCGAAAGATGCGTCTCCAGCAGAGAGCCTATTTTCCATGTGGTAAACATCTTTAACATCCACGTCTAGATCTTTAGCAATTTGCTCAGCTTCATCTTTTGTAAGCCACTCAAGACCTTTCTTTTTACTGCGTAAGTTAAAGAACAACTTCCTTTGCGCCTTGGTAGTCGCAATTTTGACCATTCTCCAATTTTTTAGAATATATTCATGAATTTCTGCCTTGATCCAATGGACAGCAAAGGATACGAGTCTTACTCCCTTGTTGGGATCAAATCTATCCACTGCTTTCATTAAGCCAACATTGCCTTCTTGGATAACATCGGCAATGGGTAATCCATAGCCAGAATAGGATCTTGCAATATGGACTACAAAGCGAAGATGAGATAAAACCAGCTGTCTTGCAGCATCTAAGTCATCGTTCTCATACAGCTTGAAGGCAAGCTCTTTTTCTTGTTCAGGAGTTAGGATAGGAATGGAATGCACGCAAGCAAGATAGGATTCAATATCCTTTCCTGGAGTTTGCAGCTCAATTTTTTGTAATTCAGTACCCATTTTTATCTCAAAAATCCCGTAGGATGCGAGATTTTAGCTAATTTTAGCAATTTTAGCTAAATTCATTAAAAATTTTGCCAACTTCTGTGATATCAACGGATGCCCCAAAAGCGACAAAGTATGGATTTAAGATGGTATCTTTTTTACCGTATTCAAGGGTTTTCATTGAAGAAATATCAAGAATGTCTCCGCCTGCAGCTAAAAGGATGGCGTGAGCTGCTGCTATATCCCATTCGCTGGTAGGACCAAATCTAGGGTAAATATCTGCATCTCCTGTAGCTAACATACATATCTTTAGCGAGCTACCATATGACTTATATTGGTGATCAATGCCCTTTTCTTTCAAAAAAGCTGCAAAAGTTGTGTCTTGGTCTGTCTTATGACTTTTGCTACCTACAACTCGTAAAAGTTTGGGTAAATCGCTTGTATTTGAAAGCGCTTGGTGTTTAACAGTATTCGATGTCCAGACTAAATTCATAGCGGGAGCACCCACAAAGCCATAAACGGGTATTCCGTTAGTAATGAGGGCAATATTAAGCGTGAATTCATTTGATTTATTAATAAATTCTTTTGTGCCATCGAGCGGGTCTATAAGCCAAAACTCCTTGGGTATGGAGGATGGATATTTTTCCTCTTCTGACAGTACTGGAATATCTTTGGTAATGGATTCTAAGCCCAGCTTGATGGCTTGATGCGATAGCAAATCTGCAACAGTAACTGGAGAATTATCTTCCTTTGACTTGGTTTCCAAATTATCTGAATGATAAACATCCATGACTTGTTTGGCCGCAGAGTTATAAATTGGATAAATTAATTCGTCTAGTGAATCGATAATGGGTAATGCCATTAATTAATTGTACAAGTTTCTTTGTTTGCTAATGAAGTAAGTTTTGTGAAAATTTCAGTTTGATCCATTTTTCCAGCAAAAGCCTCTGCTCCTGGCCCATATGCATAAATCCCTATCTGATTTAGAGAGTGCTTATCTGTATTCCAACGACTGTAAACAAAGTCATCCTTTTGACCCAATACAGTTAGACCTCCTGTCTCATGATCGGAAGAAACAACTACAAGAACATCATCCCTTTGCGAAGCATAGTCAAGGACAGTATTAACTGTTGCGTTGAAATCCTCTAATTCTATTAGCATTGCCTTCAAATCGTTATCGTGCGATGCCCAGTCAATTTGACTACCTTCTGACATTAAGAAAAATTTACTGCAAGGACTGTCTTGATGAAGATAATCTAAGGCAACTTTAGTCATCTCAAGCTGAGAAGGGCCCTCTCCCCTATTAATGCCATCCTCTGCAAAAAGCCCAATGACTCTCCCAGTTTTGAATGCAGCGCCGGGAATTTTATCCAAATCAAAAAAGAAGGTCGCATCTTTGGAATCATCTAAATTAAAAAATTCTTTTCCGCCACCAAGTGCAATATGAATGTTCGAATTGACTAATTGGGAAGCGATCTCCTCTTCCTCGTAACGACTTCCAACATGAGCATAATGTGCAGCTGGGGTTGCATGAGTTATGGATGATGTTGCCACCAAGCCTGATAAGAAACCATGCTCCTCGAGCACCTCAGAAATATTAGGGACACTCCTTTGGGCAGGATCCACTCCTACAAATCTATTGATTGTGCTAGTTCCTGTGGCCCAAGCTGTAGCGGAAGCAGCAGAATCAATATTCAGCGAATTATAAGAGTGATTAATAACTGTTCCTTGTATTGGCATCCTATCAACTGCCATATTAAATTCAGATCCACCCATCGTAATTCTACCGATTTGAGTATGGTTAATTCCCATCCCATCTCCAATGAGGAGTATTATTTTTAAGGGATTTTTTGAATAAGAATTTTGCTCAAGTTTCGTGGGCGATGAATTATTACTAGGTCCAATCAATGTTTTATCAATGGATTTTTGAAAAAAAACAAAGCAAGCAACAGCAATTATTAGTACGGAAGTAATAATCAAAAATTTATTTTTCATCTAACGCTTGTCTTCGAATATCCGAAATAACTGATCTTGGTTGATTGAAATCATAATTATAAAGTGAGCCTTCCCAATCACCATAGGTAGGATTTT
>VMBT01000341.1_pt1 | contig 31008 bp, 24 predicted proteins | sample 4404301 | NCBI WGS metagenome assembly VMBT01 (sample SAMN12238535, study PRJNA552566) | marine metagenome | isolation source: Coastal seawater | place: USA: coastal Georgia, Sapelo Island | collected 2008-08/2009-08
TATTTCCCAAGCCTCACACCAGGTTACTTCTCCTTCGCTTTGTGCAGATGGATGTGGAGTGTTCCAAATTAGAGGGAAACCATCTGGTGCAGGGATTTCATCTCGAGCTTCTCCTCTCCTCCAGGATTCTAGCCTAGGGCCGCCATTCGCAGCCATACATTTCTCGACTTCATCGAGATGCATCTTAATTCCTTCATGAATCATATCTAGACATTCTTGAGATTCAATATCCTCCAAAGAACCCGCTCTATTCTGGGTGGATTGCCAATCTTCAACTGCAGCATCCCAGCATTGGTCAAAGTGAATCTCCACTCTACCCAAAGCCCAATGCATTAATTCTTCACGGTTTTTTGGCCTATCATCCACATCCAGTGGATTCAGTCTTGTAGCCATCCAATTCCCGGTATCCTCCCAATCAGGAGCGCCATCCTCATTCAATGGAGAAATCAAACTTTCATTCGAATCTCTAGAAATAAGAGATGGTGAATCTCTAAGCACTCTACAGATGCATTCCTCTGCAGCATTTCCGCGAATAATTACCGGTGGCATTGGGCCTTTGAGTCTCTCCTGATAAGCATAATACCACTGACGAGGACAAGCCTTCCAGAGGTTTACCTGAGATGCGGAAAGGCGACGAAAAGGGTCGACTCCTGTCGCCTCAGCATCGTACGTCTGCACCGGCATACCCAACTATCTATCTCGAGAGTACATGAACTCAACGATTTAGATATACCACTGTCATCTCTAATCTTTCATGAGTTGGATGCACTTCAACTAAGGAAATTGGCGCTTCAATTTCCCCAACTAATTCTTCTGCCATGGAAAGAGGAAGTTCGATTCTTTCATTATCTGAATCATACAACATGAATCTCTTTGGCAACCCTGTCTCAGAATGAATCTCCTCTATCCAATCCTCTGAGTCTTCCAGACTACAATCAACTGCTCCGAAAAGAAGTGTTCCATCTTCGGTAAGAATTTCATGTGGGGATATTGTATGTTCACCCCGACGGATGAAGCGACGACGTAACTGCCCACTGTCTTTGTATGTGGCAGTACAGAACTTCAGGTGATACGGATAAGGCTCACGAACTGTACCTTCTTCAGGGTCAGGGGCTCCTATTGATGCCGCCATTACTCGGTCTCTCATCCGTGTGGCTAATTCCCCAGAACCTGCTGCACCAGCGGTAATCTCATCAGATAAATTGAAACCTCTAAGTTCCATATTGTTGTGATTACCTACAGTAATCTCCAACTCATTCAGATTGAGAAATTGTACAGGCATATTTCGCATAGTTTCGAGTAATTCCATCAATTCATTTTCCTTGTCTGGCTCGCAAGGAATTTCCACCCCTGTTAACATTCCAGATTCGACGCAGGCATCCATTGTTTCGGTATATTTCTCAGATTCCAAATCGAGAAAGTGGAAGCGAATTTCATCCAAACCGGCTTCGGCGAAATCTTTCGCCCACTCTGCTTTGAATGGAATACTGGTATACATGTGTAAGTGGAAATCATCACCAAATTCATTCTTGAGAATTTTACACGCTTCCAAAACTCTCTCCCTTGCCATAACAGGATCACCTCCAGTAATTCCCGCTCCAGTAGCATTCATGGCTCGAGCTTCTTCGATTACTGAATCCCAGTCTCCGATTTCCACTCTACGTTCATTGGCGAACATCCAATCTATTTCGCGACGATTCTCCGAAAGTGGACAATAATCGCACATCCAATGGCAATGACCTGTGATGAACAAAACTAGCTTAGAACCCATCTGACATTGGATACAGCCTTCAGTGTCGTCAGCAATTGCAGGTTCAGGAAGGTCTGGGACATTCGGAAGCCGAACTGAAAATGTCATGCTATCGCCTCCTTTGCAGTCTGCAATAGCCATTCATGGAAAGCGTAGTCTTGTGATAATTCAGGATGGAAAGTCAACGCTAATCTATTTCCATGTTTTACTCCGACAACTTCGTTTTCAAGAGTTACCACGACTTCTGAAGTATCTCCAACCTTGGTAAATCTAGGAGCACGAATGAAGACTCCGGGAAACTGCCTTCCAAGTAGTGTTGAATCTAAGGCACTTTGGAATGAATCTACTTGGCGACCGTAGGCATTACGATCAATCTCGGCGGTGACCAAAGGTTCGCCGCCGTCTTGGGGATCACATAGCAGAATTGCTCCAGCACAAGTACCTAGGACAGGTCTTGTGCTGTCTTCTCGAATCCAACTAAAAATTGCAGGTAAAAGTTCGGAAGCAGAGTCGTTCCCTGTAAGTCGCATGGTTGTTGACTCACCCCCTGGAAATACAAGTGCGTGGGGTTGAGCATTCTCTAGATCTGTTGCCTTACGTAATTCGTGTATTTCAATTTCAATTCCAGAGTCTTTAGCCGCTGCATTCAGTGCTGCCATGTGGACATGGCGAGCACCCTGAAGCATGACCAAGCCTATGCGAAGCACGAGCCTTGCGGCTAAATCATACCGCTTGAATCCAACCCTTGGCGCGCAGAAGTGCTGAAAGACCCTAAAGCACGCCCAGAGGGCGTGGGAGAATCGCGCATCCACAACTTCGGCGCTGGTCCGGCAGTGCTTCCATTATCGGTTGTAGAGGAGGTTCAGGCGGCTCTTCCAAATCTTCACAACAGTGGTTTTGGGCTATGTGAAATAAGTCACAGAAGTGACACCTTCCAAGCGGTTGTAGATAGTGCAATGGATCGAATTCGTAGAGTATTATCTGTGCCCGATGATTATACGATTCTTTTCTTACAGGGAGGTGCATCTCTGCAATTCTACATGACCGCCCTTAATCTTCTAAAACCAGGAGAGCAGGCAGATTTTATCGAAACTGGAATTTGGTCAAAAAAGGCGATTGCAGAAGCGAATCGAGTTGGTAAAGCAAACAATATTTGGAGCGATTCCCAGAACGGCTTCCGATGTATCCCAGGCGAAGAGGAGTATGCTGTTTCTGAGAACTCAATCTATCTTCATTATACCTCAAATAACACTCTAATGGGCACTCAGCACAAACACTTACCCGACTCCGGAGGCAAACCAATCGTAGTGGATGCTTCCTCAGATATCGCAGGGGTTCCAATTGATGTATCCGCTCATGACGTGATTTATGCAGGGGCGCAGAAAAATCTCGGACCTTCGGGAGTAACCCTGGTAATTCTATCTCCATGGGCTTTGGATAGAGCAAAGGAAAACTCAGAGGCAGGAAGACTTCCAACAATGTTAGATTATACAATCCACACTTCCAAAGGTTCTCTCTTTAACACTCCAAACACCTTCGGAATTTTTGTTCTAGATTGCGTTTTCAAATGGCTTGAAGAAAACGGAGGATTAGCCGGTTCAATTGAGAGGAACCGAGCGAAATCATCCCTTCTATACGAGGAGTTGGACAGTTCCGATATGTGGGTTCCACATGCAGAAAAATCTTCTAGATCAGTCATGAACGTGACTTGGAGATGTGCTAACGAAGACCTAGAGAGTATATTCCTAGAGGAAGCAGAAGCCGCGGGATTAGGTGGTCTGAAGGGACACAGATCGGTAGGTGGAATCCGAGCTAGCCTCTACAACGGCTGCCCTATAGAGTCGGTAGAGGCATTAGTCGAGTTTATGCGCGAATTCAGAGAGCGACATTCCTGAGGAATATACTTGGATGCTCAAGCGGTTATCAAAAGCCTCGATTTTACCTTGTTGAATCACGAGGCTACTGAGGACGAATTAGAGGGATTTGTGGCTCGCGCAAATTCCTCAGAAGTTGGGGCAGTGTGTGTATTTTCCGAACATGCAGAATTCGTCAAAGAACGATTGAATCCGGAGATTAAATTGGCAGTGGTAGCCGCTGGATTCCCAATTGGTAGTTCTGATATCAATGAAATTAGTCATGCAATATCGAGTGCAGTAGAATCTGGAGTCGATGAAATAGACGTGGTACTTGAACCAAGAAAAGAAGAGAATTTTCCTAATGAAAATGAACTTGAGTTACTCAAAGAGATGAGAAGTGCTGCTGGCGAATGCGTACTCAAGGTAATTCTTGAGACTCCACTATTACAGGAACGAGAAATGCGAGCAGTTGCTAGAATGGCTCTTGCAGCAGGGGTGGATTTCATCAAAACCTGCACCGGTAAACGTGGAGGCTGCAGTGATGATGCAGCGGCAATTTTCGCTTACGAAGTGATGCGGCATGAGCGAGCCTTTGGAGAAAAGCTAGGTGTGAAATTATCCGGAGGTATTGGAAACATGGATGATGTGAATAGGCTAACTAGTATTGTCAATCAACAAGACCCGAGCATAATCAAAGATGGTTCTAGAAGATTCAGAATAGGTGCATCCTCACTTTTGGATTCAATTGAAGGAAAATCCTAGACACGGCGAAATCAAAAGCAAAATGGCCTTGTGAATGACATGCAAGCCGGTTTGGACTTCGGTGTTCTGAAGGAATCAGACACCTGGAAGGCCTTTGGAATCGGCGTAGTTTTATTCTGTATTATCGGGTTCGCTTCTCTCTCATTATTTGGATTAACCTCCTCCATTTACGGCACCTCTGATGATATTTCGGAAGTCCCTGATTGGGTTGCCCCATCTATGAACAGAGAAGGGATAGACGACCTCTACACCGCTGAGGATGGAACAATCCAATTGAGTAGCCTGCGCGGTCATGTGGTAATCCTAGATTTCATGGCAATAGATTGTGCCAATTGCCACTATGTTCAGGAACATATCGAAGACAATCTTGCAGAATGGGAAGGTCTTGAGGGTGAATACCCTGTAATTGCAGTATCGATTGCAACTTGGTATCAGTATGAATCGTTTGAACAAATTAATGCAACATTTGGTGACCCCGAATCCAACCGACACATGCCATGGCCAATCGTAAATGGAGGCGATGATGTTGTACTTCTGGAGGATGGAGAAAGAGGAGATATTACCGAATATTATTCTGCCCAATCTATTCCTCTTGCTTTGGTTATCGACCACGAAGGGTTTGTTGTCGCAAAAGAAAACACAGGGACTCCACTCGATGGCTGGAAGAGTTTTGACAGTGCTATAGAGGCAGCAAATCTCGGTGAGGCAGAGGACCTCAGAATGGGAATAAAGAAGGCGGACCGATCTTTTTCAGGAGTTTTCATTATCGGATTATTCCTCGGGATTTTGGTCTACTTCTCCCCTTGTGCATTCCCTGTCTTGCCTTCATTCATCACGTATTATCTCAGTCTAGGTATGAGAGAGGATGAATTACGGCAGGAAGGAAAATTGACTGGAAGGATGCCAAATTCGTTTGAAGTCGGTGGGTATGCGGCCTTAGGTCAGTTAACCTTCTTCACAATTGTTGGAATAATCATCTTTGGACTAAGTGAGGTCATACCACTATCTGGAGTTCTCCACCAAGTGGCAATTGCAATAGCTTGGTTACTTCTAATCCTCGGAGGTCTGATGTTGTTAGGTTGGACCAGTCATTTACTGGCAGGAGTCCAGCGAATTTTGGATAACTACCAAACAAGGGAAACTGATGAAAATTTCACTCCTCGAAGAAATATGTATCTTTGGGGAATTGGTTATTCGGCCGCATCAGTCGATTGTACTGCTGCGGCTGTGTTCCCATTTGTAGCATGGTTAACAGTAGTAGGAGAAGGGGCGTTCATAGCCGGACTTGGCGGTTTGATTCTCTCTGTTACAATGCTAATGGTAATGGTGACGGGACTAGTAGGAATGGGGCGAAAAGCCATGATTGGCTTCCTTAGAAAGTCCACAGGGATAGTCAAAGCTACTGGAGCATGGATGATGATGTTTGCTGGCATCGGATTATTGGTTTACCTAACTCAACCAGAAATTGTTGCCTCATTGATCTAATTTTCAATTGAAATCCACTCATTGTTGAGTGCATGATGCCAATGGTCAGCGAATCTAACAAAATTATAGCCAGTTCTCTCCATTCTAGAGATTGCTCTGAAGAGATTTAATCTTCCCGGTTTACTACCGATTTCAGCCCCGGGAGTAACGGAAATAACTTCTTGACAAGATTCCCAAATATTCCCAATTTCATCCCATTTATTTGAAATATATTCGATATTTAGGCCAGATTTTGAATTTATGGAATCGAAGATATTTGAGATCATATCCATTAGTAATTTGTTCATTGTTTGAATCAAACCAATGAGATCGTGGGGTATTTTGTCAATTTCTAACTCATGTGCTAGCAAAGAGGAAGTTTGTGAAATATCTCTTGCATGCCTCATGCCTCTCTCAATGGTATCGCTACCTCTTAGGAATGTGGATATCATCCGAAGGTCACCCATCATCGGTTGGTTAAGTGATAAAACAAGAAGAATATCTCCAGTTCTTTCCCAGAAAATTTTCCTAGCTTCGTCTCTAGCTGCCAACACTTGATTTACATTGTCGACGTCCAAGGAAATTAGAGAATCAACTGCAACTGAATAAATTCTCATTAACTCATTAGCATCATCTACCAATTGATTTCTCAATTGGTCTAATCTTTCATCTAATCCTGTTCTTACTGGAACCATTTATTCACCTAACCAAATCTTCCTGTAATGTATTGACCTGTTAATTCCTCTTCAGGTTCACTGAAAATTTTCTTTGTATCCCCCGCCTCAATTAACTCACCCATATACAAGAAAACCGTTTGATCGGAAATTCTTGCTGCTTGGCTCATTGAGTGGGTTACAATGACTACAGTTACTTTTTCACGAAGTGCTTGAATTAATTCTTCAATTTTAGCCGTGGCGATTGGATCCAAGGCAGAAGTGGGCTCATCCATTAACAGGATAGAGGGTTTAGTTGCTAGAGCCCTCGCAATACAGAGTCTTTGCTGTTGCCCTCCTGATAGAGAATAGGCATCATCTTCCAATCGTTCTTTTACTTCGTCCCAAAGAAATGCATCTCGAAGGCTTTCTTCAATTATTTCATCTAGTTTCGACTTATGTTTGATTCCTTGGATTCGCAACCCAAACGCGACATTTTCGTAAATTGAAGTGGGGAATACATTTGGTTTCTGAAAAACCATAGATACAGCCCTCCTTAACAAAACAGGGTCTATTTCATCTGAAAGTAAATTCTTTCCTCGCCATTCTATTTCACCAATCATTGAGCAAGTTGGAATCTCATCGTTCATTCTGTTGAAGGCCCGCAGCAATGTGCTTTTCCCACAACCTGAGGGGCCAATGAATGCAGTTACGCCAGATTCTTGGATGTCTAAATTTACGGAAATTATAGCTTCTTTTTCAGCATATTTTATTGTCAGATCTTTCACACTGATCGTATTATTTTCTGTGGACATTACCATGACCTCCTAGCCTCTGCTCTGTTACGAATGAATATAGCGATGAAATTCAAGATTAGTAATAGCATTAGTAGTACAAGAATAGTACTTGCTGCTAAATCATGAAACGCTTCCTTTGGATGTCTAGTCCAGAAAAATATCTGAATTGGTAACGCAAGGAAGCCATCCATTATTCCTGTCGGCGCTGTTTTTGAAAATAGGCTTGCAACAAATAGAATAGGAGCAGTTTCTCCTAACGCTCTCGCAACGGAGAGAATTGCTCCAGTTGCTATTCCGGGAACTGCATTTGGAAGAACATGATGTCTGACTGCCTGCCACCTAGTTGCCCCAACGCCCAATGCTGCATCTCGAAACGATTTCGGAACCGCTAGCAATGCCTCTTCTGTAGTTACTACAATCATTGGTAAAACCATCATTGCGAGAGTCAGAGAACCTGTGAGTAAACTAAGCCCAAAACCAAACATCCTGCTGAAAACATACAACCCGACCAAACCAAAAATAATCGATGGAACCGCTGCTAGGTTCTGTAGGGTTCTTCTCAAAAATTCATTCAAGATACCTTCAGGTGCAAGTTCAGTTAAGTAAACTGCAGCACCAACACCCGCTGGCAATGCGAATAGCATTGTCAGTGTTATTAGCCAAAGTGACCCCCAAATTGTGGGGCCTATGCCTGCTTGAACAGCTCGGTAGGACGGGAAGTTTGTTAGAAACTGTAAATCAATACCAGCCAATCCTGTTTCTAGGATTGTTTGGAGTAATATAAGTAAAAATGCTAACCCTACAAATAGGCTACTTGCAACAATAAATCGTGAAACTTTTTCCTTTCTTCTTCTAAATAAATCGTATTTTGTGGGTATAAATGGATTTGATTGAGTTAAATTATATTCGATATCTCCGCTAATTCTCTCTAAAATCATTGATAATTTCACTTTGATTTGAAAAAGGAGAGAAGCCATTTTGCCTCTATCTGCTCCCAGTCTTTTTCTTGTTGCCCCAACTGCCAATATATTCACTGAATATGTTAGGACAAAGAGGGCAGAGCCTACCGCGAATCCCGCATCGGTTGCTGGGCCTGGTGGTATGTCACCAGTTGCAACTTGGGCAATATATGCAGTCAGAGTTTGTACTTCCAGACGTGGATCAAAATGTAGTGCTGCAACTGAGCCAGCAGCCATAGTTACAGCCATTGTTTCGCCTACTGCACGTGCAAGCGCGAGTAATACAGCTGCAACTATTCCCGAACGAGCAGATGGTAGAACAACTTTGGTAGCCATTTCCCAACGAGTTGCTCCAAGGCCTAATGCTGCTTCCTTAATTTCTCTAGGAACTGCTCTGATAGCATCATCTGATATTGAAACTATAATCGGCAAAATCATTGCTGCTACGACAATTATAGCACTAGCTGCATTGAAGTATGTTGCATCGATGGTTCTTTGCATAAAGGGGCTAATTACAAGAAGAGCGAAGAAACCGTGAACCACTGATGGTATTCCTGAAAGAACCTCGACTATTGGCTTGAGAAAACGTCGTGATCTGGGCGAAGCAAATTCACCTAGATGCAGAGCAGCCGCTACTCCAAGAGGGATAGAAATCATTAGTGACCCCACAGCAATGAGAGCTGTGCCTGAAAGTAAAGGCCAGATCCCAAAGCTGGGGTTACGTCCGTTAGGAACCCAATCCGTTCCAGTAATGAATTCGAAAAAGGTGGCTTCTTCGTATTCAAAAAAGCGAATTGTACCTGATGCCAGTGTGTATATGATTAACGCACTTGCAATCACCGACAATGAGGCGGCTGAGAACAATGCGCTATGGGTAAATCGGTTACGTGGAGCCCGGCCATCTAGGAAGGTACCAGACTCAATCATGATTTACCACTTCATAGTTCACGCCAATGCTGCGCGTTGGAGTGAAAGCAGATTGGCATCTACCAACTCTACCTTCACGTATCCTACTTCGTCACAGACTGCTTGTCCTTCATCAGACAATGCAAAACTCAAGTAGCCGTTGACAGCATCAGAATTTGCCGCATTGGCATCGGTGTATATGTGAAGAGGACGAGCCATAGGGTAATCTGCAACCGTCTCTAATGAAGGTTCAACAGCGCCACTACCATCATCAATCGATACGGTATTTACCTTGTCAGCATTCTCTCTAACGTATGCGAATCCTAGGAATCCAATTGCGTACTCGTTGGATTGTATTGCGGTCATAATGACATTGTCGTCCGCTGATGGATGATATACACCATCGCCTGATTCTAGACGGGTTCCTGCGACTTGAGTTTCGTCACCCCAATCTTCGATAATCTCTTCGAAAAAGTAGTCAAAGGTACCACTTGCTTCATCTGGTGCGTAGATTTGGATTTCTTCGTGAGGAGCGCCCTCTAATCCAGCTACATCATCCCAATACACAGCTGGGTTATCATCTGTGAAAATTGAGTATAACTGATCGTAAGTTAGAGTGCTCGCAAAGTCGTTTGAAGGATGGGTAATTACTGCAAGAACATCAAAGGCAACGACCCACTTGGTTGGCATTACACCCATGCACTCTTCAGATGCAGTTCCATCAGATCTAACCCCTGATTCATCGCAGTTTACTTTTGTGTAGTCCTTGCCTTTCATCAGTCTGGAAGCATCCCCTAGGTCGGCTTCCCCATTCAACAAAGCATTGATTCCATGGCTGGAACCTCCTCCTGAGACAGATACATCTGCCCCTTCATATTCTTCTGCCCAGGCCACCGCTAGTGGCAAAACAGTGGAAGATCCGGTTTGGATCAAGCTTTCTTTTTCATCATCACCTGCACACCCGGCCAGTGAGGCACTGAGCAACAGTACAATCATCATATTCGTCAATAGAGTTCGATTCATTCGTATTTCTCCGATCGCTTCGACATCGCATGGTATGTTGAAATGAATCTGTAAAGTAAACATAGATGGAAGGAACCTATCTAATCTCTATAGTTAGGTAAAATAAATGTTAATTTACGCCCCGATATAACACAACAAAATAGTCTATTCAATTGTTACATCTATTGAATTTCTATGTGTGTGTATATTGATTAATATCTCCGCCATGTCGACTGTGTATGCCAATATTCTCCTCAGAGATTCTGATAATTTATCCAAAAACAAGGCATCGGTGGATTGTAGTTTCATTTCCCACAAGCTATCTTCGTATTCCCTCAGATTCATAATGGCAGATTCTAGATTCGATTTTGCATCGTGGATTTCCTTAACCTTCCTTTTCCGTAAATTTGCGATAAGTTGCTTAATTGAGGACTGCCAAATGGGAATTACAGAAACTGGTAATTCTACTGATGAAAGATTCTTGGGCACTTCTTGGTTAACGCACAGCCTGCTTAAGATGTAACAGTGATCACCAATCCTTTCGAGCGTTCGTACAATATTCGACAATTCGGCGGCTTCCCACCTGGTTGTTCCAAAACTAGTTTCAATTGTCGCTGATTCCAATATTTGGCCAACCTGCCTTTCTAGTAACAAACGCAATGCATCAACCTCTTTTTCCCTCTCCTCGCTATCTTCTAGGATAGTAACGTCTCCACCAGTAAGGACTTCCACCACATCCCTTATCTGGCTAGAAACTAAGAGATACATTCTGTTTAGACTAGAATGTAATGGCATCTCTGCAGGATTAAGTAGCGTTATCATTTCTACGCTGTAATCAGATTCGTTGGCGATTTCGATTCCACGGGTAGTTTGGATGAATCTTCGAAGTTCCCTTCTGTGTTCTCTATCAATTCCAGACTTAGAAATGATTCGAATATTTTGAGCCCCAGAGAGATAAGCACCAATTAGGTGATCAAGAATAAAATCCCTACTGATTTCCTGTAAATCAATTTCCACTTGTCGTCTTTTCTTAACCGAAGTAGTTTCTGCATTTACCCGCAAACTACCGGAAGGCCTCCATTCAATTCTGACTTCATCTTTAGCAGACAATTGGTGTTCCATCACCCACCTCTTTGGTAAACTGACAATGTAAGTTGAACCACCTGTCAGTTGAAGTTTTCTCACTTCGGATTTGTTGGAGGCGACCCTTTCCACGTATCTTGCCGCATTACTCGCGAAATATATACCTTTCATAGGCTCGCAGTACTCGTATTCTATAGTGCACTATATATTCTATATAATATTATGATTATATGCCTTACCTATTGAGGCTCTATAGATGGAACCGATAATGTGGCTCGTCCTGATTCTTGCAACTGCCGTTTGTGCCTACATGGCTTGGAACATTGGAGCGAATGATGTAGCGAATGCGATGGGGACTTCTGTTGGTTCCAGAGCATTAACTCTGAAGCAAGCGGTAATTATTGCTGCAGTCTTCGAATTCATGGGTGCATTCTTTGCCGGAGATGCTGTTACTGATACGGTAAGGAAAGGAATCCTCTACTTTGATACAGAGGCGGATTACTTCAATGCGGCTTTCACTAATGATCTGATGTACGGATTCATTGCTGCTATGATGGCGGCAGCGGTTTGGATTACAATCGCAACTAGATTTGGATTGCCCGTGTCTACTACACACTCGATAATTGGCGGAATTGTAGGAATCGGGTTAGTTCTCGAAGTACAATATGATGCTTCACTTATCAACTGGGAAAAGTTGACTGAAGTTGTTTTGTCTTGGGTAGCAAGTCCGTTAATGGGTGGTTTGCTCGCTTTCTTTACATTCTTCATTGTCCGGGCTACGATTTTAGAAGCTCCAAATCCTATTGAAAGAAGTAGGTGGATGGCCCCACTTATGGCACTTCCAACCTTTTTTGTGCTTGGTATTGCTTTGCAATTCAAGGCTCTAAAGGGCCTAATTGCTAGACTCGAAAGAGAGGGCGTAATCGCGGATAAGTACGATTGGTTACCGGTCAAAGAAAATGGTGTTTGGAACCCAATGGCAGAAAATGCATGGATTCCATTCAACGCGATTATGGTTGCTTTAGTGATTGGAATTATTGGTTCAGTAATTCTATACTGGGTCCTCAGGAATTACGAATTCCAAGGAGAAGGATTCCATGGTGTTGAGAGAATCTTCGTTTGGCTACAAGTCATTACTGCAGCATACGTAGCATTCGCTCACGGAGCAAATGACCGATCCAATGCTATTGGGCCGATGGCTACCGTCTATGAATTACTAAACTCAACACCAGGAGAATTGGCTGGAAAGGTAGACGTCCCACTTTGGCTAGTATTGCTTGGTTCTGCTGGTATAGCAATAGGTGTAGTAACATGGGGTTGGAGAGTTATGGAAACTATTGGTCACAAAATTACTGATATTACCCCAACCCGAGGATTCGCAGCAGAGTTTGGTGCAGCAACTACAATTCTAGTATTCTCAATGCCATTCCTTGCAGTCCCAGTATCCACAACCCACACATTAGTCGGAGCGGTGGTTGGAGTTGGACTAGCGGGTGGAGCCAAAAATGTAGATTTCAGAGTTTTTGGTAAGATTTTCGCCTCATGGGTGGCGAGTCTTCCTGCTGCTGGATTCGGAGCAGTTACCCTATACGTCGCTATGGGAAGTACTGCAATCAATCTAATCGTTGTATTACCGATCGCATTTGCTGCGGTAGCATATGTCCTCTGGGTCACTAGAGATGAGGAGATAGTAATCGAGGATGCGTTAGCTGATGTAGGAGGAGATGGAACAAAACAACCTACTGTATTCGAGTTGTTCCACAAGCATGCAGAAGCTGTAGAAGTGACTGTTGAACACATGCTGACCGCTGTAGATAAGGCGACAAAGGGCGAAGATGCATCTGCAGAAATTCAGGCAACAATAGATGCTGAGTTGGCTGCAGACGAAATAAAGAACGCTCTAAGAGAAAAGGTCAGTGCAAGAGAATGGAAATTACTGATTGACTCTGATGAGTTCCTATTCATGCTTGGTAGACAAGATAGAATTGCAGACTATGCCCAGAATGTTGCTGAGCAACTCTCTTTCAGACCGCTCTACGATAATGATGAAGCGAGGCAAATGGTCATGGAAATGGCAGAAGCAGTCCAGAAGACAGTTGCAGTCTACGAGGACACCGTGCTCCACCTACGTGATCTAACTCTATCTGGCTACACAAAAACAGGTCGTGAAGAACTGCTGAAGTATGTTCAGGAGGTTAACCTTGCAGAACATGAGGCTGATCTCGTTGAAAGCAACGCTGCAGGATTTGTGTTCAGAACTGGAGAAGAAGATGCTCTGGCAGCAGTTCACATGTATCGTGTATTGCAGAGACTGGATGATGTAGCCAATGCCTGTGAGGAAGCGGCTAACGCATTCCTACCTATCGTGTATCAATGATTGAGAATATCATTGTACACCTAGGTGCAAGCCAACCTTGTCATCCGCGAGGTCTCTGACCTTGTTGAGGAAAGGCTCTGCTACATACCAAGCAGTAAAGCCGGCTAACAAGCCGGTGAACAAGTCCCAAATGTAATGCTGCTTGGTTGTTAGAATACTGATTGAAAGCAATACAAACTCTACCCAAAGGATAGTCAGGAAGAGTTTGCGAGCCGTTGTATTAGAGTAAGATGCTTGTACCCACCTAGTAATTGCTCGGGCTAGAAAATAGGAATGAGCGATGTGTAAACTCGGCCAAGCATTCCATGGATTATCCATGAAATGCATTGATTCGAATAACGCAACTTCCCATCCAGCGAGTGAATCAAAATCGATTTGATCTCTCATATCAATCTCTGCGGGAAGTGTGATGAAAATAACCGAACAGAGAAGTGTGATCATGGATAACATCTGCACTCCAGAAATCAATTCCAACCTGTGTCGGTCATCCATCGGATTAGTCAACAATGTCGCAGGGTAGAATAAGTAGAGAGCCATATATGGTGCAATCATCCACCCGATTACTGGAATTTGACGATCAAGAGCGATTTCGGGGTCCCAAACCGTGGTAGCGAATGTTTCGGCCCAAATGTTTGTTCCAAAGTATGGAACTGCGACCGCGACTACACCGAAAATCAAAACCATGACTCGAAAAAGATGACCGCCTAGAGCTTCTCTATGCTTCCAAGGAATTACCCAAACATATGGCCAAGGTGTAAGTAGCCTATCCCAAAGAGTCCATGCACGACCTGATTGCACGAACGGACAAGGCGAAGAGTAGTCCTTGAAAGGCTCGGGAGAAGGTTTTGGAAACCAAAAAGAGACATTATCCTAATTTCGCTGAACACTCTTTGCACTTCTTCCAATCAATTTCTACATCTGCGCCGCACTCAGGACAGAGGCCTGGGATGAATACCTTGACCGGGATCTGGCAGGTATTATCGGCAGGTAGATTTGTAGGTTCTTTCACAATAATCACTCATCAGGCATCAGCAAGGAGCCAACAATTGTAACTATTGTAGAGCCTATTACTGCTGACAGGAATACTTCGAGATTCGCTAAGCCGAATTCATTTGTTGGTGAGAAAATATACTCTATTCCGTCCCTCAAATCTCCAGTAACTGCACCATATGCCACCACTGATAGTAGTCCACTGACTGCACCTAAGAGTGCGCCTTGGGAAGATATCCTATTCCAGAGTGTGAGAAGCACTGGCATTACCGTAGCAGCAGCCAGCAAGTCTGCGAAGAGGAATATTTGGAATACACCCCCTGCATCCAAAGCAGATATTCCAATGAGAGGGATGGTGAAGGGAAGCTTAGGTCCGGTCGCCAGATAAATTGCAACTGGAATCATGGCGACTGTCAGGTATCTTGCATTCTGAATATCCATCTTGCTATCGCTTAGATCTCTGGAAATTGATGCCACAACAGCATTCTGTAGAGTGTCGACGCTGGAGCAAGCCAGAGCGATTGCGAGGACTATGAAAGCGGCTACAAAAACAACCCCTGCATCATCTATCAAGTAGAAGAATGCAGATGAAGGGTCATCCACAGCACCTTGTCCAGCAACTACAGTACCTAGAACACCCATGACGAAGACTAGTGGCAAGACAAGCCCCGCAGCCAGCCAAGCACCCTTTGTCAAAGCATTATCAGACTCTGATGCCCATGCTCGCTGCCAATTTCCTTGTGAGAACATCTCGGCTGCTGTGATTGCCACAACCAAAGCCAATCCGGACTTGAAAGAGTCCATGTATGACATGGAGCCAATGCTCCATGAATCCTCAGGATTGTATGCCTTAGCATCGGAAATAAGGCCGTTAATGTCCCCTCCGAAGAGAGTCAACAACAGAGCAATAACCAGGAATAAAATGGTCCATGCCTGAATGCGATCAGTTGCAAGTGATGCAGGAAGTCCCCCTTGAGTGATGTATGCTGCAGTTACAATCCCTACCAAGAACATTGGAACGAGAGGTTCAGCATCAGACAACGTTTCAGTAGCCTTTCCGATTGCTGTAAATTCGGCAAACAAAAAGGTGAACATGTAAAGCACCGAAATTAACCCTACATAGATCTGCATTGGCCTTCCTAGACGTATTCTAACGTAATCTGCAAGAGTAACTCCGGTTGGTAGTCGGTCCCTAATTTGTGGTCCTACATAGGCGAGAAGTATGAATGGAGTAGCGGACGAGACTGCGTAACCGACAACGTCCCAGAAGCCACCATAATAGCCGACTTCAGAGGGTCCGAACAGAATCCAAATCCCCATTCCAGAGGCAAACAGGCTCAGCCCTATTCTTAGCCAATCCTGCGAACCTCGAGCAGAGAGGTAATCGTCTGCTTCAATTTCCTTAGCATTCGATGCTTGGTATCCGATATAACCGAAGACACCTAGCGTTGCAATCATCAATCCGTATGCGATATTTGTATCCATTTTCTATCCCTCCGCTGGCATTACCCAGATCAGGTCAAAGGGTCGTCGCCCGAAAGCGACCTCTCAGCACTAAGCTCCCCTAAATTTCCCTGAAGAAGGAAGATAATCAAACTTGGGATTATTCATCAGCGCCCATGAATGGATATGTCCAATCCTGCGGTATGTCCAATGTACGCTTTACGGAACGAGGTGAAATCCATCTGAGTAGATTGAGTGGACCACCTGCCTTGTCGTTGGTTCCACTAGCACGTGCACCGCCAAATGGTTGCTGAGCGACTACTGCACCAGTTGGCTTATCGTTAATGTAGAAATTACCGGCTGTGAATCTTAGAGCATTGTATGCCTTCTGAATATTCTCTTCAGAACTTGAGAATATACTTCCAGTTAGGGCGTACGGAGATGCTTCATCACACATTGTAAGAACTTCATCAAAGTCTGAATCATCATAGACATAAACGGTTAGAACTGGCCCGAATATTTCCTCAACCATGCTCTCACTAGTAGGATTAGTAGTTTCGATTATTGTCGGCTCGATGAACCAACCTGTTGAGTCGTCGTAACCCCCACCACAGATTACTGAGCAAGTATCTCTTGACTTTGCTCGATCGATATAACCTGAGATTTTGTCGAAGGCGCGCTGATCGATTACAGCGGTCATGAAGTTTGTAAAATCCCGAGCATCGCCCATCTTGATTTTGGATATCTCTGATACAAGGTCGTCTCTGATTGCATTCCAGACTGACCTTGGCACATAGGCGCGGCTGGCGGCAGAACACTTCTGCCCCTGATACTCGAATGCACCGCGCAATAGTGCAACCAGTAGACCCTGACGGTCGCAGTCTGGATGAGCCACGACGAAGTCCTTACCGCCAGTTTCCCCGACAATTCGTGGGTAGGAGCGAAGGTTAGGAAGTGCTAATCCAATTTCTTGCCACAATCCTTGGAATACTGCAGTTGAGCCAGTAAAGTGCAATCCGGCAAAGTCTGGATTGGCCAATGCGACCTCAGTAATTTCTGCACCTGAGCCTGGAAGGAAATTGATTACTCCTGGAGGCAATCCCGCTTCCATCATCAATTGCATCAAGACATAATTGGAATGGTAGGAATTACGGCTTGGCTTCCAAAGACCCGTACAACCAACGATTGCTGGAGCACTTGGCAGATTCGCTGCAATACTGGTAAAGTTGAATGGAGTAATCGAAAGGACAAATCCTTCCAAAGGTCGAATCTCTGTCGAGTTTTGAACACCGTCTGGAGAAACCAGCGGTTGGAAGTCATCGTGGAATCCTCGGGCATAATGGCAATTAAATCTCCAGAAATCTATCAATTCACAAGCTGAGTCTATCTCGGCTTGGAACGCTGTCTTGGATTGATTTAGCATTGTTGCAGCATTTACGCGCATTCTCCAATCTCCAGCCAGTAAGTCCGCACAGCGCTCGAATATGGCGCATCTTCCCTCTAGCCCTAGGTCAATCCAAGCTTGCTGAGCATTTACCGCCGCATCACAAGCGGCTTCCATTTCTGCCTTACCGGCGAGGTGAACATTTGCCAAAACGTGACCGTGGTTGTGAGGTATCACTTGTGTAGTGGTGGTACCTGTGAAAACTTCCTCTCCATTGATTATGCACGGGATTTCAATTACCTCTCCCATCTGGCGATCCATCTCTGCTTGTAGGTCCGCTCTCTCTTGACTTCCCGGGGCAAACCCTAGGATTGGCTCATTGTTTGGTTGAGGCATGTTACCAGCCTCTGCAAATTCTACCTAACATTGTTGCGATTGAATATTCAGACAAATTATGTCGCTAAGACCATTCATCCATGTCATCCTTCTTGGCCTTCTTCCATTCTCTGTAGTGAGCCTTACAGACTGAAACTCGCCTAGACTGTCCCTCTAGGCCGTCTTCACCCCAAACATCGGCAGCGCGGTCGAAAGCGATTCGTCGGCCTCCAATCTTTTTGTCGGCGAAGTTTTCACAGCCGGCTACATCACAACGGACTTGACCCTCAAATTCCTCTTTCTTGTCCTTACCAGTTCGACCGGCAGCAGCATCCGCTGCAGCACGCTTCTTTCGAGCCTTGGACTTGAATCCCATGAAATACCCCGATATTATCCAAGATTAGAAGGTTGCCTCTTCCCATTCGATATCGAAGGGACCTCCAATCTTTGCAATTGAAGCCCGCCTGTCTGGACCAACACCAACTGAGACAACAGGAATTCCGCTTAACACCTCGATTCTATCTACGATATTTCTAACCTCATCCGGCATTGCATCATATCCTGTACCATCTTTTCGACTACTCTCTGCCATACTGATCCAATCTTCATCGGCCAGTGCAGGGAAGCCTGAGTGTGTTTCGTAAATCGCGACACATCGTTCAACATCTGAAGCGCGAGTTGGGAAGTGCGTAATCGGTTTTCCATCCAATTCGTATCCAATACAAATCTTGATTTCGTCTAAACCGCCTAAGACATCTAATTTCGTCACTACCAAGCCAGTATATCCGCTAACTCTGTGTGCGTCTTTGAGTGCTACAATATCTAGCCATCCTGTCCTTCTTGGACGTCCGGTGGTAGTTCCAAACTCATGACCTACTTGGGCCATATGTTGACCTGGACCCTCATCAAGAGAAAGTTCACTTGGGAAAGGACCATTTCCAACTCTTGTACAGTAGGCCTTTGTAATTCCAAAGCAGTCTGTTACATGACCTGGATGAATTCCTGCACCATGGGTTGCATTTGCCCTTCCTACTACACTTGAAGTGACAAACGGATAGGTGCCTTGGTCAATGTCAAGCAATGCTCCTTGCGCTCCCTCTAGGAGAACAGTTTCTCCATTTCTTAGGGCCAAATCAACCATCATGCCGGTCGGTTTGATTGCATGTCCAAATCGATCTAGGATCCACTGTAATTCAGAACTCAATTCAGAAGCTGTGATTTCTTTATTGTAGCCAACTGTTTCTAACTGCTTGTTCATTCGAACTACGGTTTCATCAATCATTTTCTGATCTGAAAGAATTTCTTCAATATCTGTGAAGCGGATTCCCACTCTTTCAATTCTGTCTCGATAGGCTGGACCAATTCCTCTGCCAGTTGTGCCAACTACCTCGTCCGCACTATCGTAATACTTGTGGAAAGGAAGTATCACACTGGCTCTTTCACTGATGAATAGTCTGTCTCCTTCCGGCTTTTCTCCAGTTAAATTCTCCCAACGTGAAAGTTCCTCATCTAACACCCAAGGGTCGATTACCATGCCATCCCCTAGAACAAGATTGCATTCTTTCGATGTAACTCCGGATGGTATCTGATGAAGCTTCAAAGTAGTATCTCCAACTACTATTGTGTGACCTGCGTTATTTCCACCTTGGAAGCGAACTGCCCACGTTGACACAGGGGCAAGTTGGTCTATCGCCTTACCTTTACCTTCATCGCCCCATTGGGCTCCCAGCACTACCGTCGCAGGCACCGTTGTGTTGTGCTAGACGGAGGGTGTATGAAACCATTGGTCGGCCAATGACTCTAATTTTCTTGTCCATCTTTGTTGGGAATGGATTATGAAGGGGAGTCAGGTCGGCGCCCTTGTATGGCTCAGCGCTTTCCAGAGGCAGAAGGACGTCTGCTCAATAAATGGATTTGCATGAAGTGTAGCGCCACTCATCGTGGCACCAGAGTTCGTGTCTGCCGAAAGTGTGGATACACAGGGCTTCGAAAGAAGGCTGCTGAGAGACGTGGTTCGTGATTAGCCCATTTTTCTAGGCCTCAATGGTTTTCAATGTCCATCCTTAGGGCCACATGTGCTAAGCATCGCAATGGAAGGGTTTGCGATTAGTTTGGGCCTCATAGTAGCGATAGGTGCACAGAACGCATTTGTTTTGCGTCAAGGATTAATGCGCACTCATATTTTTGTTGTCTGTTGCATTTGCGCTCTTTCAGATGCTGCATTAATTGCCGCTGGAGTTCTTGGAGTTGGAGCGTGGTTAGCGGAATACGAAGAAGGAGCCTTTTGGATTTCATTAGCCGCGATAGCCTTCCTTGTGATTTATGGATTACTAAGAATTAGATCGGCCATGGACCCACAGGGTATCGATTTATTGGACACTCAAGAAGAGAGGTTTTCTTCGGTTGTGATTACAACATTGGCATTTACATGGTTAAACCCGCATGTGTACCTAGACACCTTGGTCTTGTTAGGAAGCGCTTCCTCCCGATACAATGGTCCTGAACGTGAAATTTTTGGAATTGGAGCGGCCCTTGCTTCATTCATTTTTTTCTTTAGTTTAGGATATGGAGCAAGACTACTATCTCCATTGATGGAAAATCCAAATGCTTGGAGATATATTGATGGAGGAATTGCAATTGTTATGTTTACAATTGCCTTAGGCATTGCTTTACCATTGCTCTAAGATTGTTTTACTTCGTTAAGAAGAGCCTCTAAGGCGGTTTGAATCTGCAGACAAAGCGGACCATAGTGGATTGGTAAATTTGCATCGTTGAAAATTTCGTCTAGAATACTAGCAGTCATACCTAAACGAATATCCATTTCCTTGTCTTTGTTAAGAAGCCATTTCTCGACTGCATCTCTTGCAGAGTTACGTATGTTACGTGGAACTTGCGTGTCCTCTAACTGACCGAGGACTTGAGCAATTTGCTGAACTCTAGACTCTATGTCTGACATGTCGTGCCCCCAACGGCCCGCCCACCAGCGACTCCTGTTTAAGCGCATCCCCGTCAGCAAAGAATCATAATTCAGGAAGCAGAACACCAGGTCGCCCAAGGCATATCGGTATTTGCGGCTCCACAACCTTCTCCTTCTGATGCCAAAGAGATGATTCCAACAGCTGTTTCTGGTTCGATTAATTCTCTGATACCCCATTGCATTCCAGATTCAAGATTACTTTCACCGAGATTACGGATTTTTTGATGCACACGGTATGAAAGTAAAGCCGTTGTAATCGCTTCACCAACACCGGTAGCAGCCACTCCGAGGCCTTCCTGCACCCAGAAACCACAACCGGGTAACGGGACATCACCTACTCTTCCTGCGGGTCTGTGGGAGGTCCCTCCTGTACTGGTCGCGGCTGCGATTAACCCTGATGAATCTCTAGCAATAGCTCCCACAGTATCAGTTTGTAATTCTGGCATGGGGCCGCCTAATTCACCAACATCTCCCTTGTTTCCTTTCGGTGGCCTTCCAACTACTGTTGAATTCAAGTGGCCACGCTCATCTGCCCATGCCCTAGCGCCTTTCCCCGCAAGACCATTGATATCTTCATCCAAGAGGTCAACACAAATACGGATGGGATTGGGAGTATTTTCCATTACTGCGACAAAACCCATCCTCCCATCGGAGACCTGTAAGGAAGCATCTGTAAGTACAGATCCGTCATTTCTCATGACACTACCCGTTCCTGCATTGAATACTGGGTCATCCTCAAGCACAACACATGCTTCTACGGCAGCTTGGATAGCATCTCCACCCAATTCAAAAACGCGACGTGCAGCTTCGATTGCTGGTTGAAGATTGGATAGTCTCTCTGGTCCAGCTCCAGCTCCTCCATGAACTACTATTGCTGGCGCCGCCATCCAATCCCCTACCTACCCGTTCAAAGAAAGGACTTGAACTAGGCGTTCGAGGGAACTCGAAAAAACTGCAAAATTATGCACTAGGCTGGGTATCAGCACCACTCGATATTGTATCGATTACATTGGCTAATCTCTCAACTAGACTTACCTTCTCTTCGGCCCCCACCAAGGCATGTTGCAATACTTCGTCAAGTGAATCAACGGGAAGAACTTCCACCATTGATTCATACTTCTCATCGATTAGAACGTCTTGTAGATTACTGCGAGGAATAATGACCCTCTCTATTCCGGATTTTACCGCGGCCTCTATTTTTGCTGATACGCCACCAATTGGGAGTACTTCTCCACGGACTGACAGTGAACCTGTCATTGCTAGGTTTTGATCAATGGGGACCCCTTCAAACGCGCTAATTATTGCAGTAGCCATGGTAATCGAAGCACTGTCTCCGTCAACATTGTGGGTGCCTGGGAATTGCACGTGCAAATCGTAGTCTTGGATATCCTTTCCAGTCAATTTCTTTACCACCGCACTGATGTTGGTAACAGACTCTTTGGCTAGGTCGGAAAGACCACCCGTAGCAATGACTTGTCCCGACCGACCTTGAGCGGGTGTAACCATTGCCTCGACAGGTAGGACGACTCCTGAATAATCGGAAAGACCGGTGTCTGCACCAAGAACTGCTAGGCCATTAACTCGCCCAATTCGTTCACCTCGGTTGACCAACATTGCGTATTCAGATTGACGCTCAAGATATCTATCTGCGACCTGCTGTTCGAGCGGTTTTGCGATTGCTCTTGCACGTACAACATGTTCAGCCAATACCATAGGAGCCTTTTCCTCAGCAGCAAGGTCTCCAGCAATTCTCACCAAACCTCCTAATTCACGTAGTCGTAGGGATAACTTGCCACGTCGGCCACTACGGCGTTGAGCCTCTTTCAAGACCAATCCTATAGCACCCTTGTCAAAGTGTGGAATTGATTTCCCACTATCTTTCTTCGATTCGTTTCTTACCTCTTGGGCTACGAATCGAACTAATCTTCTTCGATTTCTTTCCGTATCTGGCATGTCCGTATTGACATAGACTTCGTAACCATATCCACGAATACGACTTCTTAACGCGGGGTGCATGTTCTGAATGCTATCCAGATTACCTGCAGCTACGAGAATAAAGTCGGTAGGCACAGGTTCTGACTTAGTCAGAGCACCACTACTTCTTTCGGAACGGCCGGAAATTGAGAGTGCCTTTTCTTGCATTGCTACTAAGAGTGCTTGTTGTTCTTCCATCCTTAGCATACGAATTTCATCGATGTACAGAACACCCTTGTTCGCTCTGTGAACCGCCCCTGGCTCTACCCTCTCGTGGGCAGGAGTGGCCAGATCTGCTCCGGATTGAAATGGGTCGTGTCGAACATCGCCAAGCAAAGCACCAGCGAGTGTACCTGTGGCATCAACGAACGGAACTTCTTCATTGCGTTCATGTTTGACTAATAATTTCGGAATATTACCCTCATCGCCAGAATTTAGACGAGTTCTTAGGAAGAAGTATCCGAAAACAAGCAGGAAAGACCCGAAGATGAATGTAAGTATCTCTCCAGAAGATAACGTGGCCAGTAACAAGGCTGCACCAACTACTAGTGCGATGAATAACAAGGTGCGATTGGTTCTCTCCCTTTGCTGTTTGATGTGTGCGCGACGTTCTGAAATTATACTCGACCCTCGTCCCGCTGGAACGGTTCTGATTCTGGGTTCATTCTCATCCTCGTGATTACGATATACGAGAATATCCTCAAGTTGTTCCTTTGGAAGGAATTCAGTCATCGAGCGAGATAACATCGACTTTCCAGTTCCTGGTTCTCCGACCATTATGATGTGTCTGCGCTGCTCAGCAGCCTTGCGGACGATAATCGAAGCGGCTTCTTGGCCAATCACCTGATCTACTAATTTTTCAGGAATTGGAACTTCTTCAGTTGATACAATATCTAACTGTTCAGCCCATTCCTCAACAGGAGTCTTGCAGACCGGATCTTTATCAGCAGAGACGCCGAAGGCAGCGCCGTCTTCCCACGACTCCAGTGGGTCCACTGGTGACTCTTCTTCGCTCATCACACACCCCTCGGGGTACTTGCTGTACAGCGCACCTTCTTGAAGGTGCGTCATGAGTTATTCAGCGGAACTATTGCTGTTCTCGACGCCTTAGGTACTCTGCACCATAGTAATTCCATTGTTCCATTGTCCAACCTGGAGGTAGACCTTCAGGAGGTAAAGGAGGTGCCATTCCATGAGGAGGAGGAGGAGGTGCTACTAATGGGCTCGGCTCAGGTTCTTCGTAACTTGAATAGTCGTAATCATTCTCATAATCATAAACCTCTACTCCAACTACTTCCCTGCGACCTCTTTGCAATACAATGGCTAGACCCATTACAAGCGCGATAGAGAGCATAATTCCTATTGCCACTAGACCTGCAGTTAGTAGTGAAAATGTTGGCTTGCTTTGATTATCTTCCCCGCCTGGCTCTTCTGGGGTTATTTCAACAGGTTCAGTGGCATAGGCTTTGAATTGCTCAGTTGTCGAGCGGTCGAATCCTTGTGAATCTACAGCGTTAACTGAAAGAGTAACGTAGTCTCCTATCATTAGACCCTCTCCATTATTCGCTAGAACAATGAATGGGCCCATGTTGTAGGATGTACCAAAGTCATTACAAATACCTGTAATGCTGTTACAAACACTCCAGATTACTTTAATTTCTGATAGTTCAAGACTTCCCACATTTTCGATTATTACGCTCGGATTCAAACCGAAATCAGTCGAAGAAATATCAGCAATTAGATCGCCTGAACCCGATGAATCAGCCCATAGAAGGGGAAGATCATCAACTACGCTAACAGTAATTATTGCGGCACTAGAAGCCCCATGTCTGTCTTCTGCTGTAACCGTAACCATCTCTTCACTAGCATCTTCCCAACTCATTGTGGCAAGTCCAGAAATTGGATTGTACTGAACCGCTCCTGGAACAAAGGTTGTCACTGTAATCCAAATATCATCTTCGGAATCATCGATGTCCGAAACCATGTCTAGAACATTGATTGTTAGTCTGTCACCAGTTTGAAGGATTGGATTAGAATATTCACCCAAATCAATGGCTGGAGCGTCATTAACATTGTTGATATGGAAAATAATCACTGTATCTGATTCTTTTACTCCATCAGAGGCTCTAACCGTGATTTCAACCATGCCAAAACTATCGTCATCTACTGAGGCAACATTGAGAGTCTGATCATAAATTTCAGCAGAGACCAAGGATTCATCACTTACGCTGACCACCGACAGTGAGAGAGCATTGGAAGGCACTGAATTTCCACTATCATCAGTATCCGTGAGGTATTCCGTCAAGACCAAGCTGGAAGACCCTCCTTCATTGAATCCTTGAGTTGGAATACCGCTCCAGCGAGGCTGGCCATTTTCAATGACGTTGAACATCAGAGTTCCTGAATTGATATCTTCACCGTCCCCGACTGAGATAAATATCCCTTGAGAAATGGAATTACCTATGCTGTCGTAAGACATTTCATCAAATCTAACACTAATCTCAAGTGTCTGAGGATCAAAGGAAATGAATTCGTGAGCATTCGAATCAATAATCAGGTCAGCATGAGGAGTTTCGGCATCACTGACCAAGCCCAGTATTGATACAGCCTCAACAGTATCGACCTTTACCGTTGGAATTCCTGCATAACCATCGTCACCGGGCCCCAGAACTCTTGGTAATGCGTTTCTCAATTCGAATGCATTTTCTGTAATTTCCCAATCAGATGATTGCCCGCCAGAGTCCGTCCATTGCATGCGGATATCATAGAATCCAGATTGAGAACTCATTGGTGGAGTAATCGTATGAATGTAACGAGAGTTGCCTCCAGTTCCTACCATGTCAATTGCAGTTACCCAAGAATTGTCCCAAGTATTTGTGCCATGAACGCTGTATTGTAATTCCGCGCTCATTGTTGACATGTCATCTACCAAATCATTAGCTAGTGCAGTAGATTCAAATTGGATTGGTGTGCCTCTCTCTACGCTAGATTCTGCGACTGCAACCGGGCGATTAGGCACAGGCGGATTGTCGTGCAGAGCTAGTCCGTCCCGGAAATCATTGGAAGATACACGATCTCCAACCATTCCAGAAATACGTGCTCTGAATGAGGATGTGCCCGAGGGTGCTAGAGTGATGTCACTTGTGTCGAACATAGCAGTATAGGACTGAGTGCCTCCGGACGAAAGTTGGTTAATTGAAATGCCACCGAGGTGAATTTCCTCACCGTTTGAGAGGTGATAGATATCGATGCTACCTCCATCACTATATTCCTCGACTCCATTATTCGCGATATCGACTTCGAGATCAAGTATGTCGCCTGAAACAAAACCGTTGTTTCCATTTGCATTTCTGGCCTCAAATTCGACTATTCCAATATCGATTAGCGGAGCCATATCTAGATCAATAGCAGCATAGACCTCATTGTAGGTTGAATAATCCCCATCCATCAGAGCGAATACTGGCCAGAAGTTTTCCCACTGAGTATTCCCCCCCCCGGCTCTTACGGAACTAAGTGGTTTATCCCAAGTTAATGTCTGGACCTGATTAGGTACCAAAGTAACTTCGGTGAAATCGTTATCAGAGGAGAGTAACCATTCTCTGAAAACATGGTGAGGTCTACTTCCATCATTATATGCCTCGGCACCAATTTTCTCAGTTACGGCTCCATAAACATACACCGTAATGGCACTAGTCCCTAGGTAACTTATGTCAAGGGTTGTAGTCACAGTATCTCCTGCGGAGTTCAGAGATATTCCAAGTGCCATGTTGAAATCACCAGCATCAGCGTGCATACAACCTCCTGCACTAAAGTCTGCATCATAGTAATTTGAGCCTGACGAGCCAACCTTGTAGCATGAACCTGAGGTTTCGTCTGCAAAAGCGAATGTTGGATAACCACTAGATGAGGCCATGATGTGGTTTCGCCTATTTGCAGGTCCATCGGAAGGCCAGCCGCTTGAGGCACCCTCGAAGAATGAAACGTACGTGAAATCATCAGTATTGCTGTTTTTTAGGTTGACCAGTGAAGGTGAGGCGCTACCCATACAAGGCCCACACCAGTGTGCTCCAACATATTCACCAAAGACTGTATGACCTGGACTGACTGCAAATCTAGGCATTTCCTTTGCCTCTAATTCCTGCCTTTCAGTTGATTCTTGCTCAATCATGAAAAATCCAATTGAAGACATTGTGAAGATTAACATTGTAACCGCAAGGGTTGTAATTTTATCCAACCTGTTCACTTGCATCATAGAGAGTTGGTGTGTCGGACTTCATATATACATAACTCAATAATGTCTCAACTCAAAATACGGCCCTAAAGGGGCCGTAGAACATTTGCTATTCAGGAATCCATAATCGAAGGTATTGAATTAAATGACCGTTACAAGCAGTAATGATGGTAGACTCTGAGGTGTCATCTAAAGACTCCAATTGGATGGCTCTAAGAGAAGATGATGGTAGAGCATATCTTGTCAACAATGTGCCCGGTGAAGTCAAAATAAAGGGACTCGGAAGATTCGATCCTTCGGTACTTTTGGAAGGATATTCTTTAGGGGATAGAATCACTGTTGGACAGAAATCTTTGACCATAGTTGAAGCCGCTCTACCAGAGGCTAGAAGAAACATGAATAGAAGGGCACAAACGATTGGAATCAAGGACTCAGGATTTTTGATTTCTTGGATGGGAATTGGCACCGGAAGTCGTGTACTGGAAGGCGGTCACGGATCTGCTGGACTTGCAATGAACCTTGCGAATGTGATGGGTTCCAAAGGATATTTGATCTCAGTAGAAAACCGTCCAGAACATGCGGAAGTTGGCCGGAGTAATATGGAAAGACTGGCTGAATTTTCTTCAGATTTTCCCTCTTGGAATTTATTGGAAATGGATTTGCAAAATGCGGCTTCCGAAGTTGCGGATATATGCGGTGAGTTAGACGCTGCAATTATCGATATTGCAGAACCTTGGACCGTCGTCTCCGAAATTTCACAAACCCTCAGAATCGGTGGTAGGATTACGTGCTATTGCCCAACCACTGCTCAGTTAGAAAAATCTTGGAATAAAGTCGAAGAAGAGGGTCTCATCGTAGAATTTGCTGGAGAAATTATTGAGAGAAGATGGTCAAAAGCTGGCAGAGGTGGTGTCCGCCCGGGAAACCAGCCAATGGGGCATACTGCATTTTTGTTAATAGCGGCAAAAATCGCCAGCGTGGAAGAGGAATAAACGATATCAAAGGGTCCTCAATTGGCGATTCCCATCTCCGCCCGGGCCAATCCAATCTGCTGGTTTGTTCCCTAAGATTTCCTCAATCGAGACCATGTCCTCATCGGTCAAAGAAAGTGCGACTTCGATACTACCCAAATTATCCCGAAGTTGATCTTCTGTAGTCGCTCCCAAAAGTATAGTCGATACATTTGGATTCTTCAGACACCAAGCAAGAGCGATTTGTGCTGGAGTGCATCCTTTGTTGTTAGCTAAATCGACTAGCTTGGCAACTATCTCGAACTCGCCACGCGCCTTTCTTTCCTCTAAATCCTGCAACATCCAGTCGTAACCTGATTGTGTGGGGCGTGAATCTTCAGGAATACCATCGAGATACTTACCTGTTAGGAATCCAGACCTAAGTGGGCTCCAAATCGTAGTCCCAATCGAATATGGTGGGTTGTAAAGAGGGAAGTATTCCTCTTCGAACCTCTGCCTATGGAGCATATTGTACTGTGGCTGTTCAAATTGAGGAGGCTCGAGACCTTCGCTTTTGGCAATCCAATACGCTTCGGTAATCTGTTGCGCTGACCATTCACTTGTTCCCCAAGCGGTTGCTCTACCTGAACGGACAATATCGGTCATGGCCCTGACGACAGTCGCAGTTGGTGTGAATGGATCCGGCCTGTGACAAAATACCATGTCGACATAATCTAATTGCAATCTTTCCAAACACTTGTCCATACCTTCACGACAATGCTTGATTGAAAGTCCTGATTCATTTACTCCAGGTCCACCCCAGAATATCTTGGTGGTAATCACTAATTCTGACCGCCTCCAAAGTCCAGCATCTTCAGATTGTAATTCTTTGAGAGCTATGCCAAATATTCTCTCGGCCTCTCCATTCGGATTACCGTAAGCCTCTGCATGGTCAAAGCAATTGACTCCCGCTTCACGAGCGATTCGCATCAACTTCTTTGCGGATTTTACTCCTGCATCTCCAGTAAGTCTATCTTTGACTCCATAGGTTGCCCAGAATCCATAGGATAGAACGGAAACTTGGATTCCAGTGTTGCCCATCATTCGATAGTACATCGAGTCGTCGCCCATGCATCTCTGTAGGGCTTCGACTACTCAAGCATTAGCATGTAGCAAACCTGACTTTCGATTCGATTCATAAATTGAGGGCCGGACGCAAAGGCATGCGCGACAGTAGCGACTGGCACCCCACTGCGTTTCGCACTCATACAATTGGACAAGTTGTTAGCAATGGGGCAGATATGATTGGAGAACAGGTATCAGTAGCAGGATATGCAGAAACGGTTCGAGGAAGAGGTGCAATCGCTTTCCTAATGTTACGCGATGGAACTGGATATATCCAAGCATTTCTGAAAAAGGACAATATGGACGAAAATACGTTCACTGCAGTCCAATCAGCCTCGCGCGAATCAACGATCCAGGTCACTGGCACAGTGGCTCAAAAGCGGCCACCCAAGGTCCCCGAAGGCGAACCTACTCCACCTCCTGAATACGAGATTAACGTAACAGAGGCAAACATACTATCTTCTGCTGAAACACCATTACCTGTGGGAATTACTGACGATGTAAACGTTGGATTGGATATCAGATTGGATAACCGACATTTGGATCTTCGTCGCGCGCACGTAAATGCAATGTTCCAACTCAGAAGTCGTGTACTGCAATATGGACGAGAACATCTTATTAGTGAGGGATTTCAAGAAATTAATTCTCCAAAAATCATCGCAAGCGCAAGCGAGGGTGGCACCAATCTATTCCCAATGATGTATTTCGACACGCCCGCTTTTCTCAGCCAATCTCCTCAATTATACAAGCAATTAGCAGTTCTTGGTGGCTTGGAAAGAGTCTTCGAAATCGGACCCGCTTTTCGGGCTGAAAAACACGACACATATCGCCATCTAAACGAATTCATTTCCTTCGATATTGAGGGAGCATGGATGAATGACGAAGACGTGATGGGCGTTCAGGAGAGAATGATTCATCACATCTGGAGTCAAGTCGTAGCAAATGACCTACATCTCATTGACGTTGTAAATGAATACAGAGTAAGCCAAGGTCAAGAGCCTGTAACAGTAGAAGTGCCAGAACTACCATTCCCTCGTATCCCTTATTGTGATGCCATTGAAATCGTTCAGAAAGGAGGTGGCGAAATTGAATGGGGTGACGATATCGAAAGTCACCACTGTGATATCATCGCCGCTGAATATCCGGGATTCCACTTCTTACCACGATGGCCGATGTCGATGAAGCCGTTCTACATATATCATGACGAAGACGAAAAAGGCTCTACTGGTGGCCAATTAAGCCGTGGGTTCGACCTGAATTATGGTCGTGATGAGATGACTTCTGGGGGGCAGCGAGAACATCGTGTCGATGTCTTGGAACAGAACCTGAGAAACATGGATTTAGACCCGTCAGACTTCACCTTTTACACAGATGGATTCCGTTACGGTGCACCACCCCATGCAGGATGGGGACTGGGTGTGGCACGATTACTGATGATTCTTACTGGCGCAGGTAATGTCCGAGAAGTTGTCCTGTTCCCCCGAGATAGATCGAGAGTAACTCCTTGAGGCTCGGAAAGAGCAATTCAAGACCCGAGTGCACATCCCGGAACATGGATCTTGGCTTGCTCGGCAAAAACGTCCTAGTTACCGGAGGGGCAGGAGGCATTGGTCAGTCGATATCGAGAGCTTTTACAGCAGAAGGAGCGAATGTGATTATTCACTACCACTCCTCAGAAGAAACAGCAGAAAGTCTCGCCTCTGAATTGAATTCTCAATCGTTTTATGCAGACCTTAGGAAACCAAGAGATGTTGAAGAATTATTCAATAAGATAAATGATACAATTGGCCGTGTCGACATTTGTGTGGCAAACGCAGGATATTATCCAGAAATTCCTAAAAAATTGTGGGAAATTGACTCAGAGAGATGGTTAAACACGGTTAATTCTAATTTGGATGTAACAGTAAATACAGTGAAACAATTCCTACTTCAAGCAAACAAAATTGAGCC
>VMBT01000343.1_pt1 | contig 30961 bp, 31 predicted proteins | sample 4404301 | NCBI WGS metagenome assembly VMBT01 (sample SAMN12238535, study PRJNA552566) | marine metagenome | isolation source: Coastal seawater | place: USA: coastal Georgia, Sapelo Island | collected 2008-08/2009-08
TGGAAGATAAATACCTAAAAAAACTTCATGTTACTTTTGATGATGGAAAAGAATTGGTAGGTGTTGATGCATTTATTTATGTCTGGAATAGAACTAATGGCTATCGTTGGCTAGGTAAATTAGTCGCGCTTCCGGTTGTAAAACAACTAGCTGTTTTTGCCTATTCTATTCTTGCTTTTTTACTATTCTGGCGCTTTAAAATATTTAATAAAACCTAAAAAATAAGACTCTAGATGCGAATGATTATCAGAATGATTTGCATTAAAAAAATACCTTATATCAGTAGTTTACATCATATAATAATTATTCTATAGTATTAGCATATTATTTAATACTAACGCTAAGGAGCTATAACATGGGATTAAAACCACTAGATACAAAAAAGGCCTGTGCAATACTGAATGAAATTATGGAATATGAATTAGCTGGTGTGGTTAGATACACTCATTCAGCAATGATGATAACTGGTCCATACAGAATACCAATCGTAGCTTTTTTAAAAGAACAAGCTAGCGAATCTTTATTGCATGCTCAAGGAGCGGGTGAATTAATAGCAGGGCTGGATGGCCACCCTAGTCAAAAAATTGCAAAGATTGAAGAGACAGGTCAGCATACAATTAAGGACATTCTAGAAGAAAGTTTAGAACATGAACTTCATGCAGTTGGCTTATATAAAAAACTTCTTGAGGAAGTAGAAGACCGATCTATTTACTTAGAGGAATATGCAAGAGGAATGATAGGCGAAGAAGAACAACATTCTTTAGAACTTAAAAGAATGTTAAAAGATTACGGGTAAGCTTTATTAAGCTTTTTTAAAGTATCTTTGATGGTGTGCTTCAGAAAGATCTAAAAATTCTTTATTTATCTCATCTCGAATTTTCATAGGGTCATAATATTGAAGACTGGTTATACCAAATTGTTCTAAGTCTAAATCCTGCGATCCAGCAGCTCGCAATAAATCAAAAATCCAAGTCAAAGGATCCATTGCATCATTAAAATTAATTGCTTTATCTTTTAGTTTATTTGCAAATAAATCTTCATCATGAATTTTGAATCTATCTTGAAGAATTAAAATCTTAAATTTTTCAAGGCGATCATTTACTAAAGCCCTTTCATCTTGTGAATATTTTGGCCAACTAATAATCTCATGCACAAATCTTTTGCAGCCTTTGCATACATCATCACCATAAGTTGTTGAACAAATGCCTAAGCAAGGTGTTGTAGATCTAGTTTTTTGCATAATTAGTCAAAATAATAACGCATTTTTAAATAAAATCTCTTATTTAGTAGAAGCCTTTTGATGATAAGAGTAAAATTATGCACGTATAACAAGGAGATAATGCATGTTAAACGAATATAAGGCACACGTAGAAGAAAGAGCAACGCAAAACATCCCTCCTCTTCCATTAGATGCAGATCAGACTTCTCAATTAGTAGAACTTTTAAAAGCTGATAACGAAGAATCTGAACTTCTTTTATATCTATTAAAAGAAAGAGTCCCAGCAGGAGTTGATCAGTCTGCTTACGTAAAAGCAGCGTTCCTGGCAGATATTACAACCGGCAAAACATCTAGTCCTTATATTACAAAATCAGATGCAGTTGAGATTCTTGGAACTATGCTTGGTGGATACAATATTCAACCATTGATTGAATGTTTAAAAATTGATGAGCTTGGTGATGAAGCTGCAGAGGCATTAGGTAAAACGCTATTAATTTTTGATGCATTTAATGAAATTTTTGATCTTTCAAAATCAAATGAATATGCTAAAAAGGTTGTTGATGCCTGGGCTGAAGGAAAATGGTTCACTGAAAAGGCAAAGCTTCCAGATCAAATTAAGTTAACAGTTTACAAAGTACCAGGAGAAATAAATACCGATGATCTTTCACCTGCTACAGATGCATGGTCTAGACCTGATATACCTCTTCATGCATTGGCAATGTTCAAAATGCCAAGAGAAGGCCTTGAAAGACCATTAGAGACCATTGATGAGTTAAAAGAAAAAGGTAATCCTCTTGTGTTTGTGGGTGATGTTGTCGGAACAGGTTCATCAAGAAAATCTGCTACTAACTCAGTCTTATGGCATATGGGAGATGAAATTCCTTTTATCCCGAATAAAAAAGAAGGTGGTTTTTGCTTCGGAGGAAAAATTGCTCCTATATTTTTTAATACATTAGAGGATTCAGGTGCCTTCCCTATTGAATTGGATGTTTCAAAAATGGAGATGGGTCAAGAAATAATTTTAGAACCATATAATGGAAAAGTTTTAGATGCTTCATCCAATGAAGTGATTTCAACTTTTGAACTTAAAACAGAAGTTTTGCTTGATGAGGTAAGAGCTAACGGAAGAATTCCATTGATTATTGGTAGACAACTTACTGATAAAACCAGAGAAGCGCTTGGCTTGGATCCGACTGATATTTTTACAAGACCTGATGCTGCAGATACATCTGATAAAGGATATACGTTAGCTCAAAAGATGGTTGGTAAAGCATGTGGAGTTGAAGGTATTAGACCAGGAACTTATTGTGAACCAAGAATGACAACTGTTGGCTCACAAGACACAACCGGCCCTATGACTAGAGATGAGTTAAAAGAATTAGCATGCCTAGGTTTCTCAGCAGATTTAGTAATGCAATCCTTCTGCCATACTGCTGCTTATCCAAAACCTGTTGATATTGAAACCCAGCATAGTCTTCCTGATTTCATTATGAACCGTGGTGGTGTATCACTTAGACCTGGTGATGGAATTATCCATTCTTGGTTAAACAGAATGCTTTTACCTGACGGAGTTGGAACTGGTGGTGATAGCCACACGAGATTCCCAATAGGCATAAGCTTTCCAGCAGGATCTGGTTTAGTAGCTTTTGCAGCTACATTAGGGGTTATGCCTTTAGATATGCCTGAATCTGTTCTTGTTAGATTTAAAGGTGAAATGCAGCCAGGAATTACATTAAGAGATCTTGTTAATGCAATTCCATATGCGGCAATACAAAAAGGATTACTTACTGTTGCCAAGGAAGGAAAGAAAAATATTTTCTCAGGCAGATGTCTTGAAATCGAAGGTCTTCCAAATATGAAAGTAGAGCAAGCTTTTGAACTTTCTGATGCCTCCGCTGAAAGATCAGCATCAGGCTGTACAGTAAGATTAAACAAAGAACCTATTATCGAATATCTTCAATCAAATATAGTTATGTTGCGATGGATGATTGCTAGTGGTTATGGTGATGCAAAAACTCTAGAAAGAAGAGCTCAAGCAATGGAAGAATGGATTAAGAATCCTGAACTTCTTGAACCAGATGAAAATGCTGAATATGCCGAAATTATTGAAATTGATTTAAATGAAATAACAGAACCTTTGTTAGCATGTCCAAATGATCCTGATGATATTAAACCATTATCAGAAGTAGCTAATACTGAAATTCAAGAAGTCTTTATTGGCTCATGTATGACTAATATTGGTCACTTTAGAGCAGCAGGTACTTTACTGCAAAAGTACAACGGAACTAAAGCTAGATTATGGGTTGTTCCTCCAACAAAAATGGATGAAAAACAACTTATGGAAGAAGGTATTTATAATATCTTTGGAGTTTCAGGTGCAAGAACAGAGGTACCAGGATGTTCTTTATGCATGGGTAACCAAGCAAGAGTTTTAGCAAACTCAACCGTGGTATCTACTTCAACCAGAAACTTTCCAAATAGATTGGGTGATGGAGCGAATGTTTTCTTAGCATCTGCTGAATTATCAGCCATAGCATCAGTAATAGGTAGGTTGCCTACTGTTGAGGAATATCATAAATATATGGATGACATTAATCCACTTGCAGATGATATATATAGATATCTTAATTTTAACGAGATTGATACTTATGTAGAAAGTGCTAATTCAGCAAATATACCAGCTGTTAATATAGTTAACCCTAGTTAGCTTTAGCCTTTTCTCTTTGAGCTTTGACCTCATCTTGTCGGGAAATTTCTAGTTCTTGCAGATAATTTTCACCTAATGGAGTTATATATTCTCCAGTGAAAATTGATGTTTCAAATTCTTTGATTTCAGGATTACCCTCTTTACATGAAGCAATTAAATCATCTAATGTTTGATAAATTAACCAGTCAGCGCCTATCTCTTTTGCAACTTGCTCATCAGTTCGATTAGAAGCAATTAATTCGCTAGTTGCTGGCATGTCTATTCCGTAAAGATTTTGATATTTAATAGCTGGAGCAGCTGAAGCAAAATATACTTTATTGGCCCCTGCTTCTTTTGCCATTTGGATAATTTTTTTGCTTGTAGTTCCTCTTACAATTGAATCATCTACCAGCAAAACATTTTTACCCTCAAACTCCAAATCAAGAATATTTAATTTTCTTCTTACTGATTTTCTTCTCTCCTCTTGGTAAGGCATGATGAAGGTTCTACCTATGTATCTATTTTTTACAAAACCTTCTCTGTATGGAACGTTTAAATCAACAGCTAGCTGAAGAGCGGCAGTTGTAGAACTATCTGGAATAGGAATAACAACATCAATATCATGATTAGGATTTTGTTTTTTAATTAGATTTGCAAGCCTTGATCCCATTCTCATTCTTGCTTTATAAACTGATATTTCATCGATTTTAGAGTCGGGTCTAGAGAAATATACATATTCAAAAATACATGGTCTCTGTTGTGGCATTTCAGCACATTGTTGTGAGAAAAAATTACCTTTTTTATCTATGAAAATTGCTTCGCCTGGTTCAACATCTCTTAGTTTTTTGAACCCTTGCGATTCGAATAGCGCATCCTCAGATGCAATAATGTATTCATCACGTGTTTTACCTTGTCTAATACCTATTGATAAAGGTCTGATACCATTGTTATCTCTAAATGCAAGAATTCCATGTCCAGTAATTAAGGCTAATACAGCATAGGCACCATCACATCGTCTATGAGTCTTTGTAACGGCTCTAAAGATATGCTTTGCAGAAGGATAAATTTCTCTTTGCTTGCCTAATTCGTGTGCAAATATATTCAATAAAACCTCTGAATCAGAATCTGTATTTAGATGTCTCATTTCGGCATGAAATAATTGTTTACCTAATTCATTTGAATTGGTTAAGTTGCCGTTGTGAGCAAGACTAATCCCGTAGGGAGAATTTACATACATTGGCTGGGCAAATTCTTTTCCTGCGCCTCCAGCAGTTGGATATCTGACATGACCAATTCCATAGTTACCTATAAGTTTGCTCATATGTCTTTGTTGAAAGACATCTCTAACATAACCCATAGATTTTCTACTTTGAAGCTTATCATCAGAGTCGCATACAACCATACCAGCAGCATCCTGGCCTCTATGTTGAAGCATTAAAAGTGAGTCATAAATTTCTGCAGCTACATTAGTTTCAGCAGAAATTCCAACTATTCCACACATTAAGATTCCTCTTTGGTTGGATTAATATCTTCTAAAGCTGGACCCAACTCCTCTTTAATTGGCTCAATTGCATCCATAGCTTCTTCGACTATATTTCTATTATCTATTAATTCTCTAAAATAAGCTTCGATTTGAGGAGCATATTTCTCAATTAATGGTGTTATTTTTGATTGGTTTATAAGATCGGTTGATTTTACACTCGATGGTAGTAATAAGAAGATTACAAATAGAACAATCAAACCTCTTGTAAGACCAAATAATACTCCTAAAAATCTATCAAAACCTGATGCGCCTGACCACTTGATAAGAGTTCCTATAAATTTTATTACCATGCCGCCAAGAATAATACAGACCATAAATACTACTATGTAAGATAATATTTTTGATATTTCTTCATTACCAATAAATTCATTAATCTTAGGGGTCGCAAGATATTCAAGACTTACTGCTGCTATAAAGGCTACCACCCATAAAAATAAGGATAAAAACTCTTTGGTAAAACCTCTTGCCAAAGAAATTAAGCCTGATGCTGTTAGTACTACTAATATAAACCAATCAGTAATGTTTAATCCTAGAGCTTCCATCTAGATATTTCTCCATTTTTAGATTCAGAGACTTTTTCAATTTTATCTAAATTTAATTTTATATCACTTTCTTCTATAAAAGGTCCTACATAAACTGCATGAAGATTTTGCTGTGAACCGAAGACTTCCGTGAAAGCTGGAAAGCCGCCTTCTATAATTTTAGTAACCATATTATTTGCATTATCTTTTGAGGATAAAACATGTACCCTTAGAACAAATAAATCAAAATCAGATTTCTCAATATTGGATGCTTTGGATTTAATTACTTTAGGAGATTGAGTAACTTCTTTAGTTTCTTCTATCTTAACTTCATCTTTAATTGTTTTTTCAACTTCAGGTAATTGAGTAATTGTAAGCTCTTGCTGATAATCAATCTGAGGGGTTAATACCACAAAAAGCAAAACCAGTAATGCGCTAATGCTAAAAATAAGGCCAACTATTCTCTCAATATTCATTAAGTCCTATATATTTTTTTGAGTAGTCCGTGTACTTTTGTTCTAAGATTTTTTCTATGCACAATCATATCAATAGCCCCATGCTTTAACAAAAACTCTGATTTTTGAAAATCATCAGGCAAATCAACTCTTACTGTTTGCTCAATAACTCTTCTTCCTGCAAAGCCTACAAGCGCATCTGGTTCCGCTATATTAATATCACCAAGCATTGCTAAGCTTGCTGATACTCCTCCATAAATAGGGTCAACCATAACTGAAATATATGGTAAGTTTTCAGCTTTAAGTTTTTGTAAAGCCGCAGAAGTCTTTGCCATTTGCATCAAAGAAACCATAGATTCTTGCATTCTTGCACCCCCGCTTGTGGAAAAGCAGATAAATGGACACCTTGATTTAATAGCTTCATTAATTCCTTGAACGAATTTTTCCCCAACAACTCCACCCATTGATCCACCCATGAATCTAAATTCAAAAGCAGCAACAACAACATTCATAGAGTCTAAAGCTCCCTTGCCAATTATTATTGCTTCATTTTCTCCCGTTGCAGAAACGGCATCCTTGATTCTTGAAGTGTAATGTTTTGTATCTTTGAATTTAAGCGAATCTTTTGTTTTGATGTCGCTTGCTATTTCATCAAAATGACCGTTATCTAAAAAAATCTCTAGTCTTTTTCTTGCGCCAATTCTTAAGTGATGGTCACACTTTGGACATACAAATAGTGATTTTTCTAGATCAGGAGCATATAAAACTGATTCGCATGATGGGCATGAACTCCACAATCCATCGGGCACCTTGCTCTTTGACTTTGATGTCATGATTGAAGGTATTAGCCTTCTTATCCAGTTCATAGTATTGCTGTTTTAATCTCCCTTAAATAATTACCTATTCTATCAAATTCTTTTGTCCTAGAACCATCAGCAATCATTTCTACAATTGAAGAACCAATCACAATACCATCTGATGACTCTGCTAAAACTTTAGCATCCTCAACTGATTTGATACCAAAACCAGCCATAGTGGGAACATCTGAATATTGTTTTATCTTACTTATATTGCTTTTTATCTCTTCGATATTTAAATTTGATGATCCAGTGACACCTCTAAGAGTGACATAATAAATAAAGCCAGTGCTGTTCTTAGCAATCGATTCAACTCTGTCATCTTTGGTTGTTGGTGATATTAAAGAAATAGTATTAATGTTTGGATTTGAGATCCCATAAGTTTTTAAATCAAGTTCTCCAGGAACATCAACAACTAAAATCGAGTCAGCACTTTTTTCATCAATAGATTGAACTAAATCTATATGAGAAATAAATGTATTTAAGTATCCCATTAAGACAATAGGAGTTTCGGTATTAGATTCTCTAAATTTTTTAACTAAATCTAAAATCATCTTAAGTGAGATATTATTTTTAAGAGCTCTATCATGAGCTTTTTGAATTGTTGGGCCCTCAGCAATTGGGTCAGTAAAAGGTACTCCTATTTCTAATACATCCACTCCAGATTCAACAAATAGATGCATTAAATCTAAGGTTGTTTCTAAGTCAGGGTCGCCTGCAACAAGATATGCTATAAGTGCTTTCTTATTATTATCTTTGAGGTTTTTTAATTTTTCAGACAGTCTATTCAAAACTCTATTCCATCAATTTGGGCAACAGTATTAATGTCTTTATCACCTCTTCCAGAAACATTAACTACAACATTTGAAGAAGAGTCTAACTCTTTCATTAAAGGTTCTAAATATGCAAATGCATGAGCAGTTTCCAAAGCTGGCATTATTCCTTCTAACTCAGTTACCTCATGGAAAGCTTTTAAAGCCTCATCATCACTTACAGCGACATATTCAGCTCTGCCAATATCTTTTAACCAAGAATGCTCAGGACCAACACCAGGATAATCTAACCCAGCAGAAACTGATTTCGTATCTTTAACTTGACCTGCAGCATCTTGCATCAAATAGCTTCTGGCTCCATGCAAAACTCCAGGAGTACCATCATTTAGTGGGGCTGCATGTTCTCCAGTAGAAACTCCTTTTCCACCTGCCTCGACACCAATCAACCTAGTTTCTTTTATATCAATAAAAGGATAAAAAATACCCATAGCATTTGAGCCACCGCCAACACATGCAACAACAGCATCTGGCATCTTTCCAAATAGATCTTTTGACTGATCAATGACTTCTTTACCAACAACTGAATTAAAGTCTCTAACAATCATTGGATATGGATGAGGTCCAGTAACACTTCCAATAATATAATAGGTGTCATCCACATTAGTTACCCAGTCTCTAAGTGCTTCATTTAAAGCATCTTTTAATGTTGCAGAGCCAGAATCAACAGGATGAACATGAGCACCTAAAAGTTTTATTCTATAAACATTAAGAGATTGTCTTCTTACATCCTCTGCTCCCATATAGATATGGCATTCCAAACCCAATCTTGCAGCTACAGTAGCAGTAGCGACTCCATGCTGACCAGCGCCAGTTTCAGCAATAATTCTCTTTTTACCCATATGCTTAGCTAAAAGTATTTGGCCAACAGTATTATTTATTTTGTGAGCGCCCGTATGATTAAGATCTTCCCTTTTTAACCAAATTGCACCAGATTTGTAGTGATCTGTAAGTCTTTGAGCAAAATATAATGGTGAGGGTCTTCCAACAAAAGCAGATAAGTCTTTATAAAACTCATTAATAAAATCTTCGTTATCTTTTAACTTATTATAGGTATCTTCAAGCTGCTCTAAGGCATACATAAGAGTTTCTGGTACAAACTTTCCGCCATACTCTCCGAAGAATCCATCTTTATCTGGAAAATTAAAATTATCTGAAGTCATAATTGTTAATTATTTCTAAAATATGTTTTATTAATTTAATGTCTTTAACACCCTCTGAGGATTCAACTCCAGAGTTTATATCTAAGCACCATGAGTTTGTCTTTAATGCATTATCGACATTTTCAAGATTAATTCCACCAGAAAGAACAAAATTTTGCTTTTCATTTTTATGATCATGCAAAATTTCCCAATTAAAAGACTCACCAGTTCCACCATACATTCCGTCTTTATGGTTTTCTAAAAGAATTGCATCAGCTGATTGATATAAAGATTTGATTTCTAAGTCCTTTTTTTTACCAATCCTTAGAGCTTTCCAATAATCTAATTCAAAAGATTCACAGAATGCAGCATCTTCATCGCCGTGAAATTGGAGCACTGGATTCTGAAGATATGATGAGGTCTTAAAAACATAATTTTTATCAGGATTTACATATACGCAAACTGGTCTTGTATTTTTAAAATCAATGTCTTTCAGAGTTTCAAGAAAATCTATATCAACATATCGTGGGCTTTTTGAATAAAAAATAAAGCCAACATAATCTATGCCTATTTCTATAAGTTCTTTTAAAACATCAATATTTGATATTCCACATATTTTTACTTTAGATCTGCTCATAATTTAAATCTATTCATCAAATGCTCTGTAGGACTGGGTATATTAAATTTTAAATCATATCTTGGCCCTAAGAAAAACAATCCTTTTGCTGAAGCGGTTTTACCTGCATAAGTTCTGTCTTGTTTGGATAGGATTTCTTCAATAGAAGAAGATATTTCACCTTTTGCGATATCCAATAAAGTACCGACCATAATTCTTACCATATTGTGCAGAAATGCATTTGCTTTAATGGTAATAAAAATAAAGTTTTCATAAATTTCTATATCAATATTCTTAATATTTTTAACTGGATTTTTTGAATTACAGCTTGAGCTTCTGAATGATGAGAAATCATGAGTTCCTAGGAACATCTTTGATTGTTCTTTTAAGATATTTATATCAATAAGGTTGTTGTCCCAATGTACAGAATTTCCAAAAAATAATGGCTTGCTTCGAGAGTTATAAACAACATAGGTATAGCTTCTCTCCAAGGCTGAAAATCTAGAATGAAAATCATCAGGCACCTCTGTAATACTTGTCACTGCAATTAAGTCAGTTAGATTTGAATTTATGCCATCAATCCAATTTTTATTATCTCTCTTGATTGAAGTACTAAAATCAAATACCTGTGATAGAGCATGAACTCCTGCATCTGTTCTTCCAGCATAATTGATGCTAATTTTTTCTTGAGTTATTTTTTCTAAAGCTTCTTCAATATTTTGTTGCACTGAGTCAGCATTTTTCTGCCTCTGAAATCCTGAGAAAGCTGAACCATCATATTCTGTTGTAAAGGCTAATCTCACTATTTCGTAAATTTATCTAACAAATTCTGTGCATCTTGCTTTAATTTATCATTGTCGGAAGATCTAATTATTTCATCTAAAATACTCTTTGAATTTTCTAGATCGCCCATTTCAAAATACGTAACAGCTAAATCTAATTGTTGTTCATCTTTATTATTTTCTATACTTAAACCTTTAGGTAGGCCCTGAATAGAAGAAGAGTTATCTTTTGCTTCTTCAAAATCATAATCAATCTTCTTGGATTGTCTTGATTTCAATTGAATATAAATTAGAGCAATTAAGACCCCAGAAAGAATTGAAACAAACGCAACAAAAAGAAGATCTGTGAGGTTAAATTCTTGAGATTCTGAATTATCTATATTTTTAGTTTCTTGTAATAAATCTTCAGCTATCTTACTTTCAACCACCATCTCTAAAGTTTTAGTATTTTGTTCAATGATAGATTTTGGATCTTGTAAATCATCATTTAAATCAATATTTGTAACCTCTTGATCTTCAACAACTTCCTTAATAACTTCTTTAGGAGATTCTTTAATCTTTGGTGCAGTTAAAACAAGTAAAGATTTTATAGTTGGAGCAATTGATAATGAGTAGGATTCATTCATAGCTAATATTGAAGCTCTTGCTTCACTGTCTGATGTTCCAGACATAACAGCAAATGATGGAATCATTAAGTCTCTATCATTTCTAACTAAGTTAATATTGCCATCAATAAAAGCATCTTTATTACCCAAATATATTGACCACATAATTTGATAAATAGAAATATCAGAAGATTCTTTTTGAATATTTGAAGCTATGCTCCACATAGTTGTGATTTCAGAAGCTTTAATTATTTTGGTAGTCTCATCAATTTTTTCATCAACTATATTTTCAGAAATTGTAGGTTGAATGGTTATTGTCTCTTCATTTGATTTTCTTGTATTTTCAATGTTTTGCTTGAGAGGTTTACTAGGAACATTCTTTTGTAATGATGAATTAATCTTTGATGGTAGAAAAATAAAAATATCTTTTGCTAATTCATTTTTAATCACCAGCTTAAAATTAAAATAATTTGCATCATATGAATTACTGAGGACTATTGAATAAGTTTTATAGTTAGAAAAATCTTCGAGCAATGTATATGCTACATATGTTTGATTTAAAGGTTCATCTGATTTGTATTCTTTTAACAAAATATCATCATCAGATATTCTTGAATTTTGAATCTTAAATTCAATAACTCTCTCTCCTTGAGAGTTTAAAGTTAGCTTGGGTGATGATAGTAGTGCATCAGCAGTAATATTTACTGGAATTAAAAAAAATAAAGTAAATAAAGCTCTTAACACAATTTATTATTAGATATTAAATTTTGAAGGATTTGAACAGCATTTAGTGCTGCGCCCTTTCCATAAACATTATCTGCTACAACCCATAAAGATATCCATGTATCACCTTGAATATCTTGTGACCTAATTCTACCAACATAAACATCTTCTGAATCATTAGCCTGCTCATAAGGCGTTGGATACTCCAATAATTCAGGGTTATCCATGACACATACACCTTCATTTCCACTAACTATGTTTATAATATCTTCTCTTGAAGCCCTGTTAGATACTTTTAGAAATACTGCCTCTGAGTGTCCATTGAAAACAGGTACCCTAGCGCAAGTGGCTTGTACATCAATTTTTGGATCTAGAATTTTTTTTGTCTCCCATACAAGCTTCATCTCTTCTTTGGTAAAGGCATTATCTAAAAAGATATCGCATTGAGGAATGACATTAAAGGCAATTGGCTTAGGATAAACTTTTGATTCAGCTGACTCACTTTCATATGTCTGCTGCCTTAGTTCTTCAACTGCTTCTTTACCAGTGCCTGAAACTGCTTGGTAGGTAGCAATATTTAAAAATTCTATACCAAACTTTTCATGAATAGGCTTTAAAACCATCAGCAACTGAGAAGTTGAACAATTTGGATTAGCTATTAAAGTTGGCTCTTGAAGCTCTTCTAAAATATTTCCATTTATTTCTGGAATAATTAAAGGAATATCATCTTCATATCTAAATTCAGATGATAAATCAATCACATAACTTCCAGCCTCAACAAATTTTCTAGCATATTTTCTAGCGACACTGCCTCCTGCTGAAAATATAGTTATATTCGCTTTTTTAGGATCAAAGGAATCGAGGTCACCAATTACATAATCTTGCTCTTGAAAATGAATTGTTTGACCTACAGTAGAATTACCAAGCGGATATAATTCTTCAATTTTTATTCCTTTTTTATCTAACAACTGTAGTATTTTTTGACCAACAACACCTGAAGCACCAACTAGTGCCATATTTAATGTTTTATCCATTTTTTAAAATTCCTATTAAAATTGATGCAACTTCTGAAGTTTTTACATACTCTTCATCGGTGCTGATATCCTTTGTTCTATAACCTTGTGCAATAAATTCCTTAATTGCATTATCAATTTTTATTGCTAAATCTTTTTGATCAAGAGAGTATCTTAAAGCCATTGCCAAAGAAGCGATCATAGCTAATGGATTTGCAATATCCATACCAGCAATGTCTGGAGCACTGCCGTGACAAGGCTCATACATTCCTTGCGCTGAACTATTAAGCGAAGCCGATGGCAGCATTCCAATTGAGCCAGATAAAGTGGCTGCAATATCAGATAAAATATCTCCAAACAGATTACTTGAAACAATAACATCATATTGGTTTGGGTTTAATACAAGCTGCATCGCTGTATTATCCGCTAGCTGGTGTGAAAGCTCGACATCAGGGTAATCTTTAGCCATATCAGAAACAATGGCTCTCCAAAACTTAGAAACTTCCAATACATTTGCTTTTTCAACAGAGCACAATTTACCATTTCTTTTTTGAGCTGATTCAAAAGCTACTTTTGCAATTCTTTTAATTTCATTCTCATTGTAGATCATAGTATTAAAAGCATAAGACGGACTTTTATCTTCAACTATAGCTCTAGGCTCGCCAAAATATATGCCTCCTGTAAGCTCTCTAACAATCAAAATATCTAGATTTTTAATAATGTGATCTTTAATCGGTGATGCAGAGGCTAATTCATTAAATAAAAATGCTGGTCTTAGATTTGCAAAAAGCTCAAGCTCCTTTCTTAAAGAAAGTAATGCTTGTTCTGGCCTATTATCCCAATCTAAATTGTCCCATTTTGGGCCTCCAACTGCCCCAAACAACACCGCGTCACTTTGTTTTGCTTGATCGAGTACATTTTCTGGCAATGGTGATCCAAACTTGTCATACGCAGTACCACCCGCTTCCATTTCTGTTACTTTAAAATCAAGCCCATGCTCAACAATTAAAAAATCTAAAATTTCTTTTGCAGAGCTAGTAACCTCTTGGCCGATTCCATCTCCAGGCAGAATTAATATTTCTTTAGTCATTTGCAAATATCCACGGTTTTTCTTTTCTTCTTGCTTGCTCAAAAGCTGTTATTTTATCTTTATATTTTAAAGTCATATCGACATCATCAAGACCAAAAATAATACGCTCTAGTAAGTTATCTTCAACCTTAAAATCATATAGCTCATTTTTTTTATGAGATATTTTTTTGGAGTCTAAGTCTACTGATAGCTCTGATACCTCACCACTTAATGTCTTAAATAATTCTTCTATTTGGTTTTTTTCAAGCCTGATTGGTAAAACACCATTTTTAAAACAATTATTATAAAAAATATCACCAAAAGATGATGCTATAACAACCTTAATTCCAAAATCCCTTAGAGCCCAAACTGCATGCTCTCTTGATGAGCCACAACCAAAGTTATCTCTGGTCAATAGGATTGATGCTTTATTGAAAGGTTCCTGATTAAGAATAAAATTAGGATTTATTTCTCTTTGATCCTTGGTTATCCCTAATTTTCCTTCATCTAAGTATCTCCAACCATCAAACAAATAATCTTCAAAGCCATATTTCTTTATAGATTTAAGATACTCTGTTGGGATGATTTGATCTGTATCGATATTATCTCTATCAATACAAGCTACAACACCGCTTAGATTTAATTCATTACCTGCTAACTTCATGATGGATCTACTATTTTTCCATTAACTGCAGTTAAAGCTGCCATTAATGGACTCATTAAATGTGTTCTACCTAGATTACCTTGTCTGCCCTCAAAATTTCTATTGGATGTCGAGGCGCATCTTTCATATGGTTTTAATTGATCCGGGTTCATCCCCAAGCACATTGAGCAACCTGGATCTCTCCATATAAAACCTGCATTTTCAAAAATAATATTAAGACCCTCTGATTCAGCTTGTTCTTTCACTAGTCCTGAACCCGGAACAACGATTGCTTCAATAATATCTTTTGAAACTTTTTTTCCCTCCACAGCTTTGGCAGCCTCTCTTAAATCTTCAATTCTTGAATTGGTACATGAGCCTATAAATACCCTATCAAATTTTAAATCAGTAACTTTCTGATTTTCTTCTATTCCCATGTATTTTTTTGCCAATTCAAAATTTCTTTTATTTTCAGTTATTACTGTATCTAAATTTGGAATATCTTGATCGAAATCAACAACCATTTCTGGTGAAGTTCCCCATGTAACCTGCGGTTTAATCTTAGACACATCAATATTTATCTCTTTATCGAATAATGCTCGTTCATCTGAAACAAGAGATTTCCAATGGGTCATAGCGTTATCAAAATCTTCATCAGAAAGCTGGGAATGCTTTTTAACATAATTAAATGTTATTGAATCTGGAGCGATTAATCCTACCTTGGCACCCGCTTCAATAGACATATTACATATTGTCATTCTGGCTTCCATGGATATGTTTTCTATGTATGAGCCAGCAAACTCAATAGCATGTCCGTTACCCCCAGCAGTACCTATGGTTCTAATTAGATAGAGGACAATATCTTTTGAGGTAACTCCTTCTTTTGGGATGCCATCAAACTTAACTCTCATATTTTTAAGTTTTGAGACTTTTAATGTTTGTGTTGCAAGAACATGCTCAACCTCTGAGGTTCCAATACCCATTGCCAAGCACCCAAAAGCACCATGTGTTGATGTATGTGAATCTCCGCAAACAATTGTCATTCCAGGTAATGTGTAACCTAACTCTGGACCTATAACATGAACAATACCTTGATTAATTGATGTAATGTCGAATTGCTTAATACCAAACTTATTACAATTTTTATCAAGCTCTACAACCTGTATTTTTGAAATTTCATCCTTTATATTTTCAGCACCAAAAGACTTTCCTCTTTCGGTAGGAACATTGTGATCAGGCGTAGCAATATTTGCATTAATTCTCCAAGGCAAAAGACCTTTTTTGGTTAGTCCCTCAAAAGCTTGAGGTGAAGTTACCTCATGCAGATATTGCCTATCTATATATATAAGTGACTCAGATGATTCTAGGGTGGTTATGTGGTGCTCTTCCCAAAGCTTGTCATATAAAGTCTTTGGCATCTTACTTGGTAAAAGGTAATTTTTGATCAACCTCACCGCATTGAGCACGGTTTCTTAACAGATGATCCATAATAACAAGATTAACCATTGCCTCGGCAATAGGAACTGCTCTTATACCAACACACGGATCATGCCTTCCGGTAACTTCAATATCTACTTCATTTCCATCTTTATCGACAGTCTTTCCTTTTTTCTTAATACTTGAAGTTGGTTTGATTAAAAAGTCCAAATCTATATTGTCACCATTTGATATACCACCAAGAATTCCTCCAGCATTATTAGAGGCAAATCCATCAGCTCTAATTTCATCACGTATCTCTGAACCCTTTAAATTAAGAATATTGCTTGCGTTGCCAATTGAAACTGACTTAACAGCATTAATGCTCATAATTGCTTTAGCTAAATCTGCATTCAATTTATCAAAAACAGGTTCTCCTAAGCCAACTGGACAATTCTCCACACAAACACCAAGCTTAGCTCCAACTGAATTTCCTTCAGCAATTAATTCATCAAACATTTTATTTAAATCATCTAGCTTGGATAAATCTGAGAAGAAATATTTATTTTTATTTGCAGAATCAGGGTTTATTGAATCAGCAGAAACATGACCTATTTGAGAAACATATCCAGTAGTTTTGACTCCGTATTTAGCAAGATATTTTTTTGCAATGGCACCTGCAGCAACTCTCATGGCTGTCTCTCTGGCGCTGGATCTACCACCACCTCTATAATCTCTATGACCATATTTTGCTTGATAGGTTATATCCGCATGATTAGGTCTAAATGAATCTTTAATATTTGAATAATCTTTAGATTGTTGATCTTTATTAAAAATTAATAGACTTATAGGTGTGCCAAGTGTTTTTCCTTCAAAAACTCCAGATAATATTTGCACTGCATCATCTTCTTTGCGTTGAGTGGTAACATCTGATTGACCGGGCTTTCTTCTATCTAACTCAGTCTGAATATCAGCTTCACTTAGCTCAAGATTTGGAGGACATCCATCAATTATGCAACCCAAAGCATGCCCATGACTCTCACCAAAGGTCGTAATTTTAAATATATTTCCAAACGTATTGCCTGACATGGCAGTGATTATAGTCCAAAAATGATAAAACGCCCTATTTTAGGGGTTATTTAGGCCATTATCAAATAATTAGAAACTATTATCTTTTTTAGAAAATAATTCTTGGAATTCTATTACAGAAGTATTTTCAAGGTCCTTTTGATTAGTACAAAGCCTATAAATTTCTTCACAGATTTTTGAATCATAGGTGATTTCTAAGTTTTTTAAGAATTTTTGTTCTAAAACAGGAATTCCTTCTTCTCTTCTTCTTTTATGTCCTATTGGATACTCTACCTCAACTTCATCTGTTGAACTGCCATCGATAAAATGTATCTTTATTCTGTTTGCTATCGACCTCTTATCTGCTTGGTGATATTCCTCAGAGTATCTTTTATCTTCATTAATTACCATTTTTTCTCTTAAAGCATCAATTCTGGGATCAGATGCCACATCATCCTCATAATCTTCTGCAATTAAGTTGCCTTTTAGAAGTCCTATTGCAACCATATATTGAAGGCAGTGATCTCTATCAGCTGGATTATTAAGTTCTCCAACTTTAGAAATAATTCTAATAGCAGATTCATGGGTGGTAATTTCAATAGTTTTAATTTCATCTAGCCTATCTTTTATCTCAGAGTGAAGAGAAACTGCAGCCTCAACGGCAGTTTGAGCATGAAATTCAGCTGGAAAACTAATTTTAAACAATACATTCTCCATTACATATGTTCCAAAAGCTTGAGGAAGAGAAAGTTGTTCGCCCTTAAATAGAACATCTTCAAAGCCCCAGATTGGAGCAGATAGAACTCCAGGGTAACCCATCTCACCTGAAAGAGTAATCATAGCCAACCTAACAGCCCTACTGGTAGCATCTCCAGCAGCCCAACTTTTTCTTGAACCAGCATTTGGAGCATGCCTGTAGGTTCTTAAACTTTGACCGTCAACCCAAGCCTGACTAATTGCGTCCTTAATTTGCGCACTAGTGCCACCCATTAATTTTGTTACAACTGCTGTAGATGCAACTTTAACAAGCACAACATGATCCAGACCAACTTTGTTAAAACTATTTTTAAGAGCCAAAACACCTTGAATTTCATGTGCCATAATCATAGCTTCTAACACTTCTCTCATTGTCAGAGGCTCATTACCCTCTTCGATATTTTTTTGTGAAATAAAATCTGCTACAGCTAAAATGCCGCCGAGATTATCCGAAGGGTGTCCCCACTCAGCAGCTAACCAAGTATCGTTATAATCAAGCCATCTGATAATGCAACCTATATCAAAAGCACCTTTAATTGGATCAAGTTTAAAATTTGTTCCTGGTACTCTGACTCCATAAGGAACTGAAGTTCCTTCAACAACAGGCCCAAGCATCTTTGTGCATGCTGGAAATTTTAATGCAAGAAGACCACATCCTATTGTGTCTATAAGGCAGTTTCGTGCTGTATCCAAAGCAAGTTCGGAATCAATTTTATAGTTTGATACATAGTCAGCGATTTCAGATATTACCGAGTCATATCCTGGTCTGACATTTAAATCAACATTTGAAGACATGGGTTAGTCTCTATCTTCTAAATCAACCCACTCTGAACTTTCAACACCAATATATTCAGCACTTGGTCTGATAATTCTATTATTCGCTCTTTGCTCCATGCAATGAGCTGTCCAACCTGAAACTCTCGACATTACAAAAATTGGAGTGAATAATTTTGTTGGTATGCCCATATAAAAATATGCTGGTGCATGAAAAAAGTCTGCATTAGCAAACATTTTTTTCTCATCTGCCATAACCTTTTCAACCTCTTCAGCTACTTGATATAAAGTATCATTATCATGATGCGATGAGAGTTCTTTGGCATACTCTTTTATCACGGCATTTCTTGGATCACGAATAGAGTAAACTGCATGTCCAAAGCCCATAATTTTTTCTTTGTTAGCAAGCATAGCTAAAATATTTTCTTTAGCTTCTTCTCTTGAAGTCCAATTTTCAATTAACTCCATTGCTTTTTCATTAGCACCGCCATGAAGTGGTCCTCTTAACGAACCTATAGCAGCTACTACACATGAATGAATATCTGACATTGTTGATGCACAAACTCTACCAGTAAATGTTGAAGCATTAAATTCATGCTCTGCATATAACACCAACGATACATCCATTACCTTTCTGTGAAGATCACTTGGAGCTTTTCCATGAAGAATATGTAAGAAATGTCCTGCCATCGAATCTTCATCATTAACTAGGCTTATCTCTTCTCCATCATGTGAGTATTTGTACCAATAAGTAACTATTGATGCCATGGTGGCTATCATTCTGTTAATTGAATCTAGCTGATTGCTGAAGTCTCCTTCTGGCTCAAGGTTTCCTAGCATTGATGTTCCAGTTCTCATGACATCCATTGGATGAGCTGTTGCTGGAATTTTTTGAAGCACTTCTTTAAGTGCTTGAGGAAGATCTCTTTGACTTTTTAAAAGAGCTTTATATTCTGCAAGTTCATTTTTGTTTGGAAGTTTGTTGTAGAGCAGCAAGTATGCTACTTCTTCAAAAGTTGCTTTCTCAGCAAGGGTTTCTACTTTATGACCTCGGTAGGCAAGACCCTCAATCTGACCAACAGTTGATAATGATGTTTCGCCTGCAACTTGGCCTCTTAAGCCAGCTCCTTCTAACTTTTTTACCATAATATCCTCTTTCTTAGTTCTTAATCTTTGAACAAATCATCAAGTTTTTGCTCAAAGCTATGATAATTTAATCGATCGTATAATTCTTCTCGGGTTTGCATTATATCCAACAGACCATCTTGTGTCCCGTCTTTAGCCAAGGAAATGTAAACTTTTTCCGCAATTTGACTCATAGCTCTAAATGCAGTTAAAGGAAAAAGCATCATATCAACTCCGACTTTAGCAAGCTCATCTTTTGTGAATAAAGGAGTTTTTCCAAATTCAGTTATATTTGCAAGTATAGGTACATTGATTTCTTTTTTAACTAATGCATATTCTTCTAAAGATGTGGCTGCTTCTAAAAATATACCATCAGCACCCTCTTCTACATATGCAAGTATTCTTTCAAGAGCACCTTCAATACCTTCGGATGCTATTGCATCAGTTCTAGCCATGATAAAAAAAGATTCATCATGCCTACCGTCAACTGCAGATTTGATTCTATCTTGCATCTCATCTTTGGATACAAGTGATTTATTTGGTCTATGACCACATCTTTTTTGTGAAACCTGATCTTCTATATGAACTGCACCACAACCTGCATCAATCATGCTTTTAATTGTTTTTGCAATATTAAATGCGCCACCCCATCCAGTATCAATATCTACAAGAAGAGGTAGTGAACTTGCATTAGTAATTCTTTTTACATCCGTTAGCACATCTTCCATTGAAGTTATACCAAGATCTGGAATACCATAAGACGCTGCTGCTACACCACCACCAGAAAGATATATAGCTTTATGACCTGATTTTTCAGCTAAGATTGCTGAATATGCATTAATTGTGCCTGGAATAATCAATGGATTATTCTCTTGAAGTGCATCTCTAAATTTTTTACCTGAAGACATGGTTGAAGAATTATAAAACACTTATTGGACTATTCCCAAATGCCAAATTAACCGTAAAACTTAACACCTCTAATAATTCTATCTTTATTGTTTTTTCTTCTCCATCTGTTTGTATCTCTTAGACTATATACACATCCACAATATTCTTGTTGATAAAACTCTTCCCTTTTTGAAATTTCAATCATTCGTGAAGATCCGCCTTGTTTTCTCCAATTAAAATCCCAATAAATAACATCTTCATATCTTTCTGCTGCCCTATGGCCAGATGCATTAATCTGATTCATATCTTTCCATCTAGATATACCCAAAGTTGTTGCGTAAACTCCAAAATTATTTTCTTTTGCATATAAAGCTGATCTCTCAAACCTCATATCAAAACATTTGGTACATCTCTCACCTCTTTCTGGTTCATTTTCAAGACCTTTTACTCTTTCAAACCAATTATCTTTATCATAATCGGCATCAATACATTCAAAACCCAATTTTTTACAAAAACGTCTATTTTCATTTTTTCTAATCTCATACTCTTCTTTGGGATGTATATTTGGATTATAAAAATAAACAGTTGTTTTTATATCTGAAGCAGCCAAGGCTTCCATTATCTCACCAGCACATGGCGCGCAACAGCTATGCAATAATAAATCAGTGCCCTTTTTTGGCATCTGAAGCTTTGGCCTCTCATAATTATGTAGTTTTAAATGCTCGCTTGTCATATAAATATTGAACTATTTTTAATAGCGTTTTCTAAATCATCATAATTATGAAATGAGGGTATGTCAGGATATTGAGATGAAATTTTATCAGGAGCATTGATAAAGAAACCGCTTTCAGCAACTTCAAACATTTGAATATCATTGAAAGAGTCCCCAGCAGCAATACACCTATATCCAATAGACTGGAATGCTAAAATAGCTTGTTTTTTGGCCTGCTTATGCCTCAATTTATATGAAATAACCTCATCATTATTTACTTCTAAGTTATGACAAAGAAGTAATGGAAAGCCCATCTTTCTCATTAAAGGTTTTGCGATTTCATGAAAAGTGTCAGAGAGAATAACAACTTGAAAATTTTCTCTGATTCTACCTAAAAATTCTGCAGCACCATCTAAAAGCTCTAATTCTCCAGATGCCTTTTGTATATCTGATAACTTAAGATTATTCTCCTGCATTACTTTTAATCTAAAATCCATAAGATCAGAATAATCTGGTATATCACGAGTCGTTTTGTTGAATTCTTCAATACCAGTATTTGAGGCAATCTGCTCCCATATTTCTGGGGTTAAAGTTCCCTCCATATCAAAACATACTATTTCCATTTAATATCCTTATTATTTATTTTTTACCCCATACGGAACATGTCCAGAGGCAGTTGATTTAACAGCGTCCATGATATGTTTTTTTTGATCATCAAAAAAGATGTCAGCTTGAAAAGATTTAAGAAATTGTTGTTTGGACATTCCACCTAAAAATAAAGATTCATCTATCCTAACACCCCACTCCCTAAGTGTTTTTATTACCCTTTTATCTGATGGAGCTGATCTAGCTGTTACAAGTGCTGTTCTAATAGGACATTCATTTACATCAAAGTCATTTTGTATTTTATTTAGCTCAACTAAAAAAGACTTAAACGGACCTGCTTTTAATGGAGAAGTTGCTGAGACTTCATTTTTAATGAATGCATCTAAGCCATCTTCATGAAATACTTTTTCAGAGTCATCGGAAAAAATAACTGCATCACCATCAAATGCAATTTTTAATTGTCCTTGATTTAACTTCCTACTATTATCGCCATCTCTTGGAATAATAGTTGCAGCTGCAACGTTGCTTTCAATAGCCAGTTTTACATCTTCAAAGCTACTTGATAAAAAAAGATGGACACCAAAATCTCTAACATATCTATGAGGGCTTTCTCCTCCACAAAATGCAGCTCTGCTAATATCAAGACCATGGGCTTCAATAGAATTTCTAATTCGTAGACCAGTATCTGAAGTATTTCTTGATAGCAATATGACTTCAATTCTTTGCTTGTCTTTATATAAAGAGTTAATACTAAGAATCTTTTTTACTAGACTAAAAGCCTCGCCTGGTTCAAGAGTAACGTCCTCATTTGCAATTTGGTAATCTCTATATGATTCTAATCCTTCTTTTTCATATATTTCGTGACTTTGATCAAGATTGAATAATGCTCTAGATGATATTCCTATAATTAGTTTTGATTGTTTATCCATAAATTATTGATTAATTATGTAGTTTGGCATTATACTGTATAAATATATAGTAAAATTAATTTGTTATGAAGAATATTACACCACAACAACAAAAAGTGCTTGATTGCATTCAAGTATACATAAATAAAACTGGGTTTCCTCCAACCAGAGCTGATATATGTAAAGAATTAGGATTTAAATCCCCAAATTCAGCTGAAACGCACTTACGTGCTTTAGAAAAAAAGGGTTTTATTTCGATTGAAAGTGGAACTTCAAGAGGAATTTCAATCAATAATCCAGAAATTGTAGAAAATAATAATGAATATCCCATAGTTGGACTTGTAGCAGCTGGATCGCCTACTTTAGCAAGCGAGAATGTAGAAAAAACTTTAAATTGCCCAAAAGGTTTTTTTGGTTCTGACTTTGACTATTTCCTAAGAGTTAGGGGTTTAAGTATGAAAGATGCTGGCATTATGGAAGATGATTTAATAGCTGTTAAGAAAACTCAAGAAATTAGAAATGGAGATATAGTTATCGCAAGAATTGAGGATGAAGTTACTGTGAAATATTTTCAAAGAACTGCCCCAAATATTGTTCACTTAAAGCCAGCTAATCAGGATTTTAAAGATATTGAAGTTAACCTTGAAGAAACAGAATTGTTTATTGAAGGTAAAAGCGTTGGATTAATAAGAGAAAACTAATGCAATATCACAGTTTTTTTTGAGAGTCTCTCTTTTTGACTGTCAAAAAATTCATCGAAATCACTTACGCTTCCACTCACACTTTCAATGCCTGCTCTAATCATTTCTTTAGCTACATTTAATTCTTGTCCCTGAAGAAACTCTTTAGATTCATTAGAAAACTCAATCTTTACTATCGGATTATCGTGATCATCAGCCCTTCTTAGAACAATACTTCCATCAGGTAATTGAGCTAACTCTAAATAATTTGACATTTTTTCTCCGTTTTATTTTAGCTTAGCATTCATCAAGAGTTTTGCGAAGCAACATTTTGAACCTTTTGTACTTATCTAGTATCAAATTAATCTTTTTCAAGTTAATTGCTTCATTTGTAAAAATTATTGAATCATTTAACGGAGCAGATATTTTTTCTTTCACATTTTCAATATGCGTGAATAAACCATCAGAACCAAATTCATTATTAATTATATTTTTAATAGTTAGTGACTCTGATAACTTTTGCCATTTAGCTAGGTAATTAAGTTGATGAAAAGAATCTGTTTCCAAAGGCAGTATTGATTCGACATTGAGCGCAAGATAGTCAAGACTATTTTCTAAAGAAGAAAAAAACAAATACTGATTATTTTTATCTTTTGCTGAGCCATCAAACTCTAGCTCATTAACAATCTGTTCAGAAATATCAAGATATAAATTAATTAATTCCTTTGAATCCACTAGCTTTTAAGATTCTGATCCCATTCACCATTATTATATACAGCTGTCCATTTAGTCTTTTTGCCATCTTTTTCAGATGCTAAATAATGGGTATCTTCTGCCTTGTTGTATCTGATTACATATGGATTTCCATCTCTATCTGTTTCAGGAGCACTCATTAAATATAAATGTTTTTCTGGATTTGGAAGAAATCTACTAGCTTCAGTTATCTGTGTTGATAAATTATTAATTTCAGAGACTTTTGGAGCTCTAGTTTCTCTATTTTTTGGATACTTACTTGCTGCTAAAAAAAGTCCTTTCATACTATCTCTTAGTAGATAATGATCTTCACATTTCAAACAAGGCATTTCTGGCAACGAGATAGGCTCCATCATTAATGGTTTTGGTTCACCATTTCTCTGTAATGCTCTAGTGGTTCCACAATTATCATTTAAGCATCCGAAGTATTTACCAAACCTACCAGTTTTTAACTGCATCTCAGATCCGCATTTATGGCACTCAAGGGTTGGGCCATCATATCCTTTAATTTTAAATTGGCCTTCTTCTATAAAGTAACCGTCGCAATCAGGATTTTTTCCACAGACATGAAGCTTTCGACTTTCATCAATAAGATAATTATCCATGCTGGTATCGCACTTCTCACATCTTTTCTTAATTAATAAATTCGCTGCTTCTTCATTATCATCAACGCTTATAGCTTCATCACCTGAAATAAGGTTTAAAGTTTTTTTACACTTATCCTCACCCTCATTCTGATAACCGGAACATCCTAAAAAAACTCCGTTTGAAGAATTCCTTATTACCATATTTGGGGATGAGCAATCTGGACAGATTAAAGATGTGGTTGTTGGCTTGTTAGACCTCATACCATTTTCATCTGATGAGGCAATAACTAGGTCTTTTTGAAAAGCGTTATAAAAATCATCAAGAACGTTTCTCCAATCTAATTCGCCTTGTGCAACTCTATCTAAATTGTTTTCTAAATTTGCAGTAAACTCATAATCCATAATGTCATCAAAGCTTTCTAGTAATCTTTCTGTAACAATATGACCAATTTTCTTTACAAAGAATCTTCTATTTTGAATTTCAACATAACCTCTATCTTGAATAGTAGAAATTATATTTGCGTATGTAGACGGTCTTCCTATTCCCTTTTTTTCAAGCTCTTTTACTAGAGCGGCCTCTGAAAATCTAGCAGGAGGTTTTGTATATTTTTGATCTAATTTAATTTGAGTTAAATTAAGGCTCTCGCCTTCTGACAATGGAGGCAAAATATCATCAGTATCAGATTTAAAAGGTTGTGATACCTTTGTGTATCCATCGAATACAACCTCTCTTCCCTTTGCAGTAAAAGTATATTCACCTATATTAATTTTTGCTGATGTAGATAAGTACTCAGCATCTGGCATTTGAGAGGCTATATATTGCTGCCATATTAATTGATAAAGCCTTTTTTCTTCCTCGGTTTGATTTAATAAATCATCTGATGTCATATAAGCATTAGTTGGCCTAATTGCCTCATGCGCTTCTTGTGCATTGTCTGTACTTGCGTAAATTCTTGGAGCATTTGTTAGGTATTGTTCTCCAATTCTTTCTCCAATGAAATTTCTAGCATCTTGAATTGACTCCTTACTTAAGCTGGGCGCATCTGTCCTCATATACGTTATATGTCCAGCCTCATATAACTTTTGAGCTACCCTCATTGTCCTTCTTACACTGTAACTTAACTTGGTACTAGCGGCCTGCTGTAATGTAGATGTTATGAAAGGAGCTCTTGGTTTTGCTTTAACGGGTTTTTTAGAAATTTCATTTATAGATAATTCTGAGTTATTTATTAAATTTTCTATTTTTTTTGCCTCTTCTTCCTTAAGCAAAGGGTCGGATTTCTTTCTATTAAGTGAAAATGGGATAATCTCTTCTTCTTTATTTAAAAGCATAGAAACTTCCCAATATTCCTCAGGAATAAATTCCTGAATTTCTCTTTCCCTTTCATCAAGAAGTCTTAGGGCAACAGATTGCACTCTTCCAGCTGATAACCCCCTTGCAATTTTTTTCCAAAGCAAAGGAGAGAGCTCAAAACCAATAACTTTATCTAAGAACCTTCTTGCTCGATAAGCTTTTACTAAATCTAAATCTATTTCTTTGGGATCAGCAAAAGAGTCAACAATTGCAGACTTTGTAATTTGATTAAACCTAACTCTCGAATAATCATATTTGTCTGGTCCTAAAGCTTCTTTAAGATGCCAAGCAATTGCTTCTCCTTCTCTATCAAGATCGGTTGCAAGATAAATATGATCAACTTGTTTTGCTGCTTTTCTTAAGGATTTAATTACCTTTTCTTTTTCTGGAATTATCTGCCAGTCTGCAGTCCATCCGTTATCTGGATCTATACCCATTCTTCTAATTAATCTATTTCTATCATTAACGGCTTTGAGCTTTGCTTTCTCTTCTGGACTTAGATTCTTTGGTATAGATGCTCTTTTAGAATTTGGAGGTGATTTTTTTGGCAAATCTCTTATGTGACCAACACTGGATTCAACAATAAAATCAGCACCTAAATATTTTGATATAGTTTTGGCTTTTGCAGGTGACTCAACTATTACTAAAGATTTTGCCATAATATAATTCTGTTTCCTTTTTTAGAAATAACATCAAACAGATTGTTTTGACAAGGCTTTTAGAAAACTTTTAATAAATTATTTATTTTCTTTAGCTCATCCAAGCCCATATTTTCTTTCCATATAAAAGAAATTGACGAACTTGAAAAAACTAGCTCATCTATAGATAAAGGAAGGTTTTTTACCTTCTTTTGTATCTCGTCATAGCTGTCTGAGTATTTCAACTTGAGAGGAGAATACAAAATTAATTCATCTTTGTCTCTAATAAAATGCGCTTCTTTTAAATTAGTTTCATTTTTAATTTTATAAATCATATGATTTAAATTCTTGTTTTTAAAAGAATTTGTACCAACTGATGAAGAAGAAATTTTAAAACCAAGCTTATTTGACTCAAGTCTAAGTTTGGATAAATTTCTTGAAGATTTTGAGGGAATTGCAAAACTGATGCTGCCAATTAAAAATGCAAGTGCAGCAAAAATAACTATATATTCCATGTTTTATTCAGCTAGTATATTGTGAACAATTTTAGGGCCAATAACTATAAAGCCTGTATATATTTGGACAAGGCTCGCACCGCATTGAATCTTTTTAGTGAAATCATTTTTATTAATAACTCCTCCAACACCAATTAAAGGTAAATCTGGGTACCTGTCTTTGACATCTTTTAAACATGAAGTCGATATACTCATTAATGGTTTTCCTGAAAGTCCACCCTCATAGCTGTGATATTTTTCATCATCAAGCATATTCTTATTGGTAGTTGTATTAGAGATTATCAATCCTGTTAAAGATGATTTTTCGACTAAGTTGGCAATATTAAGAATTTTTTCTAGGCCTTCATCAGGTGAAATTTTTAAAAAAATTGGACCAGAAAAATTTAAAACTTTAGATTGATTTTCTAACTCATTAATTAAAATTTTGACGTTTTTATCATCATGTAAATCTCGCAAACTTGGTGTATTTGGAGAAGAGATATTTACAGTTATGTAATCAGAGTAATTTGCAACTTTTGTAAAACATTTAATGTAATCATTAATTCTTTCCTTATCCTTTGATTTTTTATTGGCTCCAATGTTGACTCCAATAATGCCTTCATATTTTCTTTTTTTAAGGTTTCTAACCAAATGATCTACGCCTTTATTATTAAATCCAAGCCTATTAATAACAGCTTGTTCGTTAGATACTCTAAAGATCCTTGGTTTTGAATTGCCTGGCTGTGGCAAAGGTGTAACTGTCCCCACTTCTATAAAACCAAAACCTAGAGCACCAAGACAATCTATAAAATCTCCATTTTTATCTAAACCGGCAGCAGTACCAAGCCTGTTAGAAAAATTTAAACCAAAAAGTTGAACATTCTCTGCTTTAGATTTTGGAAAAAATAAATTGAGAATTTTTAGTTTATATAAAAGATTTAAAGATAATAAAGCTATAAGATGCGCAGCTTCAGGTGGAAATATTTTTATTATTTTAATTATTAAATTCAAATTGATTTTCTTCTAATGCCTGAAAATAATTTAGCTATCATAGCAAAAATAATTCCTGCTATAAGGCCTCCAAGGTGTGCAAAATTTGCTACGTTACCAAAACCAAATATGTCTAAGATGCCAATAAACCCAAGAACTAACCAAACCAACATAAACATGTATATTGCTGGTTCTAAACCATATCTGTAATCCCTTGATTCAAATTCTATAATCATACAATATCCAAGCAGACCATATATTACTCCTGAAAGTCCTCCAAATAAATATGAGCCTCCATATGTATACTGCATCAGATTAGAGAATATTGATGAAAAAATTACTAAAGTAAAAAAATTAAAATGGCCATCAACATTTTCAATCTTGGAACCTAAAACGTATATCCATAAGCAATTAAAAGCTAAATGAGCAAAAGAGAAATGAATAAACATTGGAGTTAAAAGTCGCCACCATTCATTATTCGTAAAGTATGTAGAATCAAAAGAATTAAAACTAATAAATCCTCTTTTTGCTGATTCCATCTCAAATTGTAGAAATGTAAAGGGTTCAATAAGACTAACAAAACTTCCATAATTAGATATGAAAGCAATAATTATTGAAATCAAAATTATTGGGATATGAAAGTTTTTAATATTCACAAATAATTTACTTTTTAGATATATCTAGACTCCATCCTAATTTTTCTCTACAAGCTTCAAAAAAATCATTATTTTTTGGATGAACCAAACGAAGGGTTTCTTTCATTTTTGAAATAGTAATATCTTTAATATAAGGAACAGATATATCATCCTGGCCATCTGCGCATATTTTTGCCTCATCTAAAGGTCCATTTAATAAATTTACTACTGCAATTTGATCTGATGAGATAACAAACGGACGTGAGGACATGCTTTGAGGTAGCATTGGTAATATCGTCCAAACATCTACTCCGGGATGAATTATTGGCCCACCAGCTGATAGAGCATAAGCTGTAGATCCTGTAGGGGTTGCAATAATTAATCCATCAGATCTTTGTTCATATACAATCTTTTCATTAAGCGAAAGCCTATAACGCATTAATTGAGTATATGCTCCAGAATGAATCACTATTTCATTCAATCCATAGACGTTATTATTTCCAAATGATGCACAAACAAGATTTCTTTCCTCTATTTCACAATTACCAACTAAAACATCTTTTATAACAGATTCAAAATCCTCAATCTTAATATCAGTTAAGAAGCCAACGGTACCCATATTTATTCCAAGAATTGGAATATTGTGTTCAAGGTAGTTTCTTGCAGCCCTCAATAAAGTGCCATCGCCACCAAAAACTATTATTAGATCAATTTTTGAAACAAAGTCATTATATTTTAGTGAAACCAAAGAGCTATTCTTATATTCTGATGTTTCTTCTATATAAACATTCGAAGTATGTTTTTTTAATGACAAAATTAAAGCATCAAGATTTTGAGAGTCTATAACCTCACCTGATTTTTCTTTTACATAGATGCCAATATTTTTAAACATAGTCTAATTATACTATTTCAATTAACCCATAAGGTAAGAATATAGAAGTCATTGATTAATTTTAATCATTTTAATCCTTTTGCACTAAATTAGGTTTGTTATAGAATGATTTACAGTTTAAAAATATATATATAAACCAATGGAAAATTTAGAAAAATTCAGAAAAGAAGTTAAAGAATGGCTTGATGAAAATTGTCCACCATCAATGAGAAGTGGTGCTGATCCATCTATACCAGTTGATGAGGTTTGGGGAGGAAGAAAAGCAGAATACAAAAATCCTGAATCTAAAATTTGGCTCGATAGAATGGGTGCCAAAGGCTGGACGATGCCTACAGTTCCAGAAGAATATGGTGGCGGTGGCTTAAATGCTGAACAAGTTACAATTCTTAATCAAGAAATGTTTGCTATTGGGGCCAAACAACCTTTACTGAGTTTTGGTATTTGGATGCTTGCTCCAGTATTACTTGAATATGGAACAGAAGAGCAAAAAAAAGAGCATCTTCCAAAAATTATTAAAGGTGAGATTAGATGGTGTCAAGGTTATTCGGAGCCAGGATCGGGATCAGATCTAGCCAGCCTTTCAACAAAAGCCGAAGACAATGGAGATCATTTTTTAGTTAATGGTCAAAAAGTATGGACATCATATGCAGATAAAGCTGATTGGATATTCGCTTTAGTAAGGACGGGTCCGAAAGAACCTAAACATGATGGTATTAGTTTTTTACTAATAGATATGGAAACAGCTGGAGTTAGTACAAAACCAATTACTCTAATATCAGGAAAATCACCTTTTTGTGAAACATTTTTTGACGATGTAAAAGTACCTAAAGAAAATCTTATAGGGCAGCTTAATGCTGGCTGGGCTATTGCCAAAGCATTACTTCAACATGAAAGAGCTTTTATTTCTAGCTTTGGTCTTGGATCAGGTATGGGAAGTGGTAGAGATCTTGTTTCAATTGCTAAAAAGCATGTTGGTGAAGA
>VMBT01000345.1_pt1 | contig 30887 bp, 24 predicted proteins | sample 4404301 | NCBI WGS metagenome assembly VMBT01 (sample SAMN12238535, study PRJNA552566) | marine metagenome | isolation source: Coastal seawater | place: USA: coastal Georgia, Sapelo Island | collected 2008-08/2009-08
CCAGGCTTGTAATAGATTCCCGAATGGATCACCCCACTGTTGTGCCCTGTTTGATGTTGAGCCGGTTCGGATTCCTTTTCCAAAACGGCGATCTTGAGCACCGGATTCTTCTGAATGAGCTGTTGAGCTGTTGCCAGTCCAACTATTCCGCCCCCGATTATGGCAATATCGTAACTCATTTTCGCAAGGTAGCGAACTAGAAATTGGTCAAAACAGTGAAACGCAGTCCGCTGAACGCCGGTTCCACGCGACAGATACCACCAGTACAGTTGACCCCTTCGACTTGCTTGATATATGCAAGTGTGAAGCTAGTAACTCCCATGGTGTATTTACCGAAGATGGTATAGTAATGAACGATCTCATCTGAGATCGGCGAGCCTTCGTGTCGTTGCGGATCGATGTTCACCATGTCCGATACGGAGAACGACCAATGCGGAGAAATGTTGAATTCGATCAATGCATCGATGAAGCTACCCAGATCTTCCTTGGTATTCAGATATACCACCTCTGCTCGTACCGATTTCCTTCTCTGGAACTTGTAGGTTACATCCAGGTATGGCGTGATGGTATGCACGTCATGATAGGTAGAATCTTTCCCTTGGTAGATCTCCTGATTGTAGATCACGCGCTGCAAACCTGTCTTCATTTTCCATTTGCGGTTGAACTTATGCTCATATCCCAAGTAGAATTCCTGGTAGAGGTGTTCGCCGTCTATGCTGGTAATATCACTGAAGTTGAAGGAAATGGTCTTTCCGCTCTTGATGGTGTAATATATGTCGGCCTGCACAGCTTCTTCTCCAATATCCTGCGCAGCCGCAGCGTACCTGGCAAGTAGTCGGTAACTGGCTTGTCTGGTCAGTGCAGGTTGATATGTCAGGAATCCGTTGAGTAGCTCTGCATTGGGAGTATTCTTGAATTGGAAGTGGTCGATCTTACGGTATTGTACGTTCACACCCACTCCACCTTTCTTCTTCTTGCCAAGTTTGTTTTTGGCAAATGAACCTCCGACCTGAATAATACTCCCTTCAGAATCTTCGAGCCTCCCTTCCAGGTTTCGAATCGCTTCGTTGGTCTTTCCGCAGTATTCCCCAAAGATGTTGAAGTCACCTATCCCATAATTAAAGTAACCGTTGTAAGCATAGGTATTGTATTTGGGATCGAATCGCTCGGCAAGCGGATAACCGTTGATCTCGGATGCGATGAGATTCATATCATCGTTTGAAAGAGTTCGGTTGACCATAGAGCCTCCCAAACTCAATCGGGAGTTGTTATTGAACACGAAATCCTTTTCTGTGTTGACTCCTTTGACGATCTGAGGTGAAGAACTGAATCGCTCCTCAATGGCTCCTTTCTGATTGCCCGTAAAAGCTTTGATCATCCAGGTAGGTGAGATGTCGTATCGGGCGTGAACCCCCTGCACGGCATAATCGAGTCCGAGCGGACGGTTTTCATATGCTCTAAATACCAACCCTGAACCAAATTGGTCGTAAAAGGATCCGGCTGTAAGTGTCAAGTTCTTGATCTGTTTTTTGATCTGCCAGAACCCAAGTCCATGGCCCGAGTAGGACCCGGTTGGAATGAGGAGATTGCTATTGTTGAAGAGGTCGTACCTGGCCGACAAACTGAATCCTTTGATCTGATAGTTGAGGAACAGCCATGCTTCCGAAGTAGATATCTCCTTGAAGTACTGAGGTGATTCGTAAGCTCCTATTGCACTGTCGAGGTCAAAGACAGAGAAGTTACTCTGAAAATTACCTGAAAGGACTCCTTCATTCTGAGCATTGACATACAGGACAGAACAGAGCAGCAAACCCACTGCGACCATCCCTTTCCGAACGATGAATTTAGTTTGTGAGATCATTGGCTTTACGGCTTGCAAATTAATGTTTTGAACCGAGTTCAACCACAGATCGGTCAGCTTTGCTTGAGTATGATATTATCGAGCAGTCTCACACCACCATAATTGACGACTGCGACCACCACTACGAAATCGGACTCGTTCATCTCTTTCACGATTCTCATATTATACCCATCTACAGCTTCCAGGTATTCGATCACCGTCCCTTCATGGCTCTCAATGAACAGTCTGGCTTTTTGAATGGAACTCTGCAGGGAGTCCAATAGTGCGTTCTCCTTGATCATATTCAACGCCTTATTTATGAACGCAGCGTTCACCCGTTCTCCTGCAGTTAGTCGTTCATTTCGCGAACTGTATGCCAGTCCATTCGCTTCACGAATGATAGAACCGATCACAAGAGCAACATCAGGATGGAATTGCTCGATCACTTTGCGAACTACTACTGTTTGCTGGAAATCCTTTTGTCCGAAATAAGCACGGTCGGGGTGTACTATGTCAAAAAACCGCCGGATCACCTTCGCGACTCCTTGAAAATGGCCAGGCCTCCACTCACCTTCCAAGTGATGGTCCAATCCCTCCAATTCAATATCGGTATCATCGAACTGCTCGGGGTATACTCCATCTACCGAAGGTTGAAACAATAGATCCGACCCTGATTCGATCAGCAGCTTGATGTCCTCCACCACAGGTCTTGGGTAGAATTCCAGATCCTTGCTCTCATTAAATTGCTTAGGATTGACAAAAATGCTCGTAATAGTGATGTCGTTTTCGGCCGCCGAACGTTCTATTAACGACTGATGCCCCACATGGATAGCTCCCATGGTGGGTACGAAACCGATTTTCAAGCCCTTTTCCCTCTGAATTTTGAGATATCGGGAGAGAATCTCAGGTGATTGAATACATAACATTTAATAAAAAAATACTTAATAAACAAGTGCTGAAGGGGGCAAAAATGCAGAATTTACGCGGTATCTTTGCACCTCTCAACTAGTTTATAAACCTATACACATATGGAGAATAACAGAAAAAAAGTGTTATTCATTTCGTCCGAAATGAGCCCGTTTCTAGAAAACTCTACTTTGGCAGATCTGTCTCGCATGCTGCCTCAGGCTATTCAAGAGCAAGACAATGAAGTTCGAATCCTGGTTCCGCGTTTTGGAGTCATCAATGAACGTCGCAACCGTCTTCATGAAGTTGTCCGTCTGTCCGGTATGAATATTACCATTGACGATAATGACAACCCGCTCACCATCAAGGTAGCCTCCATTCCGAATACCAAGATGCAAGTGTACTTCCTGGACAACGAAGATTACTTCCACAGAAAGTTCATTTACAACGACGAGAATGATGAGTTTTTCAATGACAATGATGAGCGAACTATCTTTTTCTGTAAAGGAGCGTTGGAAACAGTGAAAAAATTGGGTTGGTACCCTGACATTATCCATTGTCAAGGTTGGATGACCAGTTTGATTCCACTCTATTTGCAAACGATTTATAAAGACGAGCCGGTATTCCAGAATTCGAAAGTGGTATACTCAGTCTACGGAAATGATTTCGGCGAAACCCTTGGTGAGGATTTCTCTCGCAAAGCAAGCTTGAATCACATCACAGACGAGGCCATGGAACCATTCCAGAATGCTGATTGCAGCAGCATGTACATCGGTGCTATTACCCATGCCGATGCTATTGTAAAGTGCTCAGACGAGTTGGACCCAAATGTTGCCAAACATCTTGAGAACACAGATAACAAACCGGTCATGGATCACAAAGGGGAGAATATTGCTGAAGAGTACTCCTCGTTCTATGAGACCATCCTTGCGAACAACTAAGAGCGCATTTCTTAAATATACATTCCTTGCTATCCCGGCCGTTTTCATGGTTCTATCGGGCTGTAAGGAAAGTGACGAGCAGATCGGTCTGAATCTGAGACCCGATGGCGGTGTTATCGAAGGTATAGTCGTAGACTCCTTCAACATAATCACCCGAACCATTGCGGAAGACTCGCTTCAGACCGATTCGCTGAGTCGCAACGTGCTTGGAAGCATGAACGATCCTGTCTTCGGGAAGAGTTCAGCATCTCTGGCCTTTGATTTCTCACTTCCCGAGATCAACATTGATTTCGGAGTTTCCCCAACACTGGATTCGGTCATCCTTACCATAGTTTATGAGAAGGTGATCGGTCATTATGGTGATTTCACCACTCCTCAGCAACTCGAAGTGTATCGTCTTGATGAGCGGTTAGAACGTGAATTATCCTACAGTTCAGAGTACATCCCGAGGTATACGGATAATCTGGCGAGCGTATCCCGCTTGTTTGAATTCGACGACACAGTGAGTTGGAATGAGGAAGGACGTGAAGTTACAGAGGTTGGAGTACTGCGCATTCCTTTAAGCGCCGATTTTGGCAATGAGCTACTTCAGGCTGAGGCAGGTGTTTATGGTAGCAATGACGCCTTCCGGGATTTTCTCAACGGAATGTACATCAAAGCTGTTGGTAACCCTGTGTCCGGTGAAGGAGGAATCGCTAATGTGAACCTACTTCACAACAATTCTAAGTTGCTCCTGTACTACAATGACACACTCACTGAAGAGTTCCTCATCACCTCCACATCTTCCAGGTTTGGGCACTATGAGGTTGAAACACCGGGTGCGATCGAAAGCCAGTTCAACCAGATCGGTACTCACTTCGACGAGACCTATGTGCAGTCGTTGGGGGCATTGAAAACTCGTATCAATGTCGAAGGGTTATATGACCTTGTTGCAGATGGAGAACCTATCTTCATCAATGAAGCAAAGATCACCCTGAGCGTGAAGGACGGATCAACATCCGATGAGCGTCCTGCTCCGGAGCGTTTGTTACTTCTACAGCCTTCGGTTTCGGATAGTTCTAATGCATTCATTCTTGACCTGATCGACGTGGTAGCACCTCCGAATGCTAATTGGATCGGAAGAACCAATTATGGTGGAAACCTTGACCCTGAGACAAATACATATACGTTTCATGTGAACCGACATTTACAGGACCTGCTCGATACTTATCTGGCGACCGGTGAAAAAAAGGATCGAGGCTTCTATTTGATCATCCCATCAGATAACCCTATCACGGCTAGTCGACTTGTTCTCGATAACAGTCAGAACGGTACTGAACCCAAAATCGAGTTTAAAGTCACCTACATAAAACTATAATCGAAAGTTGGTGTTTTATTTGCACTGAGAAATGGCACAGGGAGAACCGACATACAAACTGGCCGGAAGGGGTTCCAAACCACAGGATACCGTGATCGACGTAAAAGGTCACACAGTTGGAGGTAATGAGTTGTTCGTAATTGCAGGGCCTTGCGCCGTTGAATCTGAGGCTCAACTCTTTGAGATCACCAAAGCTGTCAAAAGCACCGGTGTCTCGTTTCTACGTGGAGGAGCATTCAAACCCCGCACTTCCCCATACAGCTTCCAGGGACTTAAAGAAGAAGGTTTACACCTGCTTCAGCAAGCCGCACAGACGTACGACCTTGGTATTGTAACTGAGGTAATGGATCTGAGCTTGCTCGATACCGTTTATCCGTATACTGATATCCTTCAGATCGGCTCCAGGAACATGAAGAACTACCATTTCCTGAAAGCCTTGGGAAAAACCGATAAACCGATCCTTCTCAAGCGAGGCATGGACGCCACCGTAGAAGAATGGCTTCTGGCTGCTGAATACATCCTCAATGGAGGTAATGAGCAAGTGATCCTCTGCGAGAGAGGTATCCGTAGTTTTGATACCACTTTGCGCAATACTTTAGACCTAGCTTCAGTTGCACTGGTCAAAGAACTGAGTCATCTGCCCGTGATCGTAGACCCGAGCCAGGCAACAGGCAAACGAAGCGTTGTGAGTGCCATGTCGAAAGCGGCTGTAGCTGCCGGTGCAGATGGTTTGATGATCGAAGTTCACAACGAGCCGGAAGACGCTCTGTCTGACGGACCGCAGTCACTTCGTATTCCTCAATTCGTAAAATTGATGGAAGACCTGGAATCTCTTAGTAAGGTTTCCGGTAAATCATTGCCAAACTCAGAAATGCAAATGGTGGATCTTGGTTGATCTCACCGCGTAATTCCTGCTTCAATTCTTAGCAAATCGACTTCCTATCTGCATTTGATTGCCTTTCTTTGCAGCCCCGTTTAAATTAATCGATATGAAACTGGCATTGATAGGTGCAACCGGCATGGTTGGTACGGAAATGTTGAAAGTGCTCCAGGAGTCTTCTTTGGAGATCAGTGAATTGATCCCGGTCGGAACAGCGCGTTCCATTGGGAAGAAGGTTGAATTGAATGGTAAACAGTATAGAGTGACTGATCTGCAAAGCGCCGTGAACAGCGGAGCCGATATTGCGATCTTCTCTGCGGGTGGCTCTGTAAGTCTTGAGTGGGCTCCAAAATTCGCGGAGATGGGCACTACGGTCATTGACAACAGTTCTGCCTGGCGTATGGATCCGGATAAGAAACTAGTTGTTCCCGAGATCAATGCGGATCAACTGACGGCATCTGACCGAATCATCGCCAATCCGAATTGCTCGACCATTCAGATGGTCATGGCGTTGGCTCCCCTTCATCGCCGATATGGCATTGAACGTCTGGTCATATCTACATACCAAAGTGTGTCCGGAACCGGATATAAGGCAATAGAGCAAATGGAATCCGAAGCGAAAGGTCAAGATGCAGATGCGGTTTATCCTCACCCCATCCATAAGAATTGCCTTCCACACTGTGACGATTTCACCGAGAATGGGTATACCAAGGAAGAGATGAAGCTCGTGAATGAAACGAGAAAGATCCTCAGCGATCCCAACATAAAGATCACAGCAACTGCAGTCCGGGTGCCGGTGGACGGTGGTCACTCCGAAAGCGTGAACGTAGAGTTTGCTCAGGAATTTGATTTGAACGATGTGCGCAGCATCCTTTCTGAGACACCGGGTGTGGAAGTTCAGGATGATCCGAGTCAAAACGTGTATCCGATGCCGCTGAATGCCAAGGGGCGCAATGAAGTATTCGTCGGTCGACTACGCCGAGACGAAAGTCGGGAACGCGCTCTGAATATGTGGATCGTCTCGGACAATTTGAGAAAAGGAGCAGCGACGAACGCAGTGCAGATCGCTGAATATCTGGTTGAACAAAACGTTCTGACCGCATAAGGGTTTAAAGTGAAGTATAATGGGCAATTTTGCAGCCCGAAAAGCGAAAACAAATGGCAACAGGTTTTTATAGGTTAAAAGTTGACAAGATCACACGGGAAACACCGGATGCAGTCAGCATTCGTTTGTTGGTTCCTCCTCCATTGAAATCCTTGTTCGAATACAAAGCAGGTCAATACCTCACACTACGTATGGAATTGAATGGCTCAGATGTACGCAGATCCTATAGCGTTTGTGAGAGTCCTTTGATCGATCCTATGCCTAGCGTTGCAGTGAAAGAGGTTCCCGGAGGGTTGATGAGCCCATATTTGAATAGGGAGCTCAAAGAAGGCGATCTGATCGAAGCGATGCCTCCAATGGGAAATTTCACCCTGGAACCGAGTGCAGATCAAGAGCGCAATATTGTGCTGTACGGTGGTGGAAGTGGCATCACTCCGCTAAAGTCCATTTTGAAGTCGGTGCTCCACTTTGAACCAAAGAGTCGTGTGGTTCTGGTTTATGCCAACCGCGATGCAGAATCTGTCATCTTCAAAGCGGAACTTGAAGCCATGCAAAGCGAATTCTCTGACCGCTTCCGGATCATCGAGTCGCTGGACGAGCCACCTGCAGGTTGGAATGGTTACAGCGGTCGCTTGAACAATGATACACTGACTAGCATACTGAATTCCCTTGGTTTTGGTGCAGCAGAGGCTCATCACTATATCTGTGGTCCTTCTCCTATGATGCGTTTGATCGAAGATCATCTTCAGGGTGCGGGAGTTGGTCGCGATAATATTCACCTGGAATATTTCACTGCAGTAGAGAAGCCAAAAGACGAATCATCAGACAGCAGCTCAACAGCCGGTGGAGATGCAGATGGCGAGATCGTGGAACGTTCTGTGAGCGTGGAGGTCTTTGGTGAAAAGAAGACCATTACCGTGTCTCCCGACCTGTCGATCCTGGAAGCTGCACAAGATGCAGGAATGGATCCTCCGTACTCATGTACGGTAGGTGTCTGCACAACATGTCGTGCCCGACTAAGATCCGGTCAAGTTCATATGGATGAACGCGAAGGTTTGAGCGATGCAGAGATAGATGAGGGGTACGTGCTGACTTGTCAATCGCACCCACTCACCGACGATGTGGATCTTATCTACGAATAGCCTTTAGCTATCCTTTCTTGGTTACGATCAAGGTTTCCCAACCACCTTCAACTTTCTTGATGGTCAGACCGTCATCGTAATAGATACCCTGATCAATGATCGGGATCTTGAACTCAGAGAAACCTGCATTGCGCAGATATCTCTCCAGACTTTTACTGTCCTCGAAGATCTGTGCTTCGGTGGTCTTGAATTCCTGCTCAGGTGCAGGTTGTTTTCTTGGACCTTCGTAATTCTCAAGCATGTCTTTCACTTCCTGAATATAGCTATCAGGAATGTCGGAAGGGACCGCCAGAGTGATCACTCTCTTCTTGTTCTTTTGTAACCAGAACTGCGATCTGCAACTAGAGCTGCAGAACCTCGCGTTCTTGCGGTTAGCTAAAAATGGGGACCCACAATTCTCACAAACCAGCTCTGTGGTTTTGTGGTTGTTTTTGTAGGCTTTGGTTGTTCGGTAGAATGAAAATTCTTGCTGCATCGTAAAAACGTTTAATCACACTAGCAAAAATCCCCTAAAAATCAGGCAGTTAATAATTCCTTTACAAACATTGTCCAGTAATGTGAACAAAGCACCTTTCAACGAGCTCCTACGCGTGATTATCCGTAAGTAGCTGATATCCAACCCCTAAGTATACAGGTCTCCAAAGCTATTTAAAAGAACTTACCGGAGGCCAAAGTAAATGCCTTGAGGTAGTGAAATGACCTCTAAACCGGCCTTATCCACAGCTCAATTGTTCAGGATTTGAACAAAAGTGCGATCGTTTCTGCTTGAAAATTAAAGAAATGCACAGGTCAGAGATCCCAAACACTACGGCGTTGACTCGAAAACTGCTTACGAATATCCATCCAAAATGCGATTGCCAGATAGATCAGGATCGGGCTTCCTAGAGCAAGAAAACTCGCATAGATGAAATACAAACGGATCTTTGAATCACTCAATCCAAGTTTAGATCCAACATAACTGCAGACCCCAAAGAATCGTTTCTCAATCAGGTGTTTCCAGGTATTTATAACTCTTCGTTTCATGGCAAATGATATGACCTCCGATCATACATCTGGTACAACGTTTCAAGTTACAGTAATTATTGTACAGTGTCAATAGTGCCTGGCTATCGGCCATGGATCGTGAAGACATTGGAAAAGCGTTGAAGCGGGCAGTGACCCGGTTCTCTTCAAATTTCAAGTCCTGCATCCAACTCAGAATACGCTCTTTCATGGACTCTGAATTGTGGACTTCAGCGCGTGTATAAAGCAGGTTGAATAGCCAATTGAGTAAAATGGAATGGGCCATGCTTCCTCCAACCCTTTTCACCTTGGTGCGTGCACTTTTCTTATTAAAGTGGTAATGGTCATCCCAGAAAGGTGAAGCGCGGACTTTGAACTTGCTGAGCATGCCTTGCATATTGTCAGTCACAAAGAGCACCGGATCAAGGTCGGAGCGATCTTTCAGGAAAGCAGCGAGCTGGGCAATGCGTATAGTAGGAAAATTACCCGGTCTTAAGCGTAGGAAGTTCCAGATGGAAGGATCCATCTCTGATAGATCATACATGCGCTTCAGCAAATCGAATTCGTATCGGAGTTGTCGTTCATAGGGTGAGCGACCCATCACATCCAACAGCCCTGAGCATCCGAAAAGAAGTGCCTCGATCCTCAATGGATTCTTCCTGTGACGCAGCACTAACTTGTGGTCGATGGTTCGTGCTAAATGCTCGAATCCCGGTGCATTGATCTTACCTCCAAAGCTTCTGCACAACTGCCACCAGTACAGCGCTGACCAGTCGCCTTTGAGATGATCCAGTTGCCTTCGCAGTTCAGCTGCCTTGGTACTCATCCGCTCAATGAGCATTCGATCCAGGCAGTGTGTTACGATGCGCTCCTGCACATTGGCCACCAAACGCTCACAAGGGATGGTCGCGAAGGCGTAATTCAGATCCTCATAACGATCCAGTAATTCGGATTCCACGCGATCGTGCAGTTCTATTTGCGGAACTGCTTCGCCATCTTCACGAACGATCTTTCCTCTGACTTTCCAGCAAACGTGCAGGATAACCGAGTTGTATTTCGGGTCATGGTGATGACCGTGCTCATACCATTGTGCGGAGTTGATGTGTATCTCTACATTTCCTGCCCAAAGGGTATTGTTCAATCGAATGGCTGCCTCTGAAAAGTCTGGACCGCGGTCAACGTTGTGCCTTCCGTTCTGAATTACAGTCACGCGACGTCCGTAATCTGTAACGAGGTCAGATTGATCAAATTGTCGGGTATGCCAGATGAAATGTAGAAACTCCTCTTTCATTGAAGTGATCGCTCACTTCAAATAAGGTGTTGGGCCATCTCTTTCTGCAATTTCAGGGCTTCATTCCTCGCTGCCGTTGCGAAATCCTCTCCCGGCGAAGCGAATATGATCCCACGAGAGGAATTAACGAGCAACCCGCAGCGTTCGTTCATGCCATATTTGGAAACTTCCGTAAGACTCCCACCTTGCTTGCCTACTCCAGGTACGAGTAAGAAATGATCCGGGATTATGGAACGTATCTTTTGAAGATGATCTGCTCGAGTGGCACCCACTACGAACATGAGTTGATCAGTATCGGCCCATCCGGTCGCTGTTTCAAGCACATGCTGGTAGAGGGGCTTCCCACTTGATTCAAGATGTTGAAAATCGACAGTACCGGCATTGGATGTCAAAGCAAGGATGATCACCGTTTTTCCATACTCCAGAAATGGTTTGATAGAATCAGAGCCCATGTATGGACTTACCGTAATGCTGTCGAAGGACATGTTCTCGAAAAAGGCCCGGGCATACATACTGGACGTGTTTCCGATATCACCTCTCTTGGCATCAGCGATCGTGAAACAGTCATCAGGGATCAATTCCAAGGTCTCTTTGAGTATTCCCCAGCCTTCGGTTCCGTACTGCTCATAAAATGCAGTGTTGATCTTGTAAGCGGCCGCCAGATCGCTGGTAGCTTCAATGATCTTCTTATTGAATTCGAGCAGATCCTCTACGCGATTCCCAACTGAAGCAGGGAGAAGATCGACGCGTGAGTCGAGACCAACGCACAGGAAGGACTGCTTTTCACGGATGATGTTTTCGAGTTGCGACTGATTCACGAATGCAAAGGTAGCCTTGAACGCACCCTCGTCAAAGCATTAGCGCCTTTTACCAAGGACAAAAACAGCCGGGACCTTGTGCAAATGGTCTGTATTCTCGGTCCACTGTCTGAGTTTTCGCCTTTCAATTCGCTCATTTGGGGTGCTGATGTCGGATGCAACCACCAATTCCTGTTCACTATCCAGTCGTTGGGTCAACTCTTCGATGGTCGCCTTGTTTCGATAAGGCGTTTCGATGAAAACCTGCGTTTCACCTCGTTTCAAACCATGGGTGATGTCGGCGAAGGTCTTTTTGCGCTGAGCACCATCGAACGGGAGGTATCCAAAGAATCGATATTGCTGCCCGTTGAACCCTGATGCCATGAGAGCCATGCTCACAGAATTAAGTCCTGCCATAGGAATCACCTGCACTCCGTTGCGAAGAGCATACTCCACCATCTGAGAACCAGGGTCGGCCAAGCATGGTGAACCTGCGTCGGAGATGAGTCCGATATCTTTTCCTGCAATACAGGTCTTGAAGAAACCCGGTATATCACGTGGATCCAATCTTTTGTCCATAAGGTGGAAGACAAAATCATCTTGTGGAATGGGATGAGATATGGCTTTCAGAAACGCCCGTGCACTCTTCTCTGACTCGACGATGAATTCATCCAATTGCCAGATCACATCGCGATAAGCTGTCGCCAGCAATCCAGGATCTGAATGACCTAGAAAGTTGGGGATGAGGTTCAGTTTCGCCAAAACGAGATCAGTTATACTGAGCTGTCAGATCCTCTGAGATCTGAAGTGCTTCCATCAGGTAAGGATCTTCTTTCAAACGATCCATCCATGTCTGGCGGATCTTCTGTTTGGTCGAATCACGATTGATGATGAGAGCATCCGCACTAAGCATGTTTATTTCCAGCTCAGGGTATGGTTTGAACAGCTCATCGAAAGCTTCATTTCGCTTGCGTGCAGCTTCCTCTTCCTTGCGATGCTCCTCGAGGTTGAGGGTGAATACATCTTTATCGCGTTGTTCACGCCATACGCGTGCGTTCTCTTCTATGCTCGCAAAAAGCTCCTCTTTATCTACCCTGCTGGTGCTATTCTTTTGAACAGCCGAGAGGCGCTTATTCCATTTCTTGTCGTATACCTCGTATTCAGATTCCTCGATCTTATCCCATTCCAAAGCATATTCCTGCTCTTTCTCTCCGGTTTCAATGAACATGTAGTTATCCGGAAGGATTACATCCGGAGTTACACCCTTCAGTTGGGTTGCACCTCCATTGATACGATAGAACTTCTGAGTAGTGAGCTTCAAAGACCCCAGATCCGGTACATTGTTATTGCGCAATGTTCTGTTAAGTGGAATGAAGCGTTGCACTGTTCCTTTACCATGAGTGGTATGAGATCCTACGATCACCGCTCGGTTATAATCCTGCAAAGCGGCTGCAAAGATCTCTGAGGCGGAAGCACTGAATTCATTCACGAGTACAACCACAGGCTTGTCCCATTCGACATTTCCATTGTTATCTCGAAGGACCGCGTTCTTACCCCGACTATCTTTCACTTGAACAATAGGGCCTTTCTCGATGAACAGACCGGCCATATTGACCACATCATTCAGAGAGCCCCCACCATTTCCTCGAAGATCGAAAATGAGTGCCTCGGCACCATCTTCTTCCAGTTTCTTCAATTCAGTCTCCACATCCTTCCAGCACGTTCTTCCACCGGTTCCGGTGAAATCGGTATAGAAGCTCGGCAGATGGAGGTACCCCATCTTGCGCTTGTCCTCATCATTGATCATGAGTGATTTTGCGAAGGTCTCCTCCAAAACCACAACATCACGAATGATAGGAATGATCTCTATGGCACCATCCGGCTTTTGGACGGTAAGACGGACTTCAGTCCCTTTCTTTCCTCGGATCAACTGCACTGCATCGTTCATTTTAACATTGACTATGCTCGCAGGCTCATCCTCTCCTTGCCCAACCTTCAGAATCAGGTCATTGACACCGAGGTCTCCTTGAAGTGCGCAAGGTGAGCCCGGAATGATCTTGACAACCTTGATATACCCATCTTTCTCTTGTAGTTGGGCACCGATCCCTTCCAGTTTTCCGCTCATGCGGATATCGAAATTCTCTTTGTCTTCCGGTGGGAAGTAATTGGTATGAGGGTCGAAGATCCGTGTGATGGAATTCACGTATGCCGCGAGTCGATCTTTTCGGTCGACGCGTTCCATACGATTGAACCAGCTGTCGTGATTTTTCAGAATATCCTCTCGGGCCATCAATTCCAGACTGTCGTATGGAATTGGCTGAAAGGCATCCTCGTCTTTAGCTTTGGCTTTTTCCTGCACATCCATTTTTGCCGAAAGGCGAGTCATCACGTTGTACTTGAGATACTTTCTCCAACGCTCACGCAGCTCTTCTTTATTTGCGGCGTAAGGGTTGTTTTCTCCCATATTCACCGTCTCATCTGTGGTAAAATCAAATGGCTTTGCCAGGATCTCCCGATAATAGGTTTGGGCTTCATCAATGCGTCTGTCCAGTATGTCTACAGAAAGATCGAAGAACTCATAGGAGCCGGTCAGACTTTGATCATCGAGTTGTGTTTTGTATTGAGACAAGGCATCCACGTCTTCCTGAAGCAGGAAGCGCTTGCTGTTGTCCATTGCGCTCAAGTAATTCTTGTAGGCCAGTTCGGACATGTTATCATCTACCGGTTGAGGATGGTAGTGATGACGGCCCAGATTTTCCAGTATCGCCTTGAGCAGGATCTGCTCCCCTTCGTCCTGATTCTTCAGATAGAATCCGAAGCTCAACAAGCTCACGGGAACAAGGACCATTAAAATTTTCACAAATCGCTTCATATCAAATTCTCCTTCTTATGGGTGAAGACCACCGCATACAACCATGCAATTATCGTACCCTGCAATTTAACGGGAATCGGAGCGGGATGTTTCCCCTTGGCGATAAAGTTGTAGCATTTTTCTACAAAGCTACGACACAAGAAAGAGGTCGGATGCGATACGGTCGGCGAAATACATCCCTTTCCGCGTGGTGCGGAGGTATGTTTCATCCCATTCGAGCATCCCATTTTCGATGAAGCTTTTCAGATAATCCTCATGCTCGCGAAAGATGCTGAATCCTTCAGCCTCCAATGAATAAGTGTCTATTCCTATAGCTGTTCGCAAACCGAGCATGATGATCTCGTTGATCCGATCTGTTCGAGTGAGCTGCTCCGATTCGAAGTATGATCCATCGGAAAACTTCTTGAGGTAATGTTGGTTTGAGCTGACATTCCAGCGCCGGATATTATCGGCAAATGAGTGTGCTCCCGGACCAACTCCGACATAAGGAATACGAGACCAATAGTTCGAGTTATGCGTAGAACGAAATCCCGGTTTTGCAAAATTGCTCACCTCGTAGTGATCCCAACCGTTGGATTCCAGTCTGTCGACAAGAATGCCATAATGCAGACTTCCTGTGTGATCATCCGGTGGGATCCGAGCACCTTTTTTGATCTGATGTGAGAGTACTGTTCCATTCTCCACGGTCAAATTGTATGCTGAAACATGATTGATCCCACAATCAGAAACATATTTCAGTGTGTCGATCCACTCTTGTTCGGACATTTCAGGCATACCGTAGATCAAGTCGATGGTACTTGTCTCAAATCCTTGTTCTAATGCCAAATGAACGGCCTCTTTGGCCTGCTTGGAGTTATGTGAACGATTCATCCATCGAAGGACATCATCATTCAAAGATTGCACTCCGATGCTCAGGCGATTGATCCCAGCAGTTTTCCATGATCCAAGTTTCACAATCTCGATATCATCCGGATTAGCTTCCAGGGTCACCTCCAATTTATCCGAAAGATCATATTGGTCAGCAATGGTTTGGATCAACCGTGCTATGTCGTCTGCACCTACGATGCTTGGCGTGCCTCCTCCGAAGTATATGGTATTGACTTTCTCTCCTGCGAGTTCGTTTTCCCGAAATCGAAGTTCCTCACGCATGAGCGCTAGTACTTCCTCCTGAGTACTCAGGTTCGTACTGAAATGAAAATCACAATAGGTACAAGCCTGCTTGCAAAAAGGTATATGGAGATAGATCCCGGCCATCGGAGATCAACGCTTGACTACCCCAATTCGACGAAATGATTGAGAACCATCTTCAAAATGGATGAAGACCGTATAAGCACCATTAGCCAAATCGGCAGTGGAGAGTTCGACGTGTTTGTCCGACACGGATCTTTCGAGAACGACTCGACCACTCAAGTCAAGAAGTCGCACTGAACGCATCTCATCCCTGGTGCTGACCCCTAGCTTTTCATTTGCTTGCCAAATGTTGACGAATGCATCAGGGTGGAGTTCAGCTGTACCTACAAACGCAGGACCAACACGGAGCTCGACAGTCACCGGTAAATGATCTGACATGTCGTACAACGCTTGAGCAACAGCCGAAGGGACCGAATAATTCGTAGGATTGACCACTGTATTGTTGAAACGTCGACTATCCTGACCCACTACATCGTAGCTATCGTCCACGTACTTCACTTTGTTCTTGTTGGATCGAACGTTGTTCCCGATGAGGATGAAATCGAAGCGGTCATCAAGTCCACCACCTGAAAAACAGCCTCCGGATGTAGAGCTGGTCCTTGTACTCTGAGTATGCAAATTGGCATACAGGCTTTTTGAGCTCCAAGACCCTGGTGCGTCCATCGGATCGTAGAAACGAACATCAGGATCGCTATGTTCAACGAGGTTTCGATAGGAGTCTTCGGAGCTACTCTTGACGTTGAAATCACCTAAGATGATGTAGTTGTGGGACGTTGGAGCATTCTCCATATACTTCATCACAGCCTCAGTGGCATCGGCACGATCTGCTTTGTCTGCCGTACCATCTCCTGCTTTGAGATGAGCCACGATGACATCGATAAAAATGGTATCGCCATTTGCAAGAGCGTCATTGTCTTTTATGAATAAGTGGTAAACATCGATCACCCGAACAAGATCTCTTCCGGATAGGTCTTCCTCGATCACCTCTTGATCCCTCAATCCGAGGATATCCTTGTTATAGAATAACATGTTGACCAGACTACTAAAACCGTTGTTCGTGAATTTTGCTTGATCATAATTGACACCGGACCCGTTAAGCGCATTGGTCAGAATTTTATTAGGGTTCAACCAATTGGCTCCCATTTCATTCACAGCAAATATGTCGGGTTGCACATGTTTGACGATCTTGGACAGAGCCGCGTCCTTTTTAGCCGGATCATTCGACTGCGCGTCGCACTGTGGTGTTGTATTGCGGTAGTTCAGCAGATTATACTGCATCACCTTCAGTGTATCATGGCGCTGAGCCAGTGACGTTTCTGCCAAAAACAGAAGAATGAACGGTATGAACCATTTGATATTCATATAACAAAGATAGGTAGTGCGCCACCGAACATTTTCACGGTGGTGTTAAATGCGTTTAACGGTTGAAGTTAGAGACGATCTTCTCGTAGAACTTAACATACATAGGTCCGATCACCTCAATATCGTAAGATCGAGCATGTTTCTTGGCTTCCTGTTTGTATCGCTCGAGTTCCTTTGGGTCACTCAATATCTCGATACCCCTTTTTGCCATCGTATCAACGTCACCGACGTCACAAGTGAATCCCACGAGTCCTTCGGGGATCACCTCGGGAATACCACCTGTGTTACTTGCTACTACCGGAACCTCGCATGCCATTGCTTCGAGAGCAGCCAAACCGAAGCTCTCTGTTTCGGAAGGTAAAAGGAACAGGTCGCCCACAGAAAGTACTTCTTCCACAGCCTCTTGCTTTCCGAGGAAAGAAACTGACTCAGAGATATCAAGATCCCGACAGATCTCTTCCATTCTGAACCGCTCGGGACCGTCACCGATCAATAATAGTCTGGATGGAATAGCCTTGTTAATTTGAGCGAATACGGCGATCACATCTTCCACCCTCTTCACTTTTCGGAAGTTGGATGTATGAATGACGATTCGCTCTCCATTAGGCGCTATTGCTTTCTTGAAATGCTCTTTGGGTTGTTTCGAAAAGCGTGAGAAGTCCACGAAATTGGGAATCACCTCGATGTCGTTATTCACGTCAAAGTGGGTGTAGGTATCTTTCTTCAGACTATTCGAAACTGCAGTGATCCCATCGCTATTGTCAAGCGCATAGTTTACCACCGGCGTGTAGGTAGAATCCCTTCCAACAAGTGTGATATCTGTTCCGTGTAAGGTTGTGATCACCGGCACATCCGTATTCTTTGACCGAAGGATATGCTTGGCCATGACGGCAGCCGCCGCATGCGGAATCGCATAATGTACATGAAGCAGATCAATGTCGGTACTCAAAACCAGATCCACCATTTTTGATGTCAAGGCAAGTTCGTACGGTGGGTACCTGAACAGAGGGTACTCATTTACGCTTACCTCATGATAGAAGACATTATTGCTGAAGTAATCAAGTCGAGCCGGTTGCTCATAAGACAGGAAATGCAGCTGATGTCCCTTATCAGCCAAATATTTACCCAGCTCAGTGGCTACTACACCACTTCCACCATAGGTTGGATAGCAAACGATTCCGATGTTCATACGGGAATTTGCTCTAAGTTCATTTTACGAGGTGCGTGTTTTGACAATGCTTCTGCGATCACGGCGATATGATCTGGAGTAGTTCCACAGCAACCACCGGCAATATTCACCAGTCCTGCTGAGGCGAATTCTTCCAATACTCCAGCCATGAATTCGGGACTTTCGTCGTACCCTCCCATTTCATTCGGTAATCCCGCATTGGGGTAAGCGCTCACATAGCAATCAGCGATCTCTGAAAGTTCCTGAACGTATGGGCGCATTTGTTCAGCACCCAGTGCACAGTTCAAACCAATGCTGAAAAGGTTGGCGTGATTCACTGAATTCCAGAATGCCTCAACAGTCTGACCAGACAACGTTCTTCCACTGGCGTCGGTGATAGTCCCGCTCACCATGATCGGAAGCTCTGTACCCAACTCTTCCTGCAATTCCATAATAGCAAAAAGTGCTGCCTTGCAATTGAGTGTATCGAAGACGGTTTCCACGAGCAGCAAGTCAACTCCTCCATCGATCAATGCATGAGCCTGTTCTTTATACAAAGCCACTAATTCAGGAAAAGTGATGGCACGGAATCCCGGATTATTGACATCCGGCGAAAGGCTGGCTGTTTTATTTGTAGGCCCGAGTGAGCCCGCTACAAAGCGATGTTTGTCAGGTGTATTGGCTGACCATTGATCCGCTTGCTCACGTGCGATCCGTGCGGCCGCTAGGTTGATAGCCCGCACTTGATCCGCCATGTTATAGTCTTCCATCGAGACCGAATTCGCGTTGAACGTATTGGTCTCAATGATATCTGCACCGGCTTCAAGAAACTTTGAATGGATCTCGGCGATGATCTGAGGTTGGGTTATACTCAGCAGGTCGTTGTTCCCTTTCAGAGGAGAAGGATGATCAACAAATTGCGTCCCTCTATACTCCTCCTCTCCCAAACCATAGGTCTGGATCATGGTACCCATGGCCCCGTCGAGGATCATGATCCTGGAGCTTAAGATCTCATTCAGTCGCAGTTTGGTCGGGTTCATATGAGTACAAAGATAACAACACCGAGTCGGTTAAAAGGATTGTTGGCGAAATACAAAAAAGGTGTGGCCTCACGGCCACACCTGCTAAGAGTACTTGATAGTTTTGCTATGAACGTTAGACTGTACCCTTCAAGATCCTATTCCAGTATAACCAAGGCAAGATCCTTTTCTTGAGGAAATACATGGACCAGCGCGGTTTAGCTTGATCGAACGGGAAAGTCTCGATCGGATTCCCGTCATAATCAAACTCGGCCAATACCAGCTTGCCGTATCCCACCACGAGCGGACAACTTCCGTATCCATTGTAGTTACCGGTTGGGTTTTTATGTTGCAACGCCTGCATGATGTTCTCAACCACCACCGGTGCCTGTTTTCTAATGGCAGCTCCTGTTTTTGCATTGGGCGTGCTACCGGCATCGCCGAGGCTCCACACATTGTTATACGTGTTATGCTGTAATGTGTGTTTGTCCACGTCAACCCAGCCTTTGTCATTGCTAAGCGGACTGTTTTTAATGAAGTCAGGAGCACTTTGCGGTGGAGTGACGTGGATCATGTCGAATTTCCTCCTGACCGTCTCTGTATTGCCATCTGCGTCAACTGCTTCGAATGTGGCGATTCTATTCTCGCCATCGATCTCGATCAGATTATGCTTAAAGTGCAATTGGATATTGTACTTATTGACCATTTTCATGAGGCTATCAGCATATTTCTTGATGCCGAAAATGACTCTTCCTCCGCTATAGAATTCTGTGCTGACTGAACGCGACCACCCTTTTCGTCGGAAATAATCTCCGGCGAGATACATGATCTTTTGAGGGGCACCGCCGCATTTCACCGGTGTATTGGGGTTGGTAAATAATGCAACACCATCCTCGGGGACTGACTGTATGCACTCCCAGGTATAATTGGTATAGTCAGGGTGATAATTTGAGGTTACACCATTCTTTCCCAGCGTCTCCTTGAGACCTTTCACCTTGTGCCAATGGATCTGAATACCGGGACAAACGACCAATTGATCGTAGGTATATGTTTCACCACTCGTTGTGGTAAGACTATTGTGTTCCGGGTCGAAGCTCTGTGCACCATCTTTGATCCACTCTGCACCTTTCGGAATGACTTCCTTTTCGGTCCGAATGGTCTTTTTCATATCGAAGGTACCTGCCCCAACGAGAGTCCAGGCGGGTTGATAGTAATGCTTATCGGAAGGGTCGAGAATGCCAATATTCAGCTTGGCATCTTTTCGCAGAAGTTGGGATGCCACAGATATCCCTGCGTTGCCTCCTCCTACGATCAGTATTTGATAGTGTGCATTCATAGCTAAAACTTTTGAAGCAAGTAAGCTTCGGTTCGCAGGATACTTAGTGACGGCAGTCACCGATGTGAGATGAGATATGTCAGGAATGAGGGGATGGGGTTAGGGGAAAGTGGGATTACTCGCACCGCTTCGCCGGTGCTCGTGAGCTCCTCCCTCCGGTCGTCGGTTCGAACCCGAGGGTTCTCATCCCGGATTCGTTCCATAAAAAAAAGCACCCTAACGGATGCTTTTTTATCTGCGGAGAGAGAGGGATTCGAACCCTCGGTACCCTTGCGAGTACACTACCTTTCCAGGGTAGCCCGATCAACCACTCTGGCACCTCTCCGAATGGGTTGGCAAAGGTAATCAATCTGTTCCAAACAAGCGGTTGGCGTTGTTTGTGGTCTCTGCTGCGACCTGTTCCAGGGAGATCTGATATACCTCGGCTAATGTTTGAGCGATCAGAGGAATGTAACTGCTTTCATTTCGCTTTCCTCGATGAGGTGTTGGTGCCAGGAACGGAGAGTCGGTTTCAAGTACAACGTGCTTTAGATCCACTTCCTTTAATACATCTCGCAGGGTAGTGTTCTTGAATGTCACTACGCCTCCGATCCCGAGCATGAATCCTAGATCGATTATTCTCTTTGCTTGCTCCAGTGTTCCCGTAAAACAATGGAAGACTCCACTGACGTTCCATTGCCGATTGGATTCCAGTATTTCGATCAGTTCGTCTGTGGCATCCCTTGAATGGATGGCAATTGGTAAATTGAGATCTGATGCCCACTTACATTGCATTTTGAATGCCTCCTCCTGACGGCCTTGCGAGGTCTTATCCCAATACAGGTCCATACCGATCTCACCGATGGCCACATATGCTCCTTTTAGCAAGTGATCATGAATGACCTGCAATTGTTCCTCGTAATCTTCGCGAACGTCACACGGATGTAGTCCCATCATCGGTTTGAAGACCTCCGGGAATCGTTCATTGAGTTCATCCAGATCAGAGATAGTCTTCTCATCTATATTAGGAAGATAGATGCTAGTAACGCCCGAATTGATCGCACGATCCACCACATCGACAATGTCCTCACCAAACTTTTCGAGATAAAGGTGAGCATGTGTGTCTACAAATTTCATGTTCACCAGGATATTTTTTCCTTGTTGAGAAAAGCCTGAATCCCTCTTTTGCAGTCCTCACTCGAACGAGCTCGGGCATTCATTTGTGAAGCAAAGCTCACTGCATCTTCGACCGGCATTCCCTGAAGCTTGCTAAGCATCTCTTTGGTCGTTCTGAGGCTGTCACTTGAACATTCTTCCACCAGAGATCGACCTAACTCCAGAACACGAGCTTCAAGTTGATCGGAAGGTACCACATGATTGATCAAACCAAATTGTTGAGCACTGTTCGCATCGATGATCGCTGCAGACAATAACAATTCACGTGCTCTACCTTCTCCGATCTTGTTTACCAGGTAGATCATCACAATAGCAGGCACAAACCCTATGCGCGCTTCGGAGTATCCGAATTTGGCATTCTCTGAAGCCACGCTGAAATCACAAACGGTAGCCAAACCACATCCTCCTGCGATCGCTGCTCCTTGTATTTGCGCGACAATGACCTTAGGGTGTCGATATATCTGCTGAAAAAGCTCTGCCAAATGAGTACTGTCAGCCAAATTCTCCTCGTACGTATTGGACTGCATTTGCTCTAATGATGCTAAGTCGGCCCCGGAACAAAATGATTTTCCGCTAGCCTTGATAACAATGATCTTGGCCGACAGATCAGACTCTGCTTTTGACAATGCCTCTTTGAGTGCGGTGACCATATCGGCATTGAGGGCATTTCGTTTGTCCGGTCTGTTCAGTGTGATCCAGGCGATCCTGTCTCTGACTTCATAAAGTACCATGTCTGACATGTAGCAAAGATAGAACACAAAAAAAGGGGACCCGAAGGTCCCCTTATATATATGCTAAAATTCTATTACTTGATAGTGATGCGCTGTACGGATCCGAAGTCACCGTTGCGTACTTGCAACATGTAGACTCCTGACGCTACAGTGCTCAGATCGAAGCGGTAGCTTCCACTCAAGTTCTGTGGAGTCTCTACTGCGATCACTTCTCCCATCACGTTGATGATCGCGATCTTCAGATTGCTCTGTGGATCTTTCACATCTACTGTGAACAAGCCATTGTTTGGATTCGGATACGCATTCACCATATCATTATCCATCTCCAGATCTGCAATGCCAACTAGGTCAACATTCACACTCTGACAGTACTCGCTCAAACAGTTCGCGTTGTTGATGATTCCAAGACATACTTCGAACTCTCCCTCATCCACGTTGAAGTACGTGTGTGTTGGAGTTACATCTGCACTACGCGCTCCGTCTCCGAATTGCCAGTTGTAGATGAAGTCTGTATTCGTTGTCTTCTGATCTTTGATCGTCAGGTTACGTCCGCTTGTCTCTGCCATGAAGTAAGGATCGCTGTTCGCGTTCACTGTTACTGCCTTGGCAATAGAGTCAGAACATCCACCTGGTACTCGAGCTACCAATGTCACGTTGAAAGACTCAGTCTCACCTTGAGTACTCAATGTGAATCCGTGACGTGGGGAAGTCAGGTTACTGGTTGATCCGTCTCCGAATCTCCACAGGTAATCCAATCCTCCTGCCGCTACAGAACTCTTATTGGTGAATACTACTTCTTCGCCCTCACATACGTTGTTGGCTACGAAGTCAGCCTGTGCTTGAAGCTTCACAACGAATTCCTTCGTGATCTCATCCACACAACCGTTCTCTGAAGAGATCTTCAGCGATACGTGCTTCACGCCTACCTTAGGGAACAAGAATTTTGGGTTTTCCTGAGTAGAGTTTCCTTGACCGTTGAAGTCCCACTCATAGATGGAATTTCCAGCAGGAAGTGTTCCTGTACGAGTGAAGGCTACTTCAGTCAGGTTACATGGGTCACTGAAGTCGAAGTCGGCTTTTGGAGACTCGTTCAATGTGAACGTTTGCTCTGTTTGATCCTCACATCCGAACTCACTCACAGCTGTCATCTTAACAGTATGCTGTCCGGCATTGGCAAATGCATGTGTTGGATTCTCCAGGCTGCTCACATCACCGTCACCGAAGTCCCAGCGGTATCCGCTGCGTCCGATCTCGATCACTGATGAGTTGTTGAACTTCACGTCCTCCAGGTTACAGTTTCCATCTACTGAGAACGACGCCTCAGGACGGTCGAACTGATTCGCATTCTTAGTAAGGCTTCCGATACATCCTTTCAGGTTCGCTGTAAGGGTTACTCGGTATCCACCCGGCTTGTTGTACATATGCTTTGGACTCTCTACCGTAGTTGGCGCGCTGCCATCTCCGAAGTCCCATACGTAATCGATCGTTCCTCCAATTGGAGAAGTTGTTTTGTTATTGAAGGTCAATTGCTCTCCCTCACACGCATTCAACACTTTGAAGTCGATGATTGGTACTGGGTTGATCGTGATCGACTTGGTTTTCTTGAATTCGAACTTAGGATAGTCGAACAATCCAATGGTCGCTACGATATCGTAGTTTCCGTAGGTGCTGTACTTGTATACAGGATCAGAGATCTCACTGAAGTCCTCTGTAGAGTTTGAATCGTTGAAATCCCAGTAGTAGGTCATGATGCCTTTTGCAAGAGTAGATCGGTTAGTCACACTCACTACGTCACCGTCACAAACATCCTGGATCTCGAAGTCTACCTCAGGGATATGAGGTACGAATACCCAACGTCCCATCATAGAGTCACATCCTGTGTTGTTGTCCTTCACCGCAAATCCGATGTAAACCATCGAATCCATCAGTGACTTTGGAGGATCGAACTCAACTGTTCCTGCTGCTCCACCGCTTGGTGCGTTGAATGTAATACCACTTGGAGTTGTTCCACCGGCAGTCATAAACATAGGAGTCAATTCCCATCCGGTTGCGGTTCCATAAGTTGAGTTGCTATGACGAGTTGGATGCTGGATCTCATACTCTACCTTGTAACCAGGTACAGTTACGTCAGGCTTAGCCATAGATCCACCGTTTCCACCCAATGCGAAGTAACCCGCATAAGTACCTTTCTCTACCAACTCAGATCCGAATGGACTTTCGATTGTGTTCAGGCCATGAGTTTGAAGGTTGTTAGAAGTCATGTCATCAGAACCATCCAGGTAGATGTTCACAGTATGTGAAGCAGTTCCATTGAATTCAGGGATACGGTTGAATGTGTAATCTGAAGATGCACCCGGAGAAAGTTTGTCCATGAATGTTTCGCTCACTTTATTCATTCCGTTGACGTCGTATGCCAAAGGAATGTCGCTCAAAGTGTCAGACGTATTGTTCTTGATCGTTACGATCACAGGCTCCTGGAATCCACCACACTCATTGTTACCGGACATCTTCTCGGCAGAAAGTTCTACGTCGATGTAGAATTCTACCGCTCCGATATCAGGATTGGTAGTACTACGAGTAGTATTCATGATGTCTGTGGTGTGAGTTGTCAAAGGCGTACCTTTATTAACCATGGCAAATCCACTAGGTGTGAAGTCGCTGTTGGTAACATCTTTGAAATTAGGATTGAGGTTCATGGAGTTTGCTCCTCCAGATCCACTCACCCACTGATCAAAGCTGGAACGATACGTTCCTCTGTCGTACCACTCAATCTGCGCATTGGCATTTTCGTAATACCAGTTGTTGTAATCCCAATCAGCTTGAACAGTATTATAGTAATAATAAGCCATACGAACTGTACCATTCTGCCATTCGGCTTCAGTGATATTGTTCTTGATATCAGCTTCATTGTAGTACTGATACTGCAAATACGCGTAACGAGGAGAAGACCCGGCAGGTTCCGGAGCTAGGTGAATACTATTATAATATACATTACAACCGTTGGAGTTGTTGTATAGGTAGTTGTAGATACCATAAGCATAGTACCCACTCTCCATATATATCTGGTTATTAGAGCAAGAAGACGCTTGACTGGTTCCTCTCGTGTAATAACCATAGTTGTAGATCCCATACGTATAGCGATTTGAACTCATGTGGATGTCGTTGCCATCAACCTCGAAGTACTTTAACGATTGACAGTAGTACATGTAGTTACGGATCGCGTAGTGCGAATAATAGCTGGACCCTGTTTGAACAGACTTGATCTTGTTGTTATTGATCTGAATGTATCCAGAGTAAGCTCCACGATAAGGGTACGTTTCGATGTCGTAAATCGTACCGTCATTCAGAATCTCAATATTGTTGTTATTGATCATGAGTGGAGTAGTACCCCTCGCGTAATAGCTATACGAACGAATACCGTAAGTGGTACGCGTATTTCTCGTTGAACCACGAAGATCTTTCAGCTCATTGTTGATGATGGTATGACCTAGGTCATGACCGAAGTAGTTGTACAGGTAGATACCGTAAACGGTTGAGTTTCCACCACTAACAGTGTTAGATGTGTTGTTGATCTTGTTACCGTCAATGATCTGACCGGCACAGTGGTAGAAATACATTCCGTTCTCTCTCCAACCTGTGACCTCATTGTTCTTCCAAGTGTTCACATACTTCCCGGAAGTTGGGTTGTACTGTGCCATCCCGTTCTCAGGACCTCTACCACTTGTAGAAACCGTTTTACAGTTTTGGATCAGGTTTCCTTCTCCAGCATCTCCTCTACTTGAAGTAGGAGAGCTGTTACCATTGGCGATCATCACATAAGCATTGTAGTTACTAGAACTGCTCATGTTGTCCATGGTCAGGGTCAACCCGTCAAGAACGTTGTTGTCTGCTTGATTTCTCAAATGCACACAACGACCATAAGAAGAACCTCCTGCTTTAACAGTCATGTTCTTAATGGTCATGTAATCCGTACCATCCAAGCGAATGGTGTACGAAGAAGATGAAGACGATGCAGTGAATTGCAAAGTCTCACCGTTACCATCGATAGTGATGGTGTTGGTTGCAGAAGCACCAGTGATCGCCGTAAACCGTACTTGTTCGGTGTAAGGTCCTGATCCTGATTTTACTGTAACCGTAACTGCCCCTGATACCCCATTGGAAGCTAACGCCGCTCGAAGATCATTGAACGAGGCGAAGTTAGTGCCTGACGTTGCAGATCCTTTGTCGATGGTGTAGTTACCGCTGAGTTGGGCCAGCGAAAGCGAATGAATTGCAAAAACTCCGACAATAAGGAGTCCTGCTTTTTTCATTACTGAAAGCCAGCTTTTCTTGTAGTGTGTTACCATAAATTTTAGCATTAAAATGTCTTAGTGTAATTATTCTTCGGGAGTGTAAAACTCCCAAATGCAGCATCAAATATATCCAAATCTCTTAAAGAATCGAATCCTGCAAAGGGTTTGCCGACTTTGACCAGATCCAGTCCGATTGAAATAGGAGCTTCTGTTCGGGCTGTAATCCACGCCAAGCGTGCGATAGAGCAATTATCACCGGTTTGTCAGAGTTGGATTCAAGAGTGTATTATTTGCTTCGCAATTGTAGCTTCCTTTTACATGCGTAAATCGCTATTTATCAATACCTTAGACTGGCAGCAGGGAATCAGTTGAAATTGGTCTCAGGCTCTAACGTCACGTTTTTTTCAGAAAATTGTCAGGATATGAATTTTTAAAATTTTTATGTCGAGAGCCAGTAAAACATCATAGTTCAGCTCTCCTCTTCTCAAACCTATCTAGAATATTGTTCTACAAATTTGGCTTTTTGTAATTATTTCTTCTAACCAGACAGTAATTTGCCGAATTGCGGCCTCTATGACGCTGTCGTGACGCATCGTCATCACGGTTCCTCCTTCTCGGTCTTCACGAACAGCCCGAACTTCAAACGATCGTACACGTCCTCCGGTATTCTGCCTTGTTGTAACCAATGCGCCGATGTTGATTCGACGAACTGCTGCTCGTCCGAAACATCTCCTTCCAGCCAAAGCACCTCCGCTCCTATCGACAGCAGGTCAAGCTGCCCTTGATGTGTTTTGAAGCAAAGGAGTTCAGGTTTGTGCTTCACTTCCCTTTCGACCAGGGACATGAAGACCATTTCGAAAATGATCCAATTCAAACATTTCAACATCAATTGTCTTCCTGTAAATAGCTCCACCAAGACAACTGAGGTCAAAACAAACCCCAATGAAGCGAACACCCAATCCTGCCTGAATGGGATATTCGTGACTACAAATGCATCCATCGCAGCGAAATTCTCCGTTGACCACTCGAGAACCTTCCTCAAATAGGTGAGCGCTTTCGACAGCATATTTCCCATGAACGGAAAAGAACCGAAGACCAAGAGTGCACTACCTATATACATGACCATTGTAACGATCGGTGTGAGAACCAGGTTCGTGAGCAGGAAGTGCCATTGGAACTGATTGAAATGGTAAATCACCAAAGGAGCCACCATGACCTGAGCCTCAATACTCACCACACATAATTGTAATGGGAATCGAATCCATTTTGCAATCCGGTTCATGGATCTTAATACCGGTAACGCAAAAACAATGATCCCGATCGTCGCCAGGTCCGACAATTGAAAACCCAGGTCAAATAGTAAGGTGGGTTGGGCAAATAATAGAATGAAGATGCATATGAAAAGCACATTTCCCGGTCGTACTTTTCTTCCGGTCAATCGTACGACTTCGAGTAAGGTGATCAGAAACACTGCTCGAATGACCGAAGGTCCGAATCCCGTGAGAAATGCGTAGACCCAGATCAAAGGAAGCAAGGATAAGCGGAGATACCGTTTTGGGATACCTAGCACTCTAAGGCGACCCACCAAGATGAAAAGGAGTGCGTAGACCAATCCCACATGCATGCCGCTTACTGCTAGCAAATGTGAGGCTCCGCTGTTGCGAAAAGCCGACTTGACCTCTGCGCTCATCGAAGACTTTTCCCCGAGCAGCAAAGTGTGAAGTAAAGCAGCGTCCTCATTCTGTCGTGTCACATAGTCCAGGCGTTTTAAAAGTTTGATCCGCCAACGAAAGATCATGGTCTGCCAATTTCCAGACCCTGCACTCAGCACTCGAAAGTCATCAGCGTGGAGAGCCCCTCTGAAGTACACATGCTTATTCTTCATGTACTCCGCGTAGTTGAACTCACCAGGATTGACGGGCCCTCCGATTGAATGAAGAGCACCAATTCTCGCAATGGTATCTCCCGGGTTCAATGAAATCCCTTCGTCAAGCTTAAGATCTACGTACAAAGTCTGCAATGGTGATCCCGGGTCAATCGTGTTGCCCCCAAGAAGCTGTGCTCGTAGGAGATCGGACTGCGCGTACTTTGGTTTGGAATGAATCACTAAAACCTGGGCGTGGCTGTGCAGGCATGTGTGGATGATTCGTGAATCTACTCTTCGTTGAGCCTGCTCTGCGTTCAAGAAGGAGAGCCCGGTTATGAGGCTACACCCTAAGAACCACAGAACGAATGTCAATTTGCGTCTGACCTGGGACTTAGCCAAATAAGACACGAAGAACCATCGGACGATCAATACCGAGAATACAAGCAGGTGTATATTATATATATGTACATCTGCATCCAGCATCCACTTTTGGAGGAAAATCCCCGACGCAGCAGAGATCATTAAGAAGACAGGAACAGATGATCGATGTGGCCTCATCGACCACAATTACGGAAAGGTGATCAATCCATGAATCGCCTTAGGAGAATAGTTTGCAGCTCTTGGACCAATTCGTCCTCCATGTCCCATTCAAACTCATTCGACAGATCCTTGAGCAAAGAATTGGCAGCATCAAGGGAACCTGCTGAATCCAGTGCATTGATGGCATCATTGTAACGCTCCGCGCTTTTGTCGAAAAGGGAATTTTGAAATTCGAAACGTTTAGAGACTGAGATCGCGCGTTTGACAGATTCGATTTTCGTGAGACGCAATCGCTCGTACAAATTGGCATTCTCCGGTGCAGGAGTAGGCTCACTCTCAGGGGCTGGATCCGGAACTTCGGTAACCGTTGGTTCCTCCACTACGGGTTCTGCCTCGAGCTCCTCTTCAGCGATCGGTTCTTCCACTTCGGGTACTTCTTCGACCGGCTCTGGCTCTACCGGCAATTCTTCCTGAGCAACTTCAGGTTCATCTTCCGGCTCAGGTTCCGGTATTTCCACGATTTCCCGAACAGGTTCCTCCTCTACTTCCTCTTGAACCTCTGGTTCTTCAACGACATCTTCCACAGGAGCCGGTTCCGGAGCGGTCTCGGTTTGGACCTTTGCGTCACGGTTACTCAGTCCAAGAGTGTCGATCTGCTCGTAGAGCGACAAGGTGAGTTTCTTAAGATATTGAAGATCAAAATCAGATAAGTCCTCTTCGTGAAGGAACAATCGGTTGTTGTTGACCTCTAACAATTCTATGATCTCACTGATCTTTCGATGTACGGATTCTCTGTTCATTTTCGATCGCTTAAAACGCCGGGGCGCTAATAGTGCAACGAACAAAGTTAGGACTTCGCATAGCCCATGCTCAAAGCACTTATCTACGCTCACGAGGAGTGTAGAGTTGCCCATACAGATACACCGATTTTGACGTGAAATTATCTACCTTCGATCCGGCTCAGGATAATCATGTTCACAGAACCACAAAAGGAAAGAGGATGGATCGAAGTGATCTGCGGATCGATGTTCTCAGGGAAGACCGAAGAGCTGATTCGTAGGGTGCGAAGGGCATCCATCGCCGGTAAACGATTGATCATTTTCAAACCGGTCATTGATGTCCGCTATGCGGTGGAAGAAGTTGTTTCTCACGACCGGAACAGCCTCCACTCCACACCGATCGAGAGTGCTGCAGAAATTCTTCCACAAGCACGGTCTGCAGAAGTGGTTGCGATCGATGAAGCTCAATTCTTTGGAGAAGAATTGATAGAAGTTTGCGCCAAACTGGCAAGTATGAAGATCCGCGTGATCGTGGCAGGATTGGATATGGATTTTCGAGGCAATCCATTCGGACCAATGCCCGGATTACTGTCTATTGCTGAATATGTTACCAAGGTGCACGCCATTTGCATGCAATGCGGAGACATTGCTTCTCACACGTTCAAGAAAGTACTGAATGACCAGACGGTCGAAGTGGGAGAACGAGATCTTTACGAAGCCCGGTGCAGGAACTGCTTCAATCTCGGCCTGGAAGAAATGAAAAAGCAGGTCAGACTCGATCTCAAGTGACCGTCCAACCTGCTTCTCCATTGAAAATTTTTAGCTGCGCTTAGGCAGTCGTGTCATCGATGCTCGCTTCCGGAGCATTTTTCATAACACTTTGAATTCCCTTTTGCATACCAGCTTTGGTGGAATAGAGCTGGCTTGAGCCGATCACCTGACCATTTGCTGCTTTTAGGTTGAAATGCCACTTTCCGTTCTTCGCTTCTTTTGCTTCGAAGTGGTGCTCGTCAGTTGCATTTTTCATGACCGACTCGATCCCGTTCGTGCAGCCGGACTTTGCTTTGTAGCCTTCGCTACCCAAAATGTTCTCTCCATTTCCCGCCTTCAATCGGAAGTAGTATTCTTTGTTCTTTTCGCTTTGATAAATCTCGAATTTCATTGTATCAATTATTTGAAACAAAAATAAGAAGCAGCGGCTCTCAGAAATCTTATGAAACCATGAATTCCGTCATCTTCTTCGGCTACGAGTGGATGATCTTCGTTTTGTTGTGGATCGCCTCCGGGTTGTGGTCCGAATTCCGAGGACTCCGA
>VMBT01000346.1_pt1 | contig 30860 bp, 36 predicted proteins | sample 4404301 | NCBI WGS metagenome assembly VMBT01 (sample SAMN12238535, study PRJNA552566) | marine metagenome | isolation source: Coastal seawater | place: USA: coastal Georgia, Sapelo Island | collected 2008-08/2009-08
TCTGAATTTTCTTAAACCTACATCAAAAGATTCAGTTTCTTTAATTTTTATACTTGGCATAATGTAGTGTGTATTTTAAGGATAATTACAAAAGAATCAACAATGATAGTGCTTGGAATAGAAAGTTCATGCGATGAAACAGGTCTTGCCCTCTATTCAGAGGAGAAAGGCTTAATAAAGCATCTAGTAAATTCTCAAATTGATTTATTCACAGAATATGGCGGAGTAATTCCAGAAATTGCAGCCAGAGACCATAGTGTAAAGATTGTGCGTATCCTCGAGGAGCTTATTGAAGATACTGGTATTGGTTTAAATGATATCGATCTTATTGCCTATACAGCAGGCCCTGGTTTAATTGGTTCCTTGGTGGTTGGCGAAACGGTTGCAAAAACAATATCAACTCTTCTAGATATTGAGCTCTTGCCCATGAATCATCTTGAGGGTCATATTCTTGCTCCTGGTTTGGAAGAGGACGTGATTGAGCCGCCATATCTATGTTTATTGGTTTCAGGAGGGCACACCCAAATTATTGAATGCAAGAACTATGGCGATTATCAAATATTAGGCGAGACTATTGATGATGCATGTGGGGAAGCCTTCGACAAAGTAGGAAAGCTACTTAATCTTGAATATCCTGGAGGTCCAAAAGTTTCAAAATTAGCAGAGAGTGGAGACTCACAAAGATTTAACTTTCCAAGAGCTTTGATGAAAGAGAAAAATTTAAGCTTTAGCTTTAGCGGACTGAAGACTTCGGTTTTGTATGCATTGAATGACCTGAAAGAAGAAGACTATCCAGACGTAGCAGCATCTTTCCAAGAAGCCGTAATCGATGTGCTAACAAAAAAATTAGCATTTGCTGTAGAGCAGACTGGCATTAAAAAACTTGTGTGCTCAGGTGGTGTTGCTGCAAATAAATTACTAAGAGAGCGTCTAACCGAAATGGCTAATCAGTCAGGTTTAGAGGTAAGTTATCCAAGTATGGAATTTTGTACAGATAATGCAGCAATGATTGCATATGCAGGATTTATTAGAAAGAAATATAATCTAAAGAAGTACTCGACAGCATACGCCAGACCAAGATGGCCGCTAGGAGAATTGTATGATTAAGAAAGATCGCATATATGTTGAAGATTTAAGGGTTAAAGGTACGATTGGGATCTTTGACTGGGAAAAAAAGATCAAGCAAGAAATAAGCTTGTCTTATGAAATTGATCATGACAATTTGTCAGCTTCTAAAGAAGATAAAATTGAGGCTACAACAGATTACAAAACCATCACTAAAAAAATCATCGCTTTTATTGAAGATAATAAATTTGAGCTAGTTGAAACGTTTGCTGAAAAAATTGCAGAAATGGTGATTACTGATTTTGATGTTAACTGGATTAAGTTAAGAGTTTCCAAACCAGGAGCCTTGAGATTTTCTAAAGATGTTGGAGTCATAATCGAACGCACAGCATCTGATTATGAATAGATTCTATATTCTGGTGGGTTCAAATATTGAGCCAGACATAAATGTAAAAAAAGGCCTTAATTTAATTGAAGAATCTACAGAAATTAATCTTGAAGCTGCTAGCACCCCCTATACCTCAAAAGCAGTGGGCATGGATGGTGATGATTTCTTCAATCAAGCACTGCGTTGTACAACTGACCTTAGCTTCAAAGAAACATTATCTTTCCTAAAAGCTATTGAAGCGACGTGCGGCAGAGAAAGAGATCCAAACAATAAATTTACGCCTAGAACACTAGACTTAGACATTATTCATTGGAATGATTTTGATGGCATTATGGAAGGATACAAACTTCCTGACCCTGATATAAAAAAACACGACTACATAAGTGTGCCTTTAGCTGAGATATTTCAGGATTAATCCAGAGTTGCTCTAATTCTTTGTTGTTCTGTAAAAACAAATCTTTGGCTTAGCGGGTCCCAGAAGACAAAGGCTTCTTGTTGAGCAACTTTGCTTGCCTCCAAAGCCACCTCTTTATTCATGACTCTTAAAGGCTGCTTCTTATCTTTTAGATACTTTAAATACTCTTTTAGTGATGCTTTTTCGTAGTCGCTCATGGTGTAGTAGTAGTCGCTTTCAATAGTCATATAAGGATCAATGTCACTCATTATGGTTTCGTATTCAGCAACTGCTAAATCACCATAAATCTCAAAAAATTGAACTGCTTGATCCTCCTCTATAGTTTTAACATTTGCTCCATCTGAGAGCACCAAAGAAGCATAAATATCAAATGAATAACCCTTTTCTGTTAAACATTTAATAATGCCTGACTTGAGTACAAATGCTTTGATGCTGTTATCAGCTGCCACATTGTCACCGATTGAAGATTTTTCACTTTCAGCCATAATCGCACCCAATAACACAGCTGGACCTATTGTGGCTGCCAATGAACTAGCTACTCCGCTAGCAGCTGAAGTACCCAGTGCTGCTATGGTGCCACTCGATGCACCTAGTGATCCAGCAATAGGGCCTAGTAATGCGATTGCTAAAATCCCTGCTGCTAATGCTCCTGTGCCCACAGCGGCTGCACCAGTTGCAACTACTTCTGCTGCGCCTCCAGCTTCCTCTTCTTTTTGTGCAATATACTCCTGGACAAATTCACTGTGATTCACATCATAGGTCAAACCAAAATCAGTGCACTCCTTCATATCAAGGCCTATGCCAAATTTTTCTTGAGAAAAAATTGCTCCCTCAAAACTTGGCAAAAGTTCAATTATGTATGGAGTGGAAAGGAGTAACTGGCGTTTTTCTTTTGGTGTTAAATCATCTCTGTAAGCCAGCTCATCAGCTTCAGATAATGAATTAGCTGGTGCTCTTTGGACTGGAGCAGGTGAACAAGCTGACAAGAAAATAATTAAAAAAGTGCAAAAATAACGCATATATATGTTTAGATTGTAAACAAAATAATTAGTTCAAATCTATTGGTTGCTTAAAATACCCTCTATTTATTGGTACTTTCAAAGATCTTATCAGCAGAGGTAGTTACAAAGCCTTGGTAGGTTTTGCCTGAGCTATCAGGATAACGCTTGGCAAATTCGTAATAGCAACTTGGTACTGTTTCTTCATTAGCACCAAATTTAACATTCATTTTGTCAGCCATAATTGATGATTGTTCCAATAGTTCTTCTTGGGTGCCCTTGACCTCACCTCCAGAACTATTGAGCGTAAAGCCATTCATCTTGAGCATATCATTGACCTCGGTGATGTTCTGATAAGCACTTAGGTGGTTAATTGAAACTGTAAAATGATTTGGACAAAAGCCCCATACGTAAAGCCATGAAGCATATTCTGATTCCTCTGAAAGTTTCTTATATATCTCAAAGTCTATGTCCCATGATCGGCCACCCATAAATAAATCTTTTTGCGAGATGTCGATGGAATTAAAAATATTCTTAAAACAATCATTAAGCTCTGATGAAAACTTCTCCAGCATAAGTTCTGATAAGAATATTTTTGGTAGGTTGCTGTTTTCGTTCTCTAAGTGGATGGCATTTAGTTTTTTTTGTTCAAAATAATAATCACCACCAATCCTATAACCAAATTTAGATAAATAGTTTGCCTGTTTATGAATATTGCATGCCTCCAAATTCAAAGTTCTAAAAGCAATGTGATCGTTTACTATGTCCTCATCAAAAAGCTTGGCAATTTTAGCTGCTGATGGAGTATATGAAATATAGCTTTCCCACATTTCATCTAGGAGTGCGTTGATAGTGCTCATGATATTTTTTTGGCCTTCTCCCAACCTAAATCAGCAAACATTTTAGCGCGTTTACCCATCTGTATGGCAAAATCACTTGCAGCAGTGCCATCCCTTACTCTGCCCAAGATGCCTTGGCAAATGCCAGCAACTTTAAAAAGAGAAAATATGATGTAAAAATCCCACTCACTCTCTAATTCCATTTTTGTTCTCGACAAATATAGATCTAGGTATTCTTTTTCGGTATGAATGCCTAAATTTTTTGATGCCTCATCATCAATGTTTCCAATATGCCAAAGCAAGCAGTGATATCCAAAATCAGCAAGCGGATCACCTATGGTAGAAAGCTCCCAGTCGAGCATGGCCATATTCTTATCGTCATCGGTCATTACCACATTATCAAGTCGGTAATCACCATGAACTATGGAAGTGTATTTTTGTTCTGGTGTGCGGGCTGGCAACCAGTCAATTAGCTGATGCATTGAATCAATAACTTCAGTTTCTGAATCAAAATATTGTTTAGACCATCTCGATATTTGCCTTTCTATGTAATTCCCCTCTTTCCCAAAATCTTCAAGCCCCAGCTTTTTGTAATCTTGTGCGTGGAGGGCGCTAATGCCAAAATTAAGTTGATCGAATATGCCCTTCCTTCTTTCAATTGGAGCCTCTGATGCGACAGGATCCCAATAAATCACCCCATCGCAGTACTCCATGATATAAAAATCAGTTCCAATGATTTCTGGATTTTCACATAGGTGATAAGTTTTGGGTGTGGGTACTGGTGTATGTTCCAATGCGGTGATGACCTTGTATTCTCTGTCTACAGCATGCGCGCTTTTTAGAAGTTTGCCAGGAGGCTTTCGTCTCAAAACATATTTTTGAGATTCTGCAGTTAATAAATATGTTGGGTTTGACTGACCACCTTTGAATTGCTTGTAAGAATTTATTTTTTCAACTTCTGGGCAAGCTGATTCAAGATAAGAATTTAAATTATCTAAGCTAAATGCAAGATTATCGGCAACATCTTTTGTGCCGGAAAATTGATCACTCATTATTTTTCTTAGCGGAGGAATTGATTATAAGTCTTTGATTATCTTGCTCTAAACGTTCAATTTTATTTCTCAATTCCATTATTGAATTACGCAAAGACTTAGATTCGGTCTTTAATTTGAAGTTTTGTTCTATAAGTTTGTCTACAAGACCTGATAATTTTTTAATTTTTTCGTGCATAATATCTGTCTATGACTGATTTAAACATTTCAATATTCAAAGAACGCAGAGCAAAAGTTGCTAGCCAGATGGAAAGTAACTCTATTTTGATGCTTTGCTCATCAAATATTGTCCCAAGAAATAATGATACTACATTTCCATTTAGGCAAGACAGTAACTTTTATTACTTGACTGGTTTCAACGAGCCAAATTCTGTGATGCTGCTTAAAAGTGATGGTACAGCTTATATCTTTTGTAGGAATAAAAACCCTGAATTAGAAAAATGGGACGGGTTTATGTGGGGGTATCAGGCTGCAGCTGATGAATTTAATTTTGATGATGGTTTTGACATTAATGATATTGACCAATTAGCCCCTCAAATTATCAATGGCACATCAACAGTTTATGCCTTGGTTGGCAAAAACAAAGATTTTGACCAACAAGTCATTAAATGGATTACAGCAGCTAATTCAATGGAAAGACATCAAGGGAACATTGATTTAAAAAACTTTAGCAACCAGCTTGGAATGATGAGGTTAGTCAAAGAAGATTCTGAATTAAGTTTAATGAGAAAGTCATGCGAAATTGCAGCTTTGACACACAAAGCTGTCATCAGTAAGGCTAAGGTTGGAATGTCGGAATTTGATTTAGAAACGATGTACCTAAACGAATTTAAATCACACGGATCTAAAGATATTTCTTATACCCCAATAGTTGCTGGTGGGGAGAGGGCTTGCATACTGCATTACATTGATAACAATCAACCTATTGCCGATGGCGAGCTTGTGTTGGTTGATGCAGGTTGTGAATGGGGCCTTTATGCCTCCGATATTACAAGAACATACCCTATCAATGGTAAGTTTAGTGCAGAACAGAGAGCAGTTTATGATGTTGTTTTAGAGGCACATAACAAAGCATGCGAAGCCATACAAATTGGAGCAAATTGCACAGACCCACAAAAAGCCTCAGAACTATCATTATCCCAAGGGTTAAAAGATCTAGGCCTGTTAACACAAAGCATGGATGAGATAATGGATAAACAGCTCTTTAGAGAGTTTTATTATCACAAAATTGGCCATTGGTTAGGTCTTGATGTGCATGATGACTGTCCTTACTCAATTGGTGAAAAGGAAGTAACCTTCCAAAAAAATATGGTCATGACAATTGAGCCAGGGATATACGTAAATCAGACTGCAAATGTTGATGATAAGTGGAAGGGCATTGGCATAAGAATTGAAAATGACATCCTGGCTACCGATACTGGATATGAAAACCTTACTTCTCTTGTTCCATCTAATGCAGATGAGATTGAGGGACTAATGCAGTAATGCAGAAAGAAGTATTAATTGCTGGTGCTGGTGTCATAGGCTGCCTTTTAGGCAAATCCCTTAAGAAAAAAAATATCTCTTTTAAGATTCTTGAGAAAAACCCTCAACCTTTTAAAAACCCATCGAGAACAGTTGCCTTAACGTCAGATTCAATACGATTTCTTAATACGGTAGATAGCAAATTAGATCTTAATGCATGGGCTACACCGGTAAACAGTATGAATTTATTTCAAGATGCAGCTCAAGCTCTGAGTCTTGATTCAGACCAAGAAAAAATTTCATCAATTTGTGCCTTGGACGACCTTCATGAAAAACTTCTAAATGATTTAAATGATGATATCTCATGGGATACAGCGATTAATTCTATGAATAATGACAAGCTGATTGAAGTTAGCACATCAAATGGCAACTATTCAGGGCAAATAATTATTGCTTCGGACGGCACTAGCTCAAAAATAAGAGAACTTTCAGGTTGCAATGTTGAGGAGTGGTTCTATGGCCAAAAAGCACACGTATGTTTGGTCAAATGTCAGCACAATAATGAAGCAAGACAATATTTTTCTAATTTTGGAACTTTAGCATTGCTGCCATTGAACATTGAGGATGAAGAGCATTACTCGATCATTCTCTGCACAAACATTACATCTGATCCAAAAACACAATTAGAGCACCTTAATGAAAAATATAATTTAAGTTTTGATCTAACCGATGTGAATTTCGGTGATGGTTTTGAGTTGAAGCACAGTAGAGCAACAAAATTATATGAAAACAATGTGATTCTGTGTGGTGACGCTGCAAATACTTTTCATCCAATGGCGGGACAAGGGCTAAACCTTGGTATTGGTGACGTCATGTTCATAAATGATAATTTAGATGACATTTTAAATTTAAACCAACCAACTTTAGATAGATACAGCAAAGAAAGAAGTATGCGAAACTTGCAAATGACCTGGATTATTCAAAGCCTTTATGGAGCTTTTGGAAATGCCAATGAACTTGGCAGTTTGCTGCTTAAAAGCGGCATGGGAATGTTAGACAAGATGCCAGTTGTTAAGCAAAAGATAATTGATTTTGCTAACAGAAACTAGGCAAGGTTAAATTGGCGTAATAGTTCGTATGTCTCATGCATGGGCAGCCCTACAACATTTGTATAACTACCAGATATTGAAGTAATGTATTTGCCAGCTGGACCATGAATTCCATAAGCACCAGCCTTACCAACGCCCTCTTCTGACAATACATACTCTTCTATCTCATCCTCACTAAGTTCTTTAAATGTCACAAGTGTTTTGCATGTTGTGATCAATGACTTCTCCGAGTTGCTAATCATTACAGTTGAAAAAACGCTATGCGTTTGATTTGAAAACTCATTTAACATCTGTCTTGAATGATCATGGTCTTTAGGCTTTCCAACAATTTTGTTCGAAGGGGTAAATACCAGTGTGTCAGCCGTCATAATAGGCGTGTCTTCATCATTATTTTTCAGGAGTTCGCGTGCGCTAATATTTTTGCCTTTAACGATTTGCTGTGAACACTCAATAGGGTCTTGTGATTGTATAGAGTCCTCATCAAAATCTTGCGGAATTACTTTGTGCGTGATTTGCATTAAATCGAGAAGTTCAGTCCGTCTTTGTGAAGCCGAAGCAAGAAAAAGCACTATACTTTAATACCTTTGGCTCTTATGTCTTTAAGAACAGCATCAATACCATTTTTATCAATGATTCTCATGCCTTTTGTAGAAACTGTAAGTGTTACGAACTTATTTTCTGATTCTACCCAGAATTTATGTTTGTGAAGATTTGGCTTGAAAAGTCGTTTCACACGGTTCTTAGCATGGGAAACATGATTGCCCACCATTGCTTTTTTGCCTGTTACGTCGCACACCTTACTCATAAGAACGAAGATAATAAAATAACAATGAATTTTATGCAATAATTATCGCTTCAACTATGAAACTTAAATACAAAATTCTCGACAATAGAATAGGCACTGAATTTGATATTCCAAGATATCAAACTGCAGGTTCCGCAGGCATGGACCTTATAGCCTGTTGCGATGAATCAATTACCTTGAGCCCCAATGAATCAACAATAATTCCATCTGGAATTTCTATTTTTATTGAAGATAACAATTTCGCTGCGATAGTAATACCAAGATCTGGATTAGGAGCTAAAAAAGGTCTAGTTTGTGGTAATTTGCTTGGCCTTATTGATTCAGATTATCAAGGACCTTTGAGTATCTCATTATGGAATAGATCAGAAAGTGAAATTGTCATCAACCCTGGTGAACGTGTTGCACAGCTAGTAGTAATAAGAGTTAACCAAGTTGAACTAGATCTTGTAGATGAATTTACAGAAACTGAACGGGGTAATAAAGGTTTTGGCAGTACAGGGGTTGATTAACCCTTTTTACCAAACTTCTTCTCAAACCTTTGAACTCTACCACCTGTATCCATAACTCTTTGCTGACCAGTGTAAAAAGGGTGTGATGCAGAGGATGTTTCGATAATGAAATATGGGTATGTTTTGCCATCTTCCCACTCTTTTGTTTGAGTTGTTTCTAAAGTTGAATTAATAAGAAAATACTGATCCACAGCAGTATCATGGAAAAGTACTGGACGATATTCTGGATGTAAATTTTTCTTCATAACTAATATTTAGAGTGTGAAATAATATCAAATAAATAATCTATTACAATAAATTCATGAATTTTGTTGATGTCGCAATTCCCACCCCTTTACGAACTACATTTACCTATATCAACAAAACATCTCAAACCTTGTTGGGGAAAAGGGTTCTTGTTGAATTTGGAAGAAGAAAAGTAGTTGGAGTGGTAATCGATGAAAAAGCTGATCATAACAGCAAATATAAGCTTAAAGAGGTTTTAGAAACCCTTGATGATGTGACACCAACCTTCAATAAAACTGAAATAAACCAAATAACCTCTATTGCCAAAGCCTATCTGCATCCAATTGGTGATGTGGTTGATGCTTTTTTACCAACTTTATTAAGAAAAAAGAAATTTCAGTCAGAATTAACAAAATATGAAAATGAGATTTGTGATCTTGAGATCAATGATTCTAGTTTTCATCATCTTACGAAAGAACAAGATGAATGCTTAGAACAGTTAAATCAGCCAACAACAAGCAAATCTTTAATTTTTGGGATTACATCATCAGGCAAAACCGAAGTTTATAAACATAAAGTCAAAACTGTCCTTGAATCAGGAAGCAGTGCTTTAATTCTTGTCCCTGAAATATTTTTAACTCCTCAAATTTATGAAAACTTTAAAAATAGTTTCGGTGATTCTGTTTATATTTTTCATTCTGGGCTAACAGAATTGCAAAGATATAAGGTTTGGCTTGCTGCAAAGTCGGACAAGCCAAAAGTTATCATTGGTACCAGATCGGCAGTTTTCTTGCCAATTAATAATTTAAAAACTATTTTCTTTGATGAAGAGCATGATCAATCATATCGACAGCAAGATGGCTTTAGATATGATGCAAGAAAAATAATTGAATTCTTGCATAAAGATAGAGCTCAAATTAATTTAGCCTCTGCTACGCCATCATTGAGCACCTTGAACAAAGCTTATGCTGGCGATATTGGCATTAGTAAATTAACAAAACGAATATCTAAAACACAAAAGCCTCAAATTGAAGTTATCAGCATAAATAAAGAGAAATTAGATGGAGGAATCTCCTCTAAATTAATGCAAAAAATAAGTAAAAATTACTCTGATGGCAATCAAACACTAATTTTATTAAATCGAAGGGGTTATGCTCCTGTTTTTTTATGTAATTCTTGTGGTTGGATAGCTAAAAGCAATTGTTGTGACTCTCCTTTAGTCCTGCACCAGAATGTTAAGAGATTAAAATGCCATAGATGTGAATCAGCCTGGGCTATTCCATCATCATGCCCCGATTGTGGCGAGAATGATTTTGACTATAAAGGAGTTGGTACCCAACAGGTGGAAGAAGCATTGCACCAATATATTCCTGAAAGAGATGTTATTCGTGTCGATAGAGATTCAATATCTGGGAAGACCAGAAGGGAAGATAATATAGAGTTACTCAAGAGCACTGACCCTAAGGTATTTGTTGGCACTCAGCTTCTCGCAAAAGGGCATGATTTCAAAAAGGTTTCTTTGATAGTAGTTCTAAATTTAGATTTTGGTTTATTTGGAGCAGACATTCACTTGCAAGAGCAAACAATTCAATTATTAATTCAGGTAGCAGGCAGAGCAGGCAGATCGGGTATTGAAAGTAATGTATACCTACAATCTAGAGTTGCTGATCATCCTATGTTTGCGTTAATTAAAAGCGGAGACTTCGAAACAATTTCAAATGAGATCCTTAAAGAAAGAAAGCAATTGCAATTATCACCATTCATAAATCTAGCTTATTTAAAAGCTGAAGATTCTAACCCTTCAAGACTTCGTAAATTTTTAGTTGAAGCAAAAAAAACCTTGTCGGTATCTGATATTGAGGTTTATGGTCCGTTTGAAAGCCCTGTACAGAAAATTGGTCACAAATTTAAGATGTTTTGCATCATACAAAGTGCAAACAAAAATAAATTATTTATGGAACTTGACTCTTTTGTTAAGAAGGTTGATGAAAACAAAAAAGAAATATCAAACTGGGTTGTTGAGTTCGATCCCATCAATGCTGCCTAGGAAATCTTGATTGTCAGAAGAAATTTTAGCTAATCTGCATTCAATCTTATCTTCAAGCTTTATATAAATTTCATTACCTATTCCAAACTTCTCAATTTTTTCAGGCCACTCAACAAATAATATACCTCTCTTATTCTGGTTTATTTCAAACCCCAACATGTCAAAATCATTTTGACCATCAAGTCTATACAGATCGGTATGAAATATATCAATTCCATTAATGTGATATTCCTCAAGAATACTAAATGTTGGACTTTTAACAGCCCCTGACCATCCCAGTGCCTTCAATATGCTTCGAACAAGGGTTGTTTTGCCTGCTCCAAGATTGCCATCTAAGTAAATAATATTGAAATCATTAGATTTAGCTAAAAAACTTGCAATTGCTTTTCCAAAGGCTTCTGTTTGCTCTAGTTTTGTGATGTTAATTTCCATTAAAAAAATCCAGGAGCCAAATTGATAAACTCTTTTCCAACAATCTCTTTTTTCAAACAATCAATTACTTTGGCTAAATCTAGTTTATTAGCCATAAAGTCAACATTATCAACATTCAGAACTAAAAGAGGCGATTCAGAGTAATTAAAGAAGAATTCTGCATACTTTTCACATACATCCTCAAGATAATTTAAAGAGATACTGTCTTCATATGTGCGCCCACGTTTTCTTACGCGTTCAAATATTTGTTTTGGTGAAGCTTGTAGGTAAATTAGCAGATCAGGCTTAGGGAAGGTTTCATAAAATTTTGTTTTTATCTCTGTAAAAATATTTAATTCATCTGCACTGAGGTTCAATTCAGCAAATAAATCTTCCTTCTGAAAAATAAAATCTGAAACTATGGGTTTTTCTATTAAATCATCAGAAAAATACATATTTATTTGTTGCGATCTTTGCATGACAAAATGCATTTGAGTGGCAAAAGCGTATTTTTGAGTATTTTCATAAAAAGAGTTCAAAAATGGGTTTTCATCAGGTTTTTCAAGACATAATTCATGCCCAAATTCCTGAGATATTTGTTTTGCAAGCGAGGTTTTACCTACACCAATTGGGCCCTCAATAGCTATGTATTTTGGAATCCTATTTTTTTCCATATTTCTTAAAAGAATTTATTAACCTAACTTTTTTATCATAGTTTGCAGCCTTAAATTCTGTCCACCATTTTATTTTTTGACTAAGTGAAGGTTCTAAAGTTTCTCTTAAGAGGTAAAAATCATATGCAGCCCTAAAACGAATATTTTGTGTGAAGCTAATTGATTTTTTTCCAACCCGATCAAATCTTATTTGGTGCATCCAAGTATCTTTAATAAAACTTGTGAATCTTCTCGGTATTGAAGTGATGGTTTGTTGTTTTCTGATAGATGAAGCAATTATTTGGTAGAACTTCTTGTAATTTATTTTTTGGCCAATATTTGATTTGATGAAAATTGCTGGCCACAGCAAAGTAGCGTACAGGAAGCCAACATTTAATTTTTTTCCAATTTTTACTCTGTCATCAGTCTGGGCAAACGCCTTCTTATAAAAGTCATCAAAACTATCTGCGCTATTCTTCACGTGAGGAAAAATCAAATCAAAAATGCCATGTTTTTGAAGCAGTATGTAAGAATTTAGCGCATGGCCAGACATAAAAAGTTTTATGATCTCTTCATAAAGTCTAGCCTGCGGCACTTGAAGCAGCTGATGTTTGTGATTATCAATCGCATTAGCAATAGCTTTGTCGATTGTGAAGTTTAATTTTGCTGCGAATCTGATGGCTCGTAAAATCCTTACAGGATCTTCAATAATGCGCTTTTCAGCATCACCTATGAATCTTATTCGTCTTTCTTTAAGGTCCTTTACTCCATCTGTGTAGTCAATGATCTCTTTAGTTATTGGATTGTAGTAAATTGAATTGATGGTTAAATCTCTGCGATAGGCATCTTCTTCCTGTGTGCCATAAATGTTATCGCTAATGATCCTGCCTTGATCATTTATTTCAATTGATTCTGAATCAGTATTGATGCCAGATCTAAATGTTGTTGTTTCAACTATTTCATTAGGAAATGCAATGTGAACAAGTTTGAAACGACGTCCAATAATTCTTGAGTTTTTAAATAATCCTCTAATCTTCTCAGGTTCGCAGTTGGTGACAATATCAAAATCTTTTGGCCCTAACCCTTTTATTAAATCTCTAATTCCTCCACCAACAATGAATGCATCAAAACCATTTTTATGTAGTCTTGAAATTATTGATAAGGCATTCTTTGAGATATCTGCTTGATTGATCCCAAATCTTTTGTCGTTATATATGCTGGGATTCACGTATCCTTAAAATTTTGAAGGAGGTCTTTGTATCCTTTTATAGTGAGGCGTGGACTTTTCTCTTGAACTATTCTTGACGATGCAAAATTGCCAAATCTACAAGCCTCAGCAAAATTTTCACCCTCTATAACCTTGTGCAATGCTGCGCCGGCAAAAATATCGCCAGCACCATTTGAATCAATTGCATCGACTTTAAATGCATCGATTTTTGATATATCTGTGCCATCAAAGACAATGGAATTTTCTGCACCATTAGTTACTGCAAAATTTACAGCGATTTGTTTTAGCTCGTCAGCAAAATCTTCCCCAACAAGAGCTATGGCCTCTTCTCTATTGCAGAAAAGATAATCTATCTTTCTTGTAGCAATAACTTTTTCAAACCTATCTCTAAAACCTTGAACCACTCCTGGATCAGATAAACTCAGAGCAAATTTTACTTCCTTATTCATCTCACTTAGAACTCTGAAGAAAGCTTCAAAGTTTTCGTCAGAGGTAAATTGATAACCTTCAGAAAACAGAATTTTTGAATTGTTGGCATGAGTAACAAAACTTTCATCAAAAACTAACCTTTCAGATGCGCCTAAGTATGTCCCCATTGTTCTTTCACTGGCAGGCGTGATAAATACAAGGCATCTACCTGTCCTGACATCTTGATGATAAAAATTATTCAAACTGTAAATGCCATTGTCTTTTAAATTTTGCTCATAGAGCTTTCCTCTATCATCATCAGAAAGTTGGCAGATATGCCCACAAATTGTTCCAAAATTTGAAGTTGCCACAAGACTATTAGTGGTAGAGCCTCCACACATGACATCAGGAGTTTCCCCACTTGGCAGTTTTGCCAGTATGGCTTCCTGATTTTCATATGAGATAGACTTAAATTGATTAAAAAATAAGTCTGTGCCTTCGAGAAACTCTTTTTCTACATAAAATGTTTCGTCCACCAGAGCGTTACCCAAGCCTAATACATCAAACTTCATCTTTTATATCCTTTAAAACCTCAATTGCAGTTTTTGCTGCCTTTCTTATTTTATTTTCGTCATGCTGGCTTGAAATAAAACAACTTTCATATGCTGAAGGAGGAAGATAAATATTTCTTTCAAGCATGCCCTTAAAAAATAAGCTAAACATTTCGATATTGCTATTGCTCACATCATCAAAGTTTTTTGGAAGCGTCTCACTGAAAAAGAAACCAAACATTCCACCACGAGCAGAATATGAAAAAGGAATATTTTCCTTTTTACAATATTCACCAATCATGGTTAAGAATAGGTATGCATTAGCTTCAAGTTTCTCATAGAGCGTTTTATCTTTTAACTGTTTTAGCAAGGCAGTACCTGCACTCACCGCAATTGGGTTTCCTGAAAGTGTTCCAGCTTGATAAACAGGACCATCTGGAGAGATATTATTCATGATGGATGCTTTTCCTCCATACACTCCAACTGGCAAGCCACCACCAACAATCTTACCTAAAGCAGTTAAATCAGCCTCAATGCCAGTTAGTTCTTGAACACCTCCACGTGCAACCCTGAACCCTGTCATGACCTCATCAAAAATAAGTATTGAATTATTTTGGGATGTGACATCGCGAAGGTATTGTAGAAATTCTAGATCTGGTTCAATAAAGCCCATATTCCCTGCAATTGGTTCAACAATAATTGCAGCAATATCATCTCCATATTTCTCGAAAGCTTTTTTAACAGAATCAATATCATTGTAAGGAAGGGTAAGGGTTAGTTTGGATAGCTCTTCAGGAATGCCTGGGGAGTCAGGTACACCCAACGTTGCCAGGCCTGACCCGGCCTTAACAAGAAGTGAATCAACATGACCGTGATAACAGCCAATAAATTTAATTATTTTATTTTTGCCAGTGGTTCCTCTGGCCAGCCTTATGCAACTCATGGTTGCTTCGGTACCAGAGTTCACCATTCTAAGTTTTTCAATACTTGGTATATATGATTTTATAAGTTTTGCTATCTCAAGCTCATTTTTTGTTGGAGCGCCAAAACTTATTCCTTTGCCTGCCTGAGCTCTAATAGCTGAAATTACTTTTTCATTAGAGTGGCCTAAAACCATTGGCCCCCAAGACCCGACAAAATCTAAATATTTGTTGCCATCTTCATCGTATAGATAGCAACCTCGTGATTTTTTAAAAAAAATTGGTGATCCGCCAACACTTTTAAATGCTCGCACTGGTGAATTGACCCCTCCAGCTATGTGGTGTTTTGATTTTTCAAATAATTGTTCTGAATTTTTTGTCTTCATCTGATATTTTTGGCCTCTAGAATCATCATTTGGTCTGTCATTATAGTTTTATGAAAACCAGTCTTCCACTAATTGTTTGTATATCTTAATTAATGATAGTTTTATATGAATAAATTAGCTAATAGCAACATTTATTCTTTAGAGAAACTTGCTTTGAGCTTTTTTGTGAATTCTTTGACTCTTTCCCAATCTGTGAATTCAAATGTGCCATTTGTATCAGTTGGCCCTCCTGTAATCCACATAATAAATTTGATCATATGTTTGTCGATGAAATGGTACTTGGGATAATCAATTACCCCAGCAAACACATCGACTTCCTTTGGAGACCAGCCTGTTTTTTTTATAAATTTTTGTACGTAGGGATTAGTGTTCGGCCTATTCTTTTCGGTTTTACGAGCAACAGCATTCACACTAAAGAAAGCTGCGTTCTTAGTCACAAGAACATCTCTATTATCTTTAATGAATCTCATTAATTTAGGCTGATGATTCCCATATCTTATGCTTGCACCAATAACAATATGATGATGAAGATTTAAATCCTCCACAGTAGTATCATCAACCTTTTTTAAAGTTGTATCACACTCATCCGCAAAGTCTGCCGCTATCGATTGAGTTATTTTGTGAGTATGGCCATCAGTAGTGGAAAATATAAATAGGATTTTCTTCATTTCACTAGAATTATATGACATTCAGATATTTTGATAGAATTATTAATACATATATAAATAAAAATGAGTTTTTCAGCACAAAAAGCCACACCATTTGAAGTTTCAAACGAAGCTTTAAATAAGATTGTTAATTTAAAGACCAATGAGGACGCTAAATTTTTTAGAGTCTATGTTACAGGTGGTGGTTGTTCAGGTTTTCAATATGGTTTTAAGTTTGATGAATACGATGAAGATGAAGATACAAAATTAGATTTTGATCAAAATGTCACTATTCTTCTGGATGAACTGTCCTACCCATACATTCTGGGTTCAAAAGTTGATTATGTTGAAAATCTTATGGGAGCTAAATTTGTAATTGATAATCCCAACGCTAAAACAACTTGCGGCTGTGGGGCATCCTTCTCTATCTGAAAATTACACCTTTGTTGGCATAGGCTAAATAAGCAAAAGCACAAGCCTCCATATATCTTGAGTCAACCACTGAATCTGTGCTTGTAATGTTTGCACCTGTTTTTGTTTTAATGGATTTCATTAAGAATGTATTTCGAGTACCACCACCATGAAAAATAAGGTCTTTGGGTTTGTTACAAAAGCTATGAAAATTTGCAATCATTTCTGCGGTTATATCTGATAAAGTAAAAAGCACATCCTCCGCTTTGTAGTCTTTATCAAGCTTGCTTTTAAGAATTGAAGTGTATGCAGAAATATCGTCAGCACGAGGGTAGCCATACTCTAAAAAAACCTTCATTAAGGAATCTTTCAGTTCAATAATAAGTTTGCCTTGAGAAGCCAGATTGCCATCTTTATCAAAGTCACCATGGCCATAGAAACTTGTTGCCATATCCATGAGACAGTTACCAGGGCCAATATCTGTGGCACATTCAATATTACCATCAACTAACCAAGTACCATTTGATATACCACCAATATTTATAACAGCACTCTCTGCTCCATTTTGACCAAAGAGATACTTATGAAAGATTGGTATCAATGGAGCTCCCATCCCCCCATTAGCTATATCTTTGTTTCTAAAATCAGACGAAACCTTTATGTGTGTTTTATTTGCAATTTCTTGAGGATCACCAGCTTGAATGCTTTTAGTATTTGTATGAGATATTGTTTGTCCTGAAAAGGCGATGAGCTCAATTTCAGACTCATCAATATTACTCTCAGACAAAACAGTATTAACTAAATCAATTGTTTTTTGGGTAATTTCGGCATCAATTCTTGAGAGCTCTTCTTCATGTTTATAGGTCTGGCTAAAAGGGATCGTAATCGTTTGATGTATCTGCAGTTCAGGTTCAAATGAAACTAAACAACCATCGAGAGCATCACGGCTTGTGCCTGACATCACGCCCAGATAAAGTGTGCTCATAAGCTAGAAATATTTTTGATAATATCTGTTCTCTCCTCTACTAATTTATCAAAATATTTTTTGTTGTAGGAATTTATTGATTGAGCGTTTGGAGGCTCCACTTTCACTGGATCAGTATGTTTCCCATTGATATGAAATTCATAGTGGAGGTGTGGCCCTGTAGCTAGACCAGTAGAACCTACGTAACCAATGGTTTGCCCCTGTTCAACTTTTGCACCTTTTCTAATGCCTTTTGCAAACCCATTTAAGTGAGCATACCTCGTCATATATTTGTTGTAATGCATAACATCAATATAGTTTCCATATGAATTTGAGAATTTTGCTTCTTTAATAACCCCATCTCCTGTCACTTTAACTGCAGTTCCAGTTCTGGCAGCATAATCGGTGCCTTTGTGTGCTTTGATTGTATTCAATATTGGGTGTTTACGATTTGGGTTGTAGTGTGAGCTTATTCGAGCAAATTCTATTGGGGTTCTAAGAAAAGCCTTCCTTACATTGCTGCTGTCTGTAGTGTAGTAATCTTTTCTTCCTCTTTGTGTGAAGCGAATAACAAATAGCTCTTCGCCTTTATTTGTAAATTCAGCAGCCAAAATATCGCCATGAGATACCAATCTACCATTTGAATAGATGTCCTCATATAAGATTTTAACTTCATCGCCATTTCTGATGTCGTAGGCATAATCAATATCCCATCCAAAAATGTAAATTAAGTCACCTAAGACAGAATTTGGTACTTGTGCTTTTTTTCCAGAGGCATAAAGAGATTCTGTGATATTAAATTCTCGGAATTGAACAATTCTTTCGAGGTTATCCCTTTTTTTATCAAAATCGTACTCGCCATCAGTGATAGTCAGAACATCTATGTAAAAATCTTCATCAAATCTTTTTACCAATAGATTGTTTTCGCTTTTTGAAATATACATTTCATCATTGATACGCAATTTGATGAATTCCTTAAGATCTTTATCTTTCGCAATTGTATTGATCAGGGTCGGAGATACTCCAAAACCAACCAAAGTAGAATAAAAGGTATCTCCTCTCTTGATAACCACTTTATTTTCTTCAGTGAGCAGAAGATCATCACCATTGTCCTTAATTTTAATTTCTGAAACAGTAATTTCCTGTTCACTCAGGAGGTTCCTATTTTCATAATCAGCTGCAATTAAAAATACAAATACACTCGGTACCAATAAAATGGTTAGAATTAATCTTAAATGAGAGCCTGTGTACATGTTCTGATATTATATATAAAGCTTTATGAGTGATTTAAAAAAACAATTAGAAATTATAAAACAAGGAATTGAGGAAATCATTGGTGAGGATGATTTAGTTCAAAAGCTTAAAGACAATAAAACATTAACAATTAAAGTTGGATTTGATCCAACTGCACCAGATTTACACCTAGGACATACAGTTCTTTTAAGAAAGATGAGGCAGCTTCAAGACCTTGGACATAAGGTCATATTTTTAATTGGTGATTTCACTGGAAAAATTGGTGATCCAACTGGGAAGAATAAGACAAGACCTCCTCTTACAGACAAAGAAATTGAAGAAAACGCAAAAACCTACCAAGATCAAGTTTTCAAGGTTCTTGATAAAGACAAGACAGTGGTTGATTTCAATTCAAGATGGGGTGATAAGATGTCTGGCGCAGATATGATTAAACTTGCAGCTCAATCAACAGTAGCGCGAATGATTGAAAGAGATGACTTTTCGAAGAGATTCAAAAACAATCAACCAATATCAATCCATGAGTTTCTCTATCCTCTCATGCAAGGGTATGACTCAGTTGAGCTTGAAGCAGATATGGAGCTTGGTGGCACAGACCAAAAATTTAACTTATTGGTTGGAAGAGATTTGCAAAAGTCTGCTGGGAGCATGCCTCAAACAATAATGACACTTCCGCTGCTTGAAGGCTTAGATGGGGTAAAGAAGATGTCAAAAAGTGAAGATAACTACATCGGCATAACCGAAAGTGCAGATCAAATTTTCGGGAAAACTATGTCTATTCCTGATGACGTGATGTTCAAATGGTTTGATTTATTAAGTTTTCGTTCCCCAGAAGAAATTTCATCACTAAAAAAAGAGATTGATAACGGTGCAAATCCTAGGGATGCAAAAATTATGCTTGCTCTTGAGTTAGCTGAACGTTTTACAAACAATGATGAAGCAATGCAAGCACAAGAAAACTTTTCAAAAAAATTTGCAAAGAATGAATTGCCCTCAAATATTGAAGAGAAAGCTCATAAGATTGACCAAATGCCAGCACTACCAAATTTACTGAAAGATCTCGGCATGGTTTCAAGCACATCTGATGCTCTTCGCTTGATTCAACAAGGGGCAGTTAAGATTAATCAGCAAAAAGTTGAAGACAAAGATACTATTCTTGGCTTAAACGAAAAAACGCTTCTGCAAGTTGGGAAAAAGAAGTATCTTTATGTCACTCTTAGTAAATAAGAGATAAACAAAGGGGAAAAAATGTCGAATGAAAATAAATATGACCTAGTTATGTTTGGGGCCACAGGGTTTACAGGCAAATTGGTTTGCGAATACATAAATTCAAAATATTCTGATAGCTTGAACTGGGCTATTGCTGGCCGCAATAAAGATAAACTTGAAAATGTATCAAATGAGTTGGGTTTGAGTGTTCCAACTATTGAACTTGATTCCAATAATGAATCTCATGTTGAGAATGTCTTAAAACAGACACGCTTAATCCTAACCACAGTAGGGCCCTACCAGCTTTATGGCAATGAAATAATAAAAAAATGTGCAGAACTTGGAGTTCATTATGTTGATTTGTCTGGCGAGCCAGGATGGATGCACTTAATGAATGAGCACAAAGCGCAAGCTCAGCAAAGCGGAGCAAAAATAGTCCATAGTTGTGGGTTTGATTCTATTCCGTCTGATCTAGGGGTGCTTTTTCTACAAAATGAGGCAAAAAACAAACATGGCAGACCTTATGCAAATGTGAAGTGCCGAGTAAGATCAATGAAAGGTGAGTTCTCTGGCGGAACTGCTGCATCATTAAGAGCAACACTTGGCTCACTCAAAACTAACCCAGAAATGTTTAATATTTTGGTAGATCCATTTACTTTGTGTGAGGGTTTTAAAGGCCCAGACCAACCAGTTGATAACAAACCTTATTATGATGAGGTGCTTCAACAATGGTCAGCACCATTTTTTATGGCGCCAATCAACACTAAAAATGTTCACCGATCAAATTACCAACTTAATTTTGCCTATGGCGAAGATTTTTTGTATGAAGAGATGTTTGCTTGCGGTGAAGGTGAAAAAGGAGAAGCAGCAGCTAAAGCGATAGCATCCTACAACCCAATGATGGGTGAGAATGTCCCCAAACCAGGAGAGGGTCCATCAAAAGAATCACGAGATAATGGCAGTTATGACATGGCCTTTTATGGCGTAGTGGATGGAAAAGTTGAAATGACAGCATCTGTTATCGGGCAAGGGGACCCTGGTTATTCATCAACCTCTAAGATGATTACAGAAAGTGCATTATGCTTGCTCAACGATTGCGATGATTTGCCAGGTGGCATCTATTCCACAGCATCATCCATGGGAACAAAGCTGATCAAGAGGCTTGAAGATAATGATGTTATGAAATTTACATTAGAGGATGATGGATAAACTAATTAAACGATTAATCACCTTATTTTGTTTATTTATATTTTTTGAAAGAGATGTATTAGCTAGCGAATATAAAACTACACAGTTAGGTAAAAAATTTGATGATCCATGGAGTCTAGCCTTTATCAGTGAAGATAAGTTTCTTCTTGCAGAACTAACTGGTGAGCTCAAAGTAGTTAATTACACAACTGGTGAAGTTGAGGCGCTTGTCTCAAATGTTCCAGAGGTAGTGTATGCAAGCCAAGGCGGTTTGGCAGATGTAATCATTGATGATGCATTCGCTTTTACTCAACAAATCTACATGAGTTATTCGGCTAGAGATGCTGATCAAAATAACCAGATAACTTTATTTGTAGCTCGAGCAAAACTCGTTGGAAATGCTCTTCAAGATGTCGAAGTTATCTTTAAAGCTCAAGCCCCTAGACGCATACCTATGCACCTTGGAGCAAAGATGGTTATTTTGACCGATGGCACTTTATTGATAGCTAGTGGAGATGGTTATGACTACCGTGAGGCCGCTCAATATCTTGATAATCATTTTGGAAAGATGATCAGGATTAATAAAGATGGCTCTGTGCCAGAGGACAATCCTTTTGTAGACGATGAAAATGCATTGCCTGAAATTTTTTCTTATGGCCATCGAAATATGCAAGGATTGCTTGTTGATGAAGATGGAACGATTTGGGAACATGAGCATGGTCCAAAAGGCGGTGATGAGATCAACATTTTAGAACCTGGTTTGAATTATGGTTGGCCTGCTATTTGTTATTGTGTAGATTACTCTGGCGCACAAATTACACCATTTACTGAAAAAGAAGGGATGGAACAACCGCTTAAATATTGGCGCCCATCAATTGCTCCATCAGGTTTCATGCTTTACGCAGGAAAAGAGTTTCCTGAGTGGCAAGGGGATCTATTTTTATCTGCATTGGCTTCGCGTGATGTTAGACGAGTAAGTACTGATTTTAGTGAAAACTCAGAAGAGGTGCTTTTTTCAGAATTAAAAGCAAGAGTCAGAAACATATACGAAGCTCCTGATGGAAAAATTTTATTATTGCTTGATGGTCCAGATGGCAGAATCATGAAAATATCAAAATAGCATGGGCTTTCTAAGGCACCCGATTGCAATTTTTACCTCTGCTGCTGTAGCAACTATCTGCATTACTCCAATAACATCAGTATCGAATCTATTTTGGCTTATCTCAGCTGATATGCCAGTAACTTTGTGGACATGGCTGAGCATTATTTTTCAGGATTTTTTTAATTTAGGAATTCCACTGCTTCTAGTCTTTGCTATTGGCTTTTCAATTGCGTTTGCAGTGGCGAGGCTGTTGATTATTCTCTTTAAATTGCCACCCAAATTCATGTATGGTCTAGCAGCGGCTACTGCTATTGCAACGGCATTATTTCTCATGGTTGAATTGATATATAAAACACACCCAATTGCTGGCAACAGAACGATTATCGGGTCATTATTTCATATAGTTGGCGGATATATTGGAGGATTGGTTTTCTATAAAATGATAAATAAACCTGTAACCAAAGCATTAGTTGTAAGGTTTTTAGCATTCATACCATTTATCTTATTCGGCTCATCAGCTGTTACTTGGGTTTTTGATCCAATGCTTGCATCGTCATCCTTTGGTTTTGATTTTCAATCGTTAAGTGACTTTGGGAAAAATACGCTCATTAGAGATATGACAGCTTTTTTCCTTGGGGTATCAATATTTATGCTACTTGGCATCATCAGTTTGAATCCTATATGGTTTTTTTCTGTTGCCATTATGATGGGGTGCGCATTCGTGTTTAATCTTGTGGCAGTGTATTCATATGGAACTGAGCATAATTCAGCATTGGTCTTTGAAATTGTAGTAGCGCTTTGGTATTCAATCCTAGGCTGGTGGATTAAAAGAACATAGAAGTTGCTCAAAGCGCCTAAAAATTTAAAATACTCCTATGGTTAATAAGATTATATTCGCTTGCCTAGCTATCGTTATTTCAATTGTTGTTATCTTGCCAATGGCTTTGCATACAGCTGGACTTCATCCAAAGAATTCACATGACTTTAATTTTAATTACAGCGATAAGAAGGCTTTAATTATTGCTACCAATCACGGAACCTTAAACAAACCAGGCGAAACATCAGGTAAAAAAACTGGACTTTATTTATCCGAGCTTTCTGTGCCTTATTACCATTTTGTTAATGCAGGGATGCAAGTTGATATTGCAAGCATTAAAGGAGGAATGATCCCAACTGAGCCAATACCATTTTTTATTAAAACAGAGGAGGATAAAGCTTTTGAATCCGATGCGTCGACAAAAAATAAATTAGCTAATTCCTTAAAGATCGAGGATTTAAACTTTTCGGAATACTCAGTTATTTTTCTTTCAGGCGGCTGGGGCGCAGCTTATGATCTGGGTTACTCAGAAATATTGGGCGAAAAAATTTCAGATGCGTATCACAACACTGATGCTATCTTTGGCGGCATATGTCATGGCGTTTTGGGTTTTATTCAAGCAAAAACTAAAGATGGAAATATCTTAATAGCGGGCAGAAAAATGACAGGAGTGACAGATAAACAAGTGGATGAGCTTGGAATTTCTATAACCCCAATGCACCCAGAAACCGAACTCAAAAAAGCTGGAGCCTTGTTTGAAAGCGAAACAAAATTTAGAGATGTGTTTGCAAATCACACTGTGGTTGATGATGAGAAAAGATTTGTAACATCGCAAAACCAAAATGGTGGCCACGATGTCAGCTATGCAATTTTACAATTACTTGAAAATTAATATTGTAAAAAGCTATCAAAAAACTACTAAATAAATATAATATCTAGTTCTTTGGGTCTGTAGCTCAGCTGGTTAGAGCGCACCCCTGATAAGGGTGAGGTCGGAGGTTCAAGTCCTCCCAGACCCACCAGTAATATAGATTTCCATTCCAAAAAAAACTATTCTTAAACTTAAGTGCAAAGGGGAGGCTATGCCTGAGATCTTTAAAGGAACCCTTTGAACCTGAACCATACAATGATGGCGGAGGAATTGCATGAATAACATCATAAATTATCTATTTATTCTCGTTCTAATAGTGTCTTCAAGCATATATGCTGAAGAAGTTGAAGAAATAATTATTAAAGCAGACTGGCGCGAAGCACCTATTACAGACGGTGATACAAGCACCTTTGTGTTAAGTGACAATGAAATCAAAGCACAACCAATAAAACATTTTGAGAACTTGTCGTATCTTGTCCCAAATTTAAATTTTGCTGCAAGTGATTCAAGGGCTAGGTATTTTCAAATTAGAGGCATAGGTGAAAGATCAGGTTATCTTGGCACACCTAACTCTTCTGTTGGCTTTTTAATTGATGATGTTGATTACTCAGGGCAAGGTGGTATCGCTACTTTGTTTGATGTCGATCAAATTGAAGTCATTAGAGGTCCACAGGCATCAAGAATTGGGGCCAATGCTCTTGCTGGGCTAATTTACATTAAAACAAAAGAACCAACGGAAGAATTTGAAGCTAGTTCAGAAATAAATCTTGGATCTTACAACACTCAAAGTGCTGGCATGGCATTAAGTGGACCAGTGACAAAAAATAAAGACGTTAAATTTCGTTTTGTTGTTCGTCAGGATCAGTCCGATGGATTTCGTAAAAATTTGTTTTTAAATAAATCAGACACATCTAGAAAAGATGAATTAACCCTTAGATTAAAAATTGATTTTGAACTATCAGAAACAAGTAACAGCAAACTACTTTTGAGTTCTGTCGATATGGACGATCCTGCAGATATATGGACCATAGACAATTCTCTCAATACACTGTCAGACAGACCAGGAATGGACTCACAAAAAACTGATACGCTAGGCTACAAATACTTTAAAAAATTTGATCAGTTTGAATTGCAAAGCTTCACAAGTACCACTGATACATTTGTAGTATTTAGTTATGATGCAGATTGGGGAAATTCTGAATCCCATGCTCCTTATACTTACGACTATTTTTCAGAGACCTTGCGAGATAGGCAATCATTTAATCAAGAGTTTAGGTTGGTTTCTAATTCAAATAATTTGCCCTTCAGTTGGGTATTGGGTACGACATTTCTATCGCTCGATGAAACAAATGATAGGCAAGATGATGGAATATATGGAGATCCCTCTGATCCATTTGGGCCGTATGAAAGCCTAACCATATCGAGCAGTGATTACAGCTCTAATAATTTATCTTTTTTTGGAAACATTGATTATGAGCTAGCTAAAGATTTAGTTATTTCATTGGGGATAAGAGCAGAAGAATGGAAAGCCAAATATTCAGATACTAATAATGAGAACTTTAATCTCTCCAATGATATGTTCGGAGGCAAGGTATCTGTGAGTTATCTGATGGAGAACATTGGAAATGCATATTTAAGTTACGCGAAGGGTTATAAACAAGGGGGGTTTAACGTAGGCCTGGGACTATTAGGACAGGTAGATCCAAATGAGCTTGAATATGACCCTGAATATTTAACAAATTATGAACTAGGCATTAATTCTAAGATCAGTGATTTTACAGATTTGAGCTTTAATATCTTTTATTCCCAGAGAGAAGATCAACAGGTATTAATTTCAACACAAGTTGACCCAAATGACCCCAACACTTTTGTTTATTTAACTCAAAATGCTGCAGAGGGTCTGAATTATGGGTTTGAAGGATCAATCGATACGCAATTAAATGACGCATTGTCACTATTCCTAAATCTGGGGTATCTGGAGACCGAAATCAAAAATTGGGCTTCAAGACCTGATATTGAGGGGAGAGAACAAGCACACGCACCAAAGTATAGTTTTTCTACTGGAGTAGAATATTATTTCCAAGAAAATACTTCAGTTGAAATTAACTTCTTAGGTAAAAGTGGTTTCTACTATTCAGATTCACATAACAATAAGTCTGACTCATACGTTTTAACTAATGCAGCTCTTCGTCATAGCCTTGATAACTGGGTAATTGATTTATGGGTGCAAAATCTATTCGATGAATATTACTCAACAAGAGGGTTCTTTTTTGGAAATGAAGCGCCTGACTTTATTGATACTCTTTATAGAAGACACGGGGATCCAAGACACTTTGGGTTGTCTGTAAGATATGATTTCTGATCTATTAAATTCAATATGGTTTGAAGTCTTTGCAGCATTGTTGGCCATAACATATTTGGTTTTAGCAATGCAGCAAGATATTAGGTGTTGGATAGCATGGATCATAAGTTCAGTCATGTATTTCTTTGTCATGCTTACAGCTGGACTGGTAATGGAGGCTGCCCTTCAAATCTTTTATTTAATTATGGGGCTATATGGATGGAGTCAATGGAAGCGTAAAGCATCATCTCAAAGTTCAAATATTAAAACATGGACTTTGCGGCAACATTTTTCTGCACTAAGTCTGCTTTTTGTGGCTGTTGTTTGCTTTGGTTACCTGCTGACAGCAAATACAAATGCTGTATCTCCATATATCGACTCATTTACAACATGGGGAGCCATCTTGGCTACCTATATGGTTGCAAAAAAAGTGCTTGAGAATTGGATCTATTGGTTCGTAGTTGATTTTGTATCTGTGTTCCTATTCTTGAGCAGAGAGCTTTATCCAACTGCTATTTTATTTGTTATATATTTAATAATTATTGTATTTGGCTATAAGGCTTGGCTGAAATCAATAAATACTCATGAGTAATATTGAGAATTTTCTTAACACAGCTAAAAAAGATATTGCTTTAATAAAAACTATTCAGAAAACAAAATTTTCAGAGGTTTATGAGTGCAGGTTAGATGGTAAGGATGCAGTTCTCAAAATTAAAACGGACTGTACCTTTGAAAACGAGATTGGTATTGAAGAAATAATTGTTGATCAACTTCATAAACTTAATTTAGCACCGCAGATTCTACATGCTGATACGGAAAAAAAAGTAGTGATATACGAAAAAGTGGTTGGTTCTGATCTGAGCACAGTTTCTAAAGCAAACATTATCTCTAAATGCGCAAAGCAGCTTAAAAAACTTCATAACTCAAATATTGTTTGTGACGATTGTGGTTCATTCGAGAGCAAAATCAAGAAATATGAGCATGCCATTGCTCAAAACCCACCAAACTCATTATGTCGAAGTGCTTTCAAGTTTATTTATGAGTTAGTAGCAAGGGATAAACATCAGGTGTTTTGTCATAATGATTTGAACTTATCCAACATAATGTATTCAGATGATATTTTTTTCATTGATTGGGATTATGCTGGTTTCAATCATCCATATTTTGATCTTGCTCTACTATTCAATGCTATGAATTTGACAAGCAATGAAGAATATAACTTCTTAAGCATCTATGCCGATCAGGAAAATAATATTGATCACGAATTGTTAAAAGAATATAAAAAAATGTCTTTATACGTCGAATACTTATGGATTGTTGCAACATCTAGCCAAGAAAACCCCAAATATGCCACTCGTTTTGATGAGTTAAGCACACTTCTTCGATAGGTTTTATATATTTACATATCCCTTGCTTTTTACATATAAAATATTTATATTTATCTAAATTTTTACAAAAAAATTTACAAATAGTACTAATTAACATAAAAAACTATGAAAATTGCAATAAATGGCTTCGGCAGAATCGGTAGAAATATCGTTCGTTCTTACTTATCAAAAGATCAGATTTGGAAAAAATTCAATCAAATTGAGATTGTGGCAATAAATGATTTAGGTTCTCCAGAACACAATGCACATTTATTGAAATATGATTCAGTTCATGGAAAGCTGGCAAACCAAGTATCATCAACAGATAAATCAATATCCATTGATGGTAATGAGATTGCTTGTTTCAGCGAAAGAGATCCTAGCAACCTTCCATGGAAAGAGTTAGATGTTGATTTAGTTTTTGAATGCACAGGTTTCTTTGCATCCAAAGACGGATCTCAGAAACATCTTGATGCTGGTGCAAAAAGAGTATTAATCTCTGCTCCAGCAACAGGTGTTGATAAAACAATTGTTTACGGTGTTAACCACACATCTTTAACTAAAGATGATCTCGTAATTTCAAATGCATCATGCACAACTAACTGTTTAGCTCCTCTTGCTAAAGTCATTAACGAAAAGTTTGGCATTACAAATGGTTTAGCTAATACAATACATGCCTATACCAATGATCAATCTTTACTTGATGTTTATCATTCAGATTTACTGAGAGCAAGAGCTGCAGGTGTTTCTATGATTCCAACAAAGACAGGTGCAGCAAGTGCAGTTGGTCTTGTCCTCCCAGAATTAAATGGGAAATTGGATGGATTAGCTATCAGAGTACCAGTTTCAAATGTATCGCTTCTAGATTTCACCTTCACATCAGAAAAATCATTTAGCATTGATGAGCTAAATGAAGCTTTAGAGGCAGCAGCCAACAATGGGCTAAGTGGTGTTTTAGATATCAATAGCATTCCATTAGTAAGTACAGATTTCGGTAATGATCCACATTCATCTATTTATGATAAATCTCACACCCGTCAGGTAGGGAATTCAACAAAAATTCTAGCCTGGTATGACAATGAGTGGGGTTTTTCAAACAGAATGTTAGATGTGGCTTCATATTTAAACCAGAACGTCTCACTTAAATCATTAGCTGCTTAAGTTCTTGAAATAAAGATACTAATACTTAGATACTCTAAATGAGATTTTTATTAGTATTTTTATTTTCTATGTTCACATACGCTCAAAATTCTGACAATAACACCTCTTGGTATGTCTACACTGACCAGGTGATGGGTGGCAAATCAGAATTAAGTGCAAATTTTGAGGAAGGTGTTGTAAAGCTTGATGGTGAGGTAACAACAAAAAATAATGGCGGCTTTGTTAGGTTAGCGCACAGACCTGACGAAATAAACAAAAATGCCAAGGGCATTAAATTCAAAGCCAAAGGCAACAACGAAGCTTATGAAGTTCACGTCACATTAAAGGGCATGAAAATGCCACCTTGGTCATATCTAAGCACATCATTTGATGTCAATGATCAGTGGAATGAATACCAAATTCTATTTTCTGACCTCAAGAAAAACGGCATGATGGCTGCATCCATGAAGCCTAAAAACATCAGAGAAATAAGCATTGCAGGCTATGGCCGTGATTTCAATGTTGATCTAGAGCTTAAAGATATCGAGCTATTCTAAAACCAAGATAATTTTTGAACCTTTTTCCATTTTTCTGTTCCTAAATAATAAGGGGGCAGAAATATGGATAAAAATGAAAGGATGCAAAGGTCTGAGAGAGCACGCAATAGAAGGCACGAAAACCAACGCATCGTTGAAGAAAGAACTTTAAACTTTTATCAAAAATTAAAAAGAGAAAAAATTAAAAAGAAAAAGACAAATCCTCATTAAATGAGTAATATCTTTTTATATGAAAAATCTCAATAGACTTGTTTTTCTTTTAAGTCTTTCTTTTATTGGTCTAACCACGCTTGATCAATCATCTCATGTTCTTGAAGATCATGGCATAAGTGAGAATTTTGAGCACGTTGCATGTGTTCTAGAAAACCCAGAGCCACAAACATATGAAGTAGCTGTAAATAATTTTATTTCTTTTGATATTGAGGCTGGTCTATCAGTTTTTTTATACCCTTCTAAAGTTTATAGTTTTAACTCAAGAGCACCTCCAAGAAAATCTTAATCCCAAATATTTTAGATTAAGTTTTTTTAAGGAGGTAAAATGAAAAAACATCATATTTTAATTTTAATACTAAGCATTTCGAGCTTTTCACATGCTCAAGATGTTGAAGAAGTTGTAACTTCTGCTCTTGCAGACCCATCGCAAATTGAAAATCCACTCCACTTGGTTAAAAGTGTTGATTTGGAGGCAGAGCCAACCACTAGTTTAGGCGAAGCTTTAGATAATTTAGCGGGGGTAGGTTCTGCTGACTATGGTGCTGCTATTGGCCAACCAATTATTAGAGGCCTATCAGGCGCACGAATAAAAGTTCTAAATAATAGTTTAGTTGTTAGAGATGTTGCAGGCATTGGTGCTGATCACCCTAATGACATAGATCTTAGCAATGCTACACAGGTCGAAATAGTTAGAGGTCCATCTTCATTGCTTTATGCAAATGGCACCATTGGTGGAATTATAAATATTGTCGACAATTCAATTGCAAAAACCGATTTTGATGGTTTTTCTGGAAGTCTTGGTTATGAAATGCAGGAAGTCAATGATGGCAGTGTTTCAACTTATAACTTTCAGCACAACGTTGCCGGTCTTAACTTTACATTAAGTGGGCTGGATTCCGATTTTAAAAATTATGTAACTCCGAGAGGGTCTGTTATTGAAGATGGAATGAAAACTGATGAAAGCATTGTAATGAATTCAGATTCTGCTGCTGAGACAGGTAAATTTGGAGTTTCTAAGACAGGAGATTGGGGCTACATAGGCATGTCACTATCATCTGCGGAAAGAGTTCATGGTATACCTTTTCATGGCGAAGAGCATGGAGAGCATGATGAACATCACGATGATGATCACGAAACTATGGATGAAGATGAACATGAAGGTGAAGAGCATGATGAGCATGAAGGCGAAAGAATATTTGCCACGACTGAATCTGATATCTTCACTTTGAATGGTTCATTGAACTTAGGCAATGGTTTAGTAAACAAAGTTGATTACTTCTTAACAACTTCAGAATATTCGTTGATGGAA